>JAESGT010000034.1_pt1 | contig 59509 bp, 62 predicted proteins | sample 9266261 | NCBI WGS metagenome assembly JAESGT01 (sample SAMN15741584, study PRJNA653494) | algae metagenome | isolation source: Pelatocladus maniniholoensis HA4357-MV3 and co-occurring heterotrophs from... | place: USA: Maniniholo cave near Haena, Hawaii | collected 2009-07-28 | reverse complement strand
TATTAATCGCTTGGTTTCTTGAGGATTCTCCTCTATGTGATTTAGTACGTTACTCATATTTTGGTGTCAAAAAACTTCTATTGACGTTCTTTTACCACAAAATATACTATTTTGGAGATGTTTAATGCTCATTTCCAGCACGAAAAACAATTTTTAAACAGTAATCCCGATGTTCATTTAGAACTGGGCTTTAATGAAGAATTATCTCACCTAATTTATGCCGGGGCAGATACAGCAGATTTCAGGTAAATGAAGTACAAATTTTAAAAACAAAGCCATATACCAAGAGACTTTCAACCCTGTTCCCTGTTCCCTATTCCCTGTTCCCTGCTGTATGATTATTGTCCCCAGTAATTACGAACCCTGTGGTTTAACTCAGATGATCGGCTTAAAGTACGGAACTGTACCCATTGTGCGTGGTGTCGGTGGACTCGTGAATACGGTATTTGACCGAGATTACGAGCAAAATTTACCTCCAGAACTACGTAATGGCTACGTCTTCTATGACACCGATTATCATGCTTTAGAATCAGCAATGGATCGAGCGATCGCACTGTGGTACGAAAAGCCACAAGAGTTTTGCCAACTAGCCCTTCAGGGTATGGACTATGACTACTCATGGAATCATCCAGGAGCAAAATATGTAGAGATTTACGACTGGATAAGACATAAGTGGTAATGGGTAATGGGTAATGGGTGGGTAATGGGTAGTATATTTTTCTCGAATTACCAATCACCTATTACCAATCACACTAATGAGGTAGTCAGTGTTGACAACAAAACTTCAGGTAAGATAAATAATCGAGACAATACTTCCTCAACATCATGGGCAACACATTCGGACATCTATTTCGCATCACTACATTTGGCGAATCCCACGGCGGTGGTGTGGGAGTTGTGATTGATGGTTGTCCTCCTCAACTAGAAATTTCCACCGAGGAAATTCAAATAGAACTTGATCGCAGACGTCCAGGACAAAGTAAAATTACCACGCCTCGCAAAGAAGAAGATAAATGCGAAATTCTCTCTGGTGTATTTGAAGGCAAAACTCTGGGAACACCAATCGCCATTTTAGTACGCAACAAAGACACTCGTTCCCAAGATTATGATGAGATGGCACTCAAGTATCGTCCTTCCCATGCAGATGCAACTTATGATGCCAAGTATGGCATTCGTAACTGGCAAGGTGGCGGTAGATCATCAGCACGAGAGACAATAGGTAGAGTTGCAGCTGGGGCGATCGCGAAAAAAATTCTCCGTCAAGTCGCTAATGTCGAAATTATCGGTTACGTCAAGCGCATCAAAGATTTAGAAGCCATTATTGATCCAGTTACGGTTAGTTTAGAACAAGTTGAAAGCAACATCGTTCGCTGTCCTGATGCTGAATGTGGCGATCGCATGATTGAATTAATCGAGGAAGTGCGCCGTGAAGGTAATTCTATCGGTGGTGTAGTAGAATGCGTAGCGCGCAATGTACCCAAAGGTTTAGGTGATCCTGTTTTCGATAAGTTAGAAGCAGATCTAGCTAAAGGAGTCATGTCTCTACCTGCTAGCAAAGGATTTGAAATTGGTTCTGGTTTCGCCGGAACTCTCCTAAGTGGATTTGAACATAACGATGAATTTTATATTGATGAAGCAGGTGAAATTCGCACTCGTACCAACCGTTCTGGTGGTATTCAAGGCGGAATTTCCAACGGTGAAAATATCATTCTCCGTGTAGCATTTAAACCAACTGCAACGATTAGAAAAGAACAGAAGACGGTAACTAATGAGGGTGAAGAGACGCTTTTAGCAGGAAAAGGACGTCATGATCCTTGTGTGTTACCACGTGCAGTTCCTATGGTTGAGGCAATGGTGGCTTTGGTTTTATGTGACCATTTATTACGACATACTGCCCAGTGTCAAGTCGTATAAAATAGTGCTAGTCAACAATATTTGGATCTATCCCTAACTCGCGTAATTTCTCCGCCAGCTTTGCAGCACACTTGTTTGCTTGTTTTATCTGTTCTTCTGGCGTAGGATATCGTTTACCTTCTTCGTCATACCAATACAACCATTCTCGCATTACTCCGCTATAGGTTCCACGTTCGCAACCAATTCCTAATACCAATTTTCTGTGAAGCTGCACATTATTTTGACCCCTCCCAACCTCCCCGAATTTGCGGGGAGGTGCCGCAGGCGGTGGGGTTCTTTATATGCGTCTTCATAAAGAAATGGTATAAGCTAATTTCTGGTAGCCAAACAGGATTTTCTGCCTGCAATTCATACTTTCCATTGACTAACTTATGCACTTCTATAGCGCTTCTCGGTTGTATGCAATACGCTGCGCCCAGACGTTACATGTAACGTCTCTACATTGTTCATGGCGGTGTATTTGATTCAAATGAGAACTGCTATAAACGTGGTTTGCAGCGACGACGAGAAGAATAGATTACTACTTTGCCTACAAAAATCAAAAATCCAACTTTTTTGAAGATGCTATCTTCTGCCTACCAACAACTCCAGGCATCATAGAAGTTGAAGTATAAAAAGAGCAACTTTAAAATGACTATTTACTTTTACAAAGCTTATGAGCTTTATGGCTGTTTTTCTAACTTTTCTCCCCACGAGATTACAATTGACGGTATTTATTGGCGGACAGTAGAGCATTATTATCAAGCTCAAAAATTTGTGGGAACACCAGACGCAGTTATTATACCTGTCATCCATAAAGTTGAGACGCCAGAAGAAGCTGCTGCATTAGGACGCTGTTGTACCCGCAAAGTCCGTTTAGATTGGGAGATAGTTAAAACTAACATCATGCGAGAAGCTGTACTTAAAAAGTTTCTCACCCATGCTGATATTAGAGAAGTTCTGCTCACTACCGGCGATCAATTACTGGTAGAAAATTCTCCCAAGGATTATTTTTGGGGTTGCGGTGCAGATCAAACAGGTGAAAACCATCTCGGTAAAATCCTGATGAGTGTACGAGAAGAAATTCGTAAGTTACCGTCGCTTTCAGTGATTGCCGAGTAAGGTCTAGCTAGAAAATGGATGTGGGGTTTCAAAAGGCAGAGGACAGGAGGCACAGACAGAAGTGTATAGCGATCGCATTTATCTTGGCAGCCGTTAAGAAACAAAGAGTATTGAAGTGTCGGAATGTATAGGTGTAGAAAAAGTTAGAAACTACTAATTTATCAAAACTTAAAAGCAAGCCAATTTCACATAAATCATGACAAAAGGTGAGACTTGTACTGCATTTGTGTAGTATTTTTGGTGAAAGCCCGTCTTTATACATTCATCCAATGAAACAGTTTCTCTGCCAATTATTTAATTGGAAAAAACATATCCAATGGCTGATTCTGCCAGTGATAATGATTCTAGTATCTGCATTTTTTGCTACACCTGCTTTTGCCACTGGTGTATACGAAATGCCAAATTTCACACCCAATACTTGGGTTTTAGATCAAGCTGAAGTCATTAGTCGTATCAATGAAGGCAAGATTAGTAGTGCCTCAGAGGATTTGGCAAAGAACACCGGAAATGAAGTCAGATTTGTTACGGTACGTCGTTTAGATTATGGTGAAACTGCGGAAAGTTTTACAAAAGCATTGTTTGAAAAATGGTTTCCGACAGCAGAAGCCCAAGCCAATCAAACTTTATTAATGATTGATTCTGTTACCAACGGTGCTGCAATTATTAGTGGCGATCGCGTTAAGTCTTTATTGACAGACGAAATTGCCAAAAGTGTCGCAGACGAAACTTTGATGACACCTTTGCGATCAGGTGACAAATATAATCAAGCGTTTTTAGATGCTAGCGATCGCCTAATCGCTGTACTTTCTGGTGAACCCGATCCCGGGCCACCCCAAATAGTCGAAAAAGTACAGGTAGAAGGCACTTTTGGGAAAACAGAAGAAGGCGAAAAAGGTAATGCGATCGCCTGGGTTGTGGGACTTTTAGTTGCTGCTACTGTCATCCCAATGGCGACTTACTACATTTATCTAGCTGTTCAACCACCTTCTTCTGATGGTAATGGTTAGTGGTTAGTAGTTAGTAGTTAAGTTGGTAGGTGTAATTAAAGATAAAATAAAACCTCACCCTGCCTCCAGCTTCCCTCTCCTTACTAAGGAGAGGGATTGAGGGTGAGGTTTTATATTTAATTTGACCCACTTACTTAGTGGTGATTAACTACTAACTACTAACAAATTCCAATTAATCTTGAATATACTCTTGCCCTGTCACTAAAGCAATCTCAGCACGAACAAATTCTCGACCTAAATAAGCTGCATGATCTAGCTGAGTCACGGGACAGGGCTTTGTTTTTTCAAATATTTCCACAGATAATTCTTTTGCTGTCCTACCTGTAAATACTGTTGTGTGAGTTCGTCCAACTTTTCCTCGTGCAGGAATTACTTTTCCTGTTTCTGGATCTACTGCTAAACCATGGTCATCAATTACATTTGTGAAATGCTTGGCACAAATCAGCCCTGTTTCTTGCTCTAAGTAAATAATGAAATATCCACCGGGATCAAGATCAATATGACGCTGAGAAAGCTTATTATCTATTTGCGCTATATCTTCCAATTTCAAACCCATACTTACCGTAAAACGTAAACTTGATTCAGGAATTTTTCATCCTTTCTCAAGTTTAATTCTTATCTACCTCAAAATATTCTTGTGAAAGCTATTTTTAAATCTCAATTATTTTTTTGAGAAAATGGTAATTCTGTATTGATTACCTCAATTTCTTGCTGTTCGAGTTCATTTACTTCATCAATATAAGAACATAAAATTTTTCGCAAACGATTATTGTAAAAGCGATGCAAACTGTAGTTAGGCTGTGCAGGAAAACCACGACGTTTTTTATGGCGTCCACCTGCACCGGGATCAAAGATTTGGATACCGTTAGCGATCGCCCATGCAATCGGGGCATAATAACAAGCATCAAAATGTAAGCAATCTATTTCTTGAAAACTACCCCAGTAGCGCCCATACATTCTATCGTCCTTGAATAAACAAAAAGACATCCCCATTGGTTGATGCTGATTTTGTTCGTTATATGCGGCGAAAAATAAAACGCGATCGCGATAATTCTCGTGTAACTGCTCAAAAAATCGCTTTGTTAAATATTTGCTACCCCACCAGCCAAACTTATCGCAAGTATCTGCATAAAATTCATACATTAACCCAAACAAAGACTTGGGAATTTCCTCGCCACTCAAGGGTTGTAATCGTAAACCAGCTTTTTCTACAGCTTTGCGTTCGCGCTTGATATTACGACGCTGGTTAGCATTAAATACTGCCAAATAATCATCAAAAGTTTGAAAGCCAAGATTTTCCCAAATATAACTGTGGTGCAGCCAAGTAGTAAAACCACAGCGTTCTAAAACAGGACGCCATTGGGGATCTACATACAGAAAATGACAACCAGAAATCTGGTGTTTTGAGCAAAAAGCATCAATTTCATGCACCATAATTGCTGTGATTTCATCTTCATCTTCCCCAGGTGCGATTAAAAATCGATAACCTTCCGCAGGAGTAAATGGTGTCATTCCCAACATTTTTGGGTAATATTCCACACCAATACGTTGCGCCAAATCAGCCCATTGGTGATCAAACACAAATTCACCATAACTATGTCCTTTCAAGTAAAGTGGTGCAACAGCAACCAGTGTCCGATCTCGCCACAAAGTCAAGTGATTGGGTAGCCAACCCGTTTTAGCTGTAGCACTACCTGAAGTTTCTAAATTGTTCAGCCAATTCCACTCTAAAAACGGGGTTGTCAGTGGTAGTGCTAAAGCATCCCAGGCTGATTGAGGAATTTCGGTAATTTTGTTAATCCAAGCAACAGAGTAGCGAGGTTTTAATTGTTCCACCATCGCGGGCTTCCGATACAAAAGTTAATAATCATTTTACCAAGACTTAGCGGGAGCGTGAAAGTCCCTTTGCACTCCCAACAAACTTTAGTCATCAATGTTACAAGGTTAAGCCTTAATGTTGTAACCTTAAGCCTTAAAGCTAGAACATGAAGCCTTAAAGCTAGAACATTAAGCCTTAAAGCTAGAACATTAAGACTTAAAGCTAGAACATTAAGACTTAAAGCTAGAACATTAAGACTTAAAGCTAGAACATTAAGCCTTAAGATTAAATACCTACCCTTGAAAGTGGAGAGTGTGGGGAGACAACAGAGAAATAACTATTAACTATTGTAGAGACGCGATTAATCGCGTCTCTACTAATCACTAACAATTCGATAATGAAGAAAAACTTCTTGGTCTACCCTATCAACTTCTATAAGTTGTAACCGAGGAGCTAGTTGTGGTAGAAATCCTTTACCTTCAACTGGTGTTGGCGCAGCAACACCACCTAAAATCAAGGGACAAATAGTCAGCCAAAGTTCATCGATTAAATCTAATTCCAGCAGCGAGGCGACTAGTTCACCACCACCTAATATAGCTAATTGTGCTATTCCCAATTTTGAGAGATGCTCCAGAGCTGCTGCAACATCAATTTTTCCCTCTTCCGTTTCAAAGACCATAATCTGCTCAAATTCAGGTCTTTTATGCCAAAAAACCGCCCCTGTGCTTGTAGTGAGTAACCAACGTTGAACTGGCTGTTGAAAAAAGCGAATTTCCGGATTTAGGTTGGCTGAGTGTGTAGTTACAATATGTACTGGTTGAAGGGGTTTACCCCCTTGTATCCGATTTTGCAGTAGTTGTGGATTTGTTACGGTTAATGTTGTACCGTAGGCACGGAGAGTACCAGCACCAAATAAGACTGCATCAGCAGTAGCAATTCTGTTTTCCAGATGTGCTTTATCACTCTTGGAGCCAAAACGAGCAGGCGATCGCGTAACATCAGCTATCTTGCCATCTGCACTCATGGCTAAAACCACCGTAGTATAAGGTCGATATTGCACCATTGATTTGATTTGTATATTTTGTCTATATTTTTACTTTGGATTATCAGAAAGAATCATGCTGGCAAACTCCTGTTTACAACTAATTTCACAACTTTATTTACATCTGGTCAAAGTTGCAATTATAACTAGTTGCTTTCAGGGTTTGTATAATATATATTTTTTTGCTATCCAGCTATCTAATGGTTTAAAATTTTTGGCATCAACCAATATTTATCGCTTAAAAATAGTAATTAATTTAATTGCATTTAGTTGCTGTTGTGGTTTGCAAATGCCAAGTGAGAGTGCCGATGGCTAACCAGCGTCAATCCTCCTTTAGGCGGATTTTAGTATCAAAAATTTTGCTTCTATCTGTTCCAGTTTTATTGATAGGTGAAATAGTTGCCTATCAAAAAGCACGTTATAGCCTTTTAGAAACTGCCCGTCAAAATTTAACAGCAAGTGCTGTTCTTAAGGGAGAAAAAGTTGCCGATACAATCTCTGCTTTAAAAGCTAATTTGTTCACTGCTACTCAAACACAGGTGATTCAATCAGGTACACTTGCTCAAAAAGAAGATTTTATCAATCAACTAGCGCAACAGCAACCACGGCAAATTGAATGTATACAATTAGTAGATTCTAATAGCGATGAAATAAGTGCTAGTACGTGTGGTCAAGAACCTGTGAATCAGTCTAATGCTGATTTTTATAGCAATGGGTTAGAAGTAAAACTATTATCACCATCAAATTTAAATACAACTGGTAATAGAGATGAACAAAGTAAACTGAAACTATTGCTATCAGCGCCAGTCTATGACCAAGCTGGCGAGTGGCGCTATAACTTAGTTTTCAAATCAGCTTTGTTACGCGAAAAAATTAAAAATAAACCAGGTTTACTAACAGGTTCTACAGTTGTTATTGCCGAAAACGGTACAATTTTAGCACATCCAATCGCCAGCCGAATTGGTACTAATATTGCCCAGCACATAGATGCTTCACGTCTACAAATGATAGTGAAAAATGCCATTGCTGGTAAACAAGATACTCTGCATTTATTTTTTGATAAACAGGGAGAAGAATTACTCGCTGGTTACACTGCTATTGACAGTCCAATTATCCAAGGAAAACAGCAAAAATGGGTGATTTTAGCGGTTACTGGTCTAGATAATGCTTTGTATGATTTAGGGCAAATCAAACTAATTTTGATCGTTTTGACAGTAGGCTTAATTGGCGCTAGTGTATTGGCATCTTTGTATTTAGCTCGTTGTCTAGCACTTCCAGTTGAAGAACTGCGTGACTATGCTCTCAATCTCCACAGTTACCACAGCACAGTACCAGTTCCGCACAACTTAAAAATTCGGGAGTTCAATCAACTAGCGCAAGCCTTAGATCAAATGCTAGAACGCCTCAAAGCTTGGGCGGAAGAAGTAGAAATAGCTTGGAAAGAAGCCAAAAATGCCAACCAGAGTAAAAGCCAATTTTTAGCAGCAACTTCCCATGAATTGAGAAATCCATTACACATTATTATTAACTGTATTCGTCTGGTTCGAGATGACTTGTGTGATGACAGAGAAGAAGAACTAGAGTTTCTTAAGCGTGCTGATGAAACGGCAATTCACTTACTAGGTATAATTAACGAATTGCTAGATATTTCCAAAATAGAAGCTGGTAAACTATCTGTGTCTTTAGAACCAATTGACCTTCAGAAATTACTCAAAGAGGTCATTAATTTGCAATCTGTGAATATTCAACAAAAAGGATTGCAGTTAAACATTCCTCAACAGATGAGTGAATTCATTTTGGTGAATGCTGACCCAGCCAAATTGAAGCAGGTACTAATTAATATTATCGGTAATGCAACTAAATTTACTGATGAAGGTAGCATCACAATTACAACAGAAATTCAACAAATTGATAGTAAATACCAGGTAATTGTCAGTGTTCAAGACACAGGTGTGGGGATTGATCCCACCCAGCAACAAAAGCTATTTCGCCCATTTGTCATGGTGGATGATGCTACTACACGCAAATTTGGCGGTACTGGGCTGGGACTAGCCATTTCACGGAACTTAGTTGAACTAATGGGAGGTAAGATCACTCTTGAAAGTAGAGGTATCAATCAAGGTACAACAGTGAGCATTATTTTACCTTTGATAGATACCCGCCAGGAGACAACAGAAGATGAGGAAAATGGCAAAGTCGGAGAATTAAACTGTGCTAGCCAAAAGCCAGAACTCAGTACAGATTTGTGTTCAGCACAACAGGTTTGCCATCCTGGTTAAGTGATTCTGTCAGAGCAGCAAGAATATTTACTAACTGTGTCCCTACCCAAACAGAGGAAACTGGGCAAGGAGTATTGTTATGAACACAGCTAACAAAGCGATCGCACACTCGTTTTAATGGTTCATTTTTTTCGACTTGCAGCACTTGTTGGCTTTGATTTATAGTAACAAAATGATTTTTTTCTACTTCTAACTCTCCATGCAGCAGCGTTAAAGGTGATATAGCTGACATTTCATCAAAAATCAAACTACCTCGACTACCTACAACTACTAAACGTCGCTGCTTATCAGCATTCAGCCAACACAAATGAATATAAGCTTGAAAACCATTAGCGTAATTTAGTGTCACCCAAACCAGATCGGCAAGTCTTTTAGATAAAGACAAGGGAGACAAAGAAGAAAAAACTCCTCCTTGTCCCCCGTGTCCCCCATGTCCCCCTTGTAGCCACACCCTACCTGAAGCCTGTACACTCACTGGTTGCTGACCTAACCAAGCATTGAATATTGCAATGTCGTGAATAGCTAAATCCCATAGTGCATCAACATCTTGGCGAACTGGCCCCAAATGAGTGCGATAAGCATAGCCATAGCGTAAATCCCCTAATTCTCCTGTATGAACAACATTTTGCCCTCGTTCCACTGCTGGATGAAATAGATAAGTATGGTCAACCATTAGTTGCCGTTGCTGTTTTTGGGCTAGCTGGCAGAGTTTATAACATTCTGTCGGATCTAAAGTTAAAGGTTTTTCTGCTAAAACATGGTATCCCCAATTTAAGGCGTCAGTAATTAAGGAATAATGTGTGCTGGCAGGGGTAGCAATGACTACTGCATCTAAATCTATGATTTGTTTAATTTCTGACCACTCGGTTGTTAATAATACATTATGATTTGTAGTGTTTTTTGAAAAAAATTGGCGTTTTATCTTTGCCAAACACTCTAGATTCGGGTCTACCACAGCTGCAACGATGACTTGGGGATGCTCCAGAAAATTCCGCAGCAAATTTACACCCCAACGCCCCACTCCAACGACAGCGATTTTAATTTGATTAGTCATTAGTCAAAAGTCAAGATTCAAGAGTCAAGACGCGATATTCCTCGTGTCTCTACCCAATCGTCTGTAGGATTTATAACAATTGCCATTGTTAAATACCCTGATTTTATCCTTTTGTCTCTGAATATTTGAGATGCTCCCACTATACACCCCTGCATTTGTGTAGGCTGATAAAGCGAAATCGTATTAATTCTTTGCTTTTCTTTTTTAGTACAAAAATACTAAAATATATCTTATTCAATGTGAATTTCTTTTGCTCCCGCTAAATAATTACTCTCTACATCAGGGAACTATATGTGTAACCAAACTCTTGGTTTTGCAGAATCACGTGTAAAACCCGTTGGTAAATCACTAAATCGCATCACATAGAGGCAATATGGAAATTAAACTTGGATTTGGAAGTGTACCAAAACCTCAATATGTTTTTGTTAGTAGAGAAGCAGATCATTGTTGGTATATGCTTTCTGAACAAGAGCAACATATACCAATTTATGACAAAGCTTTAACTGGAATAATCACAAAAATAGAATGTAACAAAACAGTTGAGACAAAGTTTGGAAAAAGAGAGAAAACAGATTTGCATGTTTTAGCAGAACAACCTTACATCATCCGTTCTGGTAGAGATTCTTACTTCTCTAAAAGCTTATTGTTATCTTTGGATATTATTACAAATGAACAACTGCATCAACCATTGACAATTGCGGTTTCTCCAGGGGACAAAAAAGTTGTATTTTGTACAATTTATAATCCAATAACATATCAAGAAATCAAGATTACTTGGAACGAACACAACGAAATTGACTTACAATCTTTAGAACAAAAGATTAGTCAGAGAATTAATCAAATTCAAAAGCCGGAAAGTACTACAAATCATGAATTACGGAGAATAATTATGGCGCAAACTGATACTTACTTAAAACAATTAGACTGGAACCCAGAACAAGGAAGACGTTATTTAGAACAGAAATATGGCAAGCGATCGCGTCGAGAATTGAATGATCAAGAACTTATAGACTTTACGATGGCAATTTTTGAGATTTTATGTACTCAAGAAAATAGATTTGTGATGAGTAATTTAGCAGGATAGTTTTTTTATACCGCATCAGGAGCAATTGTCCCTGATGCCTTAACTACGGGTAAAGAGCAAACTAAAAAACAATGATTAAAACTATTATTGTTTTACTTATAATTGGTCTAATTATCACTGGAATTTTCATCAGTTCCATCATCACTAAACAACGAATAAATCTTCTTAAAAAACGTCTTTTTCCTCCACTTTGGAACTCTATTATTGAAAATAATCTTCCCATTTACACCCGTCTTACTCCCGATGAACGCAGACGCCTACAAGGACATGTGCAAGTATTTTTAACAGAAAAACAATTCATAAGACCTCTCGGTATGCGGGAAACTCAGTCGCTTTAGCGCTGAGAGGGAAGCGACACGTGCGGTTTTAACCGCTTTAAATATTTGCACCATTACACGGGAATTGCTTAATTTGGTGTACCTTTGTAATGCACTTTCAAATGGGACAGTTACCATTTCAAATCTCGCAATCCTGTACGCATAACGGTTTTGCTCCAAGGAGCCTTCCCTTACGGGAGTAATGTTAGCCTCGACAATGTTATTGGTCGGTACTATCCGAAAGACACTGACTTAACCCAATAAATCTGTTTAATCCTTCAGTTCTAGAGCAAGGAACTAGCTACGCATCCCCTGGTAGGTCTTTAACTCTTGCCAATAACGTAGTACACAAGGTACTTAGTCTGGTCAACTATTGTCTAAGTCTTAGGCGCTTTAGCCCAATGTCTTTAGACTTGGGTCGTTGACTGGCTGTCAAGGATTGCAGGTGACAGAAGAAATGAAGTTAACTGTTGCTGCTATCGCATCTCTACTGTTGCTGAATGAACGTGGCGAATATTTTCCCAAACTACGTTCAATTTTAATTTATCCCAGTGCCTATTTTGTCAACGAAACTGTTGCGACTAGTGAATATATTGTTGAAGAAAGGCGTGTAGCAAGATTGGGTGAGTCGTGGAGTCGCGATCAAGTAGTATTATCTTGGGAACAGGTGCAACAAGACACTCGCAACTGGAATGATGGACATAACGTGATTTTGCATGAATTTGCTCACCAGTTAGATCAAGAGGAAGGTAAAGCGCAGGGTGTGCCAAAATTGGCACAAAAATCAGATTATTCCATTTGGTCTAGGGTGATGACACAAGCATATCAACAACTCTGCAATGATGTGCAACGAGATATAAAAAATGTGATGAATAGTTATGGTGCGACTAATCCCGCAGAGTTTTTTGCTGTGGCGACTGAGACATTTTTTGAAAAGCCACAGCAGTTGTTGAAGATGCAACCAGGATTGTATAAATTATTGCAAGGTTATTATCAGGTAGATCCTGGGGAATGGGTTTAGTTTTGGATGCAAGCGATCGCATTTATAGCAGTTTTCTATCACATAATAAATATGGGAAATGCCTAAAGCCTTACCAATGACAAAGGACAGTTGAGAAATAATGTTTAAACTATAGCACTTCTCACTCGATTGCAATACAGTCGGAACCCCACCCCGGCTTTGCTGACGCAAAACCTCCCCTAAGCGCAAGCGCTTAGGGGATTAAGGGGTGGGGTACGTATTGGACACAACCGAGAACTGCTATAGAAATTACTTACAAATCCTGTTTAAACGTCTAACTATTTACGTAAATATGACATTAGTTGTTGCTACATTTTATAAATTTGTTAAACTGCCAGATTATGCTGAAAAACAGCAATCTTTGTTATCTTATTGCCAAGCACAAGGTATTAAGGGAACTATTTTACTAGCCCAAGAAGGGATAAATGGGACGATCGCAGGCGATCGTGAAAGTATTAACTCAGTGTTATCTTTTTTGCGGTCTGATTCTCGTTTTGCTGACTTGGAACATAAAGAGTCTACTGCTGAAGAGTCACCATTTCAACGTCTGAAAGTACGCCTGAAAAAAGAAATAGTCACAATTGGACTACCTGATATTGACCCCAATGAAAAAGTCGGAACTTATGTTACTCCCAAAGACTGGAATCAGATAATCTCTGATCCAGAAGTGGTTGTAATTGACACCCGCAATGATTATGAATTCAGTATTGGCACTTTTAAAAAAGCTCAAAATCCCAACACTGAATCATTTAGGCAATTTCCAGAATATGTAAACAAACACCTTGATTCGAGTCAGTATAAGAAAGTCGCACTATTTTGTACTGGTGGTATTCGCTGTGAAAAAGCTTCTTCTTTTATGCTTTCCCAAGGTTTTCAAGAAGTTTATCACCTCAAAGGCGGTATTCTCAAATATTTAGAGGAAGTTCCAGCAGAGGAAAGTCTTTGGGAAGGGGAATGTTTTGTCTTCGATGAACGAGTCGCTGTGAGTCATGGGTTAGAACCCGGTTCCCATGAGATGTGTGTTGGTTGTGGACACCCAATTTCAGAAGCTGATAAAACTTCTCCTCATTATGAAGAAGGTATTAGTTGTCCTCACTGTTTTGATAGTCTCACCCCAGAAAAGAGATCTGGTTTAGAAGAGAAAAAGCGACAAATGAGAAGGGGAGAATAGGGAACTTATCAATTCAAAAGTCAAAAGTCAAAAATTTTTTATTTTTGACTTTTGAGTTGTTTCTCCTGTTCCCTCTCTTCACCATTCAATTAGTTGCTGTGGCGAAAACTTCTTGTAGTTTTTCAGGATGTTTTGTAAATGCTAAATATTGAGACGCCATTTCTGGAGTTAACAGTTCTATCATTAATCTGTTTTCTACCCAAAACTCCATGACATCAAATAAGGAATCACGGTTACAGCGTACTACGCGCCAACCTGCACTCATACCAACTTGTTCAATTTCTTCTTGGGTGACAGGTACAGAAATTGCTGCGTGGGTAGCTGTGAACATAGAAGGATTGTCATTGTGAACAAACATGCACTGCTCATCAGGTGCTGTACCGGGTACTATCTCAGATCCTAAAGGATAAACTTCAACTGCTGTACCGTGTTCATCACCGGGAAAAACTATATAGCTACCTGGGTGAGGAGGAAAAGGTGCTGCTTGGCCTTTCAAGACTTTGGCAAGAGTTTGTGCAACAAGCTGGGGATTTTTGGCGGAAACTGAAATGTGGTGAATCATAAGAATAACCTTCAAGATGTAAGATTCTACAACTGATAGTTATCGTGTTCCGCAAATCAGAAGATTAAGTTTTTTACACAAATTTTGATAGGTTTGTAGTAATACCATTTCCATATGAAGATGCATAGAAAGAACCCCACCGCCTTCGGCACCTCCCCTTGGTAAGGGGAGGTTGGGAGAGGTTAAAATAATGTGCAGCTTCATATTTAATTGGTATAAGCACTTTAGTGCTGAAATATTTGAGGACTAAAGTCCTTACTACAAACTATTTATAAGGACGGCTGGCTGAAAACCCCTGAGAAGCAGGCACGTAGTGCCGTACTTCGTCCTTCAGGCGGGGGACGGCAGGTGCTACAACGGGGGGAACCCCCGCAACGCACTGCCTCATGAAAGCCGCCGACGCAGGATTTATCCTGCCGTATCACTTCTTTCCGGAATAGTCTTACAAAATGATGTATGATTATGTAAGAGGAGGCGAGAAAGCAATGTTGAGTTTAACTTACGAGTACAAAGCAATGCCTACAAACGAGCAAATACAACAGATTGAACACACTTTAACAGTGTGTCGCAAAGTTTGGAATTTTGCTCTACGAGAACGTAAGGATTGGTTGAATTCTCGTAAGTGTCAAACCAACGCTTGCTCCATCGTTTCTGAATACATTACACCAGCAGACGCTCCATATCCTAACTATTACGAACAAGCCAATGCTTTGACTCGTGCCAAAGCTGAATTTCCTGAACTGGCAACAGTTCATTCTCAGGTGCTTCAACAAGTTCTGAGAAAACTAGAAACAGCTTTTGTGGACATGACTCGCAAGAAAATGGGTTTTCCTCGGTTTAAAAACAAGTACAGGATGCGGTCATTCGTGTATCCACAATTAGGAAAAAGTCAAGTTCTTAAAAATAATCAAATTAAACTACCTCAGATTGGTTGGATGGAGTATGTCAAGTCTCGTGAAATTCCTGATGGTTTCAAGGTGAAACAAGTTCGGGTTGTTCGCAAGGCTAGTGGATATTTTTTGATGTTCACGCTGGAATGTGATGTTAACGTCCCTGATACGGTTGCCAGTGGGCATCCTAGGGGAATTGACTTGGGTTTAGATAAGTTTGCGGCTACTTCCGATAACGAATTAGTTGAACGACCTCGCTTTTTGAACACATTGCACCGCAAGCTGAAATTGCTGCAACGCAGATTGAGGAACAAAAATAAAGGTTCAAACAACCGTCACAAATTAAACCGCAAAATAGCCCGACTTCATCAACGTATTTCAGATACCCGCAAAGACTGGCATTTTAAGCTTGCTCATAAGCTTTGCAATGATGCTGGAATGGTGTTTGTTGAGGATATTGATTTTCGTACCTGGGCAAAAGGGATGTTGGGCAAACACACCCTTGATGCTGGGTTTGGACAATTCGTTGAAATCCTTAAATGGGTATGCTGGAAACGGGGTGTGTATTTCAATAAGGTGGACAAAGACTACACATCGCAGGTCTGTCCTCAATGTGATACGCACACCGGAAAGAAAGATTTAAGTGACAGGCTACATGCTTGTCGTGAATGCGGCTATACGGTACATCGTGATGTAGCAGCCGCACAAGTGATCCGAAACAGGGGGGTCAATGCGCTGGGACGCAGCGTGTTAGAAAATGCTTGTGGAGACGGTCTGACGGGGACGGGAAACCGTCTAGTTAAGAGTCAACGAAACAGGAAGAATGGTGTCCAAGCGCGGTTTAAACCCGCTTCGTAACATCATTTGAGAATCCCTGTGGCTTTAGCCCAGGGAGTACGTCAAACCTGTTAAGTCGTTAATATTTCTGCGGGTAAGTGCTTGAAGGAAAGACGCTCATTTTCGATGTCTACAAAGATCATATCGCCATCATTGAATTCGCCCCGCAAAATTGCTTTGGCGATTGGTGTCTCTAATTCCCTTTGAATTGCACGTTTGAGTGGACGCGCACCGAATACAGGGTCGTAACCGACTTCGGCTAAAAAGTCAAGAGCAGCTTCGGAGAGTTTGAGAGACATCTTACGATCGCCTAATCTTTGGCGGAGTCTTTCAACTTGTAACAAGACAATTTCGCGTAATTCTGATTTTTGCAAACCGTGGAAAATAATCAACTCATCAACCCGGTTGAGGAATTCTGGACGGAAGGAATTCCGCAAAGCTTCCATTACCCGACTCCGCATTTCCTCATAACGAGATTCATCACCAGCGACATCGAGGATAAATTGTGAACCGATATTACTGGTCATAATTATAATAGTGTTTTTGAAGTCCACTGTATGACCTTGAGCATCGGTGACACGTCCATCATCGAGGATTTGCAGCAAGATGTTGAACACATCTGGGTGAGCTTTTTCGATTTCGTCGAAGAGAATTACCGCATAAGGACGACGGCGAATTGCTTCGGTTAATTGTCCACCTTCTTCGTAACCGACATATCCGGGAGGTGCGCCAATCAAACGGGAAACGGCGTGTTTCTCCATGTACTCAGACATGTCAATGCGGACTAGCGCTTCTTCGGTGTCAAACAAATATGCTGCGAGGGCCTTTGCTAATTCTGTTTTACCCACACCAGTAGGGCCAAGGAAAATAAAGCTAGCGATGGGACGATTCGGATCTGCTAAACCCGCACGCGATCGCTGAATTGCATCTGCAACAGCTGTGACTGCTTCTTGTTGTCCAACCACACGATGATGTAGTTCATCTTCTAAATGCAGCAGTTTTTCTTTTTCAGATTCTACCAACTTGCTAATCGGGATACCAGTCCACTTAGAAATCACTTCGGCGATATCAGCTTCGGTGACTTCTTCGCGCAACAGAGATTTTCCAGTATGTTGAGTTTGGGTTAATTCAGATTCTGCGGCTTCCAACCTACGGTGTAAATCAGTTAACTTACCATACTTTAATTCCGCAGCGCGGTTGAGATCATAATCTCGTTCGGCTTGTTGAATTTCTAAGTTAACTCGGTCTATTTCCTCTTTGACAGATTGAATTTTGGTGATAATATCCTTTTCAGACTGCCATTGAGTGTTTAGCGTCCGTTGTTCTTCTTTAAGATCCGCGAGTTCTTTTTCTAGTTTTTCGAGACGTTCGCGAGAAGCGGTGTTGCTTTCTTTCTGCAACGACAGCTTTTCCATTTCCAACTGTAAAATCTTGCGATCAATCTCATCCAGTTCTTCTGGTTTGGAGGTAATCTCCATTTTCAATCTAGCAGCAGCTTCGTCTACCAAGTCAATAGCTTTGTCTGGTAAAAAGCGATCGCTAATATATCGACTCGAAAGTGTCGCCGCAGCAACTAAAGCATTATCAGAGATTTTTACACCGTGGTGCAGTTCGTAACGTTCTTTCAAACCCCGCAGAATCGAGATCGTATCTCCAACACTGGGTTGATCGACATAAACTTGTTGGAAACGTCGCTCTAAAGCCGCGTCTTTTTCAATATACTTACGATATTCATCTAAAGTTGTCGCCCCGATACAGCGCAACTCACCTCGCGCCAACATGGGTTTAAGCAAGTTGCTAGCATCCATCGCGCCTTGGGTAGCACCCGCACCAACAACAGTATGAATCTCATCAATAAATAGAATTATATTACCACCGGATTCGGTAACTTCTTTTAAAACTGCTTTGAGACGTTCTTCAAATTCACCCCGGAATTTTGCACCCGCAATCAAAGCACCCATATCCAAAGCAATCAGCTTGCGGTCTTTGAGAGATTGGGGAACATCACCAGCAACGATGCGCTGTGCTAAACCTTCAACAATAGCGGTTTTACCAACACCTGGTTCTCCAATCAACACAGGATTATTCTTGGTGCGGCGAGATAGAATTTGAATCGTGCGACGAATTTCATCATCTCGTCCAATTACTGGATCAAGTTTACCTTGACGAGCGGCTTCGGTGAGGTCACGCCCATATTTTTCCAGTGATTGGTATTTACCTTCTGGATTTTGGTCGGTCACTTTTTGGCTTCCCCGAATTTGCTTAATAGTATCTTTTAGTTTTCTTTCGTCTAATCCAAATTCTTGGAATAGACTTTTACCAAAGCGATCATCTTTGGCGTAAGCAAGTAATAAATGTTCTATCGATATATATTCGTCATCAAACTCTTTACGATAATTTTCAGCTCGATCTAACAGAGAATCCAAGCTGCGTCCCAGGTAAACAGAATTGATGCTTCCCGATACTCTTGGCTGACGTTGGACGTATTGATCTGTGCGATCGCGTAATTTTTGCAGATTCACACCCAATTTTGTAAACACAGGCCCAGCTAGTCCTTCTTGTTCTAGCAAAGCTTTCATCAGATGTTCACTTTCGATTTGCTGATGGTGGTTTTGTTTAGCGATGTCAGGAGTATGCGCGATCGCTTCCCAGGCTTTTTCTGTAAATTGATTAGGGTTAGTTGGTTGCATAGGCTTTTTGAGGAACGAACTACACGCGCAAATATAATTTTTGTTCTTATATGGTCATTTTAGAAAGAAGCGGATAATAAGCTAGATCGGTCTTCACGTCTTTTTCAAGTAGTATTACCGTCCGGGACACGGGAAGGAGGACAAGAGAGTATGGCGGGGAGCAAAGCACTCAAGCATTAAGATATTGAAAAAGCAAAATGACATTTTTAGTGCGTGATCTACCGAAATGAGAAAGTAAAATGGCTTTTCGAGTAAGCAAAATGACATTTTTAGTGCGTGATTTACTCAAATGAGAAAGTAAAATGGCTTTTCGAGTAAGCAAAATGACATTTTTAGTGCGTGATCTACCGAAATGAGAAAGTAAAATGGCTTTTCGAGTAAGCAAAATGGTATTTTTAGTGCGTGATTTACCGAAATGAGAAAGTAATATGGCTTTTCGAGTAAGCATTTTGGCAAAATGAGAAAGCAATCAGCCATTTTGCTTACATTGACCTTATGTGTTTTCTTGATGTTTTTTTGATTAAGTGATTCCAAAACCTTTGTACCAGACGTGATATATCGCGTCTGGTACATCTAGATTCATACATGAAATCAGCAACGTCCTCCCAAGTGGGAGCATCCCAATTTTTTCAATATACCGCGCTTGGGTTTAAACCGTTAGCTAATAGCACAAATCGTCTGAAGACGACTTCATAAAATCAAGTAGTCTGCTTAAAGCAGACTTTCACTATGAGACTGCGATTTCAATCGCAGGCGGTTTTTTGGCCATTGCTGATTTCATGTATGAAAATGATTTTAAGTGATTCCAAAACCCTTGTACCAGACACAATATATCGTGTCTGGTACATTCGGATTCATACCGCATTCAGCAACGCCGTTTTTTGAATATTTGGGATGCTCCCTCGAAAATAATATTAAGGAAAATACAAAACATAAATTACCCAAATTTTTTATTCAAGGCGATTTCTTCCCCCTTGTTCTCCGTCTTTTCCGTGTCCTCTAGAAGTCCCCTAAAAATATCTAAATGATTCAACTCCATACTCTGCAAACCGTCTTGCCTGGTCAAGCTTATCCTTTAGGTGCTACCGTTCATCCTAATGGTGTCAATTTTTCAATTTTTTCTAACTGTGCAGGTTTAGATTTATTACTTTTTGATGAACCAGATGCTCCTAAACCCAGTCATATAATTTCTTTAGACCCCAAACTAAATAGAACTTATTATTACTGGCATGTTTTTGTACCAGGAATTGGGACGGAACAGGTTTATGCTTATCGAGCCTACGGGCCTTATCAGCCAGAAAGAGGAATGCGATTTGATGGTAGTAAGGTACTGCTTGATCCTTACGCGCAAGCAATTGTAAATTGGGAAAATTATAGTCGTGAAGCAGCGATTCCCTTTGGTGTAGATAATTGCGCTCAGGCATTGAGGAGTGTAGTTTTAGATACTAGTATATACGATTGGGAAGAAGATAAACCACTACAAAGGCCTTTTGCTAAAACTATAGTTTACGAATTGCATGTAGATGCTTTTACCCGTCATCCGAGTTCTGGAGTTGCTGCACACAAACGTGGTACTTTTGCTGGATTAATCGAAAAAATTCCCTACCTCAAAGAATTAGGAATTACCGCAGTTGAGTTGCTTCCTATCCACCAATTTGATCCCCAAGATGCGCGTCCAGGTTTACATAATTATTGGGGTTATAGCACTATTGGCTTTTTTGCTCCTCACAACGGTTACAGTTCTCAAAGTGATCCCTTGGGGCCTGTGAATGAATTTCGTGATTTGGTCAAAGCATTACATCGGGCGGGAATTGAAGTAATTTTAGATGTGGTTTATAATCATTCAGCAGAAGGTAGTCACGATGGCCCGACGCTTTCGTTTAAGGGACTGGCGAATAAAGCTTATTATATTCTGGAAAAAAATAAGGCATACTACAGCAACTATAGTGGTTGCGGCAATACTTTGCGAGCCAATAACCCAATGGTTGCCCGTATGATTGTTGATAGCCTGTGTTATTGGGCTTCGCAAATGCATGTGGATGGATTTCGCTTTGATTTAGCTGCTGTGTTAGCACGTGATGAATTTGGTCATCCAACGGTATTTTCTCCTGTACTTTGGGCGATTGAAACTAGTCCAGCTTTGGTCGCAACCAAGGTGATTGCTGAAGCTTGGGATGCAGCTGGACTTTACGCAGTCGGAGGATTTATCGGTAATGCTCAACGTTTTGCTGAGTGGAATGGGCCTTTTCGGGATGATGTGCGCCGTTTTGTCAAAGGAGATCAAGGTGCGATCGCTCATTTAGCAAATCGGATTATGGGTAGTCCTGATCTTTACCCCCAACTGGATTATCAACCCTACCGCAGTATTAATTTTATTACCTGCCACGATGGCTTCACGATGAATGATTTAGTTTCGTACAACATCAAGCACAACGAAGCTAACAAAGAAGACAACCGTGATGGAGCTAACGACAACTATAGTTGGAATTGTGGCGTCGAGGGAAAAACAAGCGATCCAGCAATAGAAGCTTTACGTTTACAACAGATCAAGAATTTTTTCACAATTCTTTTTTGCTCTCAAGGGACACCCATGCTACTGATGGGTGATGAAATTCGCCGGACGCAGCGAGGTAACAACAACGCCTATTGTCAGGATAATGAATTGAGCTGGTTTGATTGGAGCAAAATAGAAAAAAACTCAGATTTACTACGTTTTGTCAAGGGGTTGATTCAATTCACTCAATCATTGGAAAGTTTTGCTCAAGAACGTGTACTTGCTGTTATCGATGGTGGTGATAAACCTCATATATATTGGCATGGCGTCAAATTAGGTCAACCAGATTGGTCATACTATTCCCATAGCCTAGCTTTCAGCTTGCGCTATCCAGAACATAATGAGAATCTACATTTTATACTTAACGCTTACTGGGAACCAGTAACATTTGAACTACCACTTCTTGCTGATGGACAACAATGGTATCGAATTATAGATACAGCGTTATCTTCTCCTGATGATTGCTGCGATCGACAAACTGCACCAGTGGTTAAAGGAAATGTGTATCAAGCACAAAGAAGATCTGCGATCGTGCTGTTGGGATTAGGTTAAATCTGATTATAGATCCCCGACTTCTTTAGGGATACAGCTGGCTAATGGTGGGTATCACCCCTCATTGAACGATTTTTCGTTATCCCAACAGATGTAGAGACGTAGCATTGCTACGTCTCTACAAACCAATTTGTGGGTAAACGAGAGGTCAGACCCATTGAACGATTTTTCGTTATCCCAACAGAAGTAGAGACGTAGCATTGCTACGTCTCTACAAACCAATTTGTGGGTGAACGAGGGGTCAGACCCATTGAACGATTTTTCGTTATCCCAACAGAAGTAGAGACGTAGCTACGTCTCTACTTCTTTAGGAAGTCGGGGATCTGAACAAAATTAAGAGCAATACATACGGAATGTTTCGCGTCTTAAAACAATACATGCACTTTCGGAGTTGTCGTCTTGAAGATCACTATTGACGACAGTTTTATATTTGATCAGCGCTGTAGTCGAAATAGCTGCACATACTAAAGCTAAAGTCCCAAGCAAAACTGTTTTGGACGTAATTTTGGGTTTTATTTCTCTCTCTTTATTTCGTACTTTTGATTGACAGCAAACTTGTTTTGGAGACCAAAAGTGGTTGTCAAAATCGTAGTAACTCATTGATATTATTAGCTCCTGGATTAAAAGCAAAGCTTTAATATTTACCTTGCCAACAATCATTAATTCTCTGGCATGTCGGCGTTGCGTTAATGATATATCAGATCAAAAAAAAGGATATATATAAATATTAAATTCTTATTTATTTTCCATATATTTTCTCTATAGTTAGTGAATATCTGATTGATAAAAAATCACAAAATAATACTCAATGCTCATTCTTATACTTCTAAATGAGCATTTTTAGCTTAAAAGAAAATAATGATGTAGATAAATGTAATTAATTGACTAAATCCTAATGATTTTGTTTCCTCATAAATCAAAACAACAATATATTCACTATTTAACTAGCTTGAGTGAGCAAATTAAAAATTATTGTGATTGTTAGCTTTCATTGATTTTCCCACCGTGACATTTAACTGTGCGCCAATTAGTAGAATCAAAGAACTGAGATTGAGCCATAACAGCAAGACAATCCCTGCACTCAAAGCTCCGTAGGTCAAATTATAGTTACCGAAATTACTAACATATACTCTAAATAATTTAGAAACACCTGCCCATAGTAAGGCTCCGATCATTGCTCCAGGCATAATTGGAGTACCATTTAACCATTGACTCGGACCATGACGATAAATAATACTAAACGCATAAGCTATGATCATCAAGGTTAAAAGCCAACGAAACCAAGACCAAGCAGAGAAAAATATCGCTCCAGATATTTGTGTAGTATCCAACACAAATTGAACTATTAGGTCACTAATAAATACTAATAAAGAAGCAGTTAGCACTAAACCAATAGTAGCGATCGTCAGAATCAAAGAAATTAATTTCGCTCTCCAAAAAGGTAGTTTCAAGTTTGGTGGAATCTGGTAAATTTCATCCATCGCGTTCATAGCTGCACTAATTGCTCCCGATGCAAGCCAAAGAGCAACCAAAGAACTAATATAAACAACTTCTCTACTTTTAGGTAGTTGTATCTGTCTAGTAAATTGTTTTAATAACAACGGAACTTGTTCTGGGGCAAAATGAAGTACTTGTTGAGCTAAAGCATCAACTTGATTTTGGGAAATATTTAACATCCCAATTATTGTCAAAATAGCCGCCAGTGTAGGAAATAAAGCTAACAAGTTGTTATAAGCCATTTCCGTAGCTAAACCAGATAATCTGTGTTTACCACTTTCCTTGACAACTTGTTTGAGAACCGCAAAGGTAAGATGGCGAAAGAAACGGATAAAGCGAGTAGAGAACATGGGAAGGGAACGGGGAAAGGGGAAAGGGGAACGGGGACTGGAAAAAATATTTATTTCATACTTTACCCTTGACAATTGACTCTTGTCCTTTAACTGTCTCTCTCAACAAATGTATGATGACAATGAGTGAATCAAGGAAAATCAGTCATGACTAATGTTGTAGAACGTAGCTTTCCGATTGATTTAGGAGCCTACAAGCCTTTAGCACTAGATCCAAGCAATCCTACCCTTACCGACGAGCAACGCCAGACTCTCAAAGCTAATATCCAGCTATGTCGTGATGCGATTGTTTTCTTCACAGCGACGGGAGCAGCTAGGGGTGTAGGTGGACACACTGGTGGCCCTTACGACACAGTGCCAGAGGTTGTTATTCTGGATGCACTATTTAGAGGTGCGCCAGATAAGTTCGTACCGATTTTCTTTGATGAAGCAGGACACCGGGTTGCTACTCAGTACCTCATGGCTGCACTGCATGGTGATCTACCCTTTGAGCAACTTGCTCACTATCGTGAAGCCCATGCTCGACTACCGGGACACCCTGAGTTAGGATTGACGCCAGGTGTAAAATTTAGCTCTGGGCGTTTGGGACATGTCTGGCCTTATATTAATGGGGTGGCAATGGCCAATCCAGACAAAGTAGTGGTTTGTCTTGGTTCTGATGGTTCACAACAAGAAGGAAATGATGCAGAAGCTGCACGTTTAGCAGTTGCCAAAAATCTCAACGTCAAATTGATCATTGATGATAACGATGTCACCATTGCTGGACATCCTTCTGAATATCTGCCAGGTTTTAGTGTTGTTAAAACTCTCACAGGTCATGGTGTTAATGCCAGTGTAGGAGATCCTGAAGATATAGATGATTTATATCGTCGTATCTGTGAAGCAGTAACCACCGATGGGCCAATTGCTCTGGTGAACAAGCGGAAAATGGCTGTCGGGATTGATGGGATTGAAGGATCAACCCACGGTCATGATGTGATTCCCGTAGATAAGGCGATCGCCTACTTGGAAAAACACGGACAAAGCGCAGCTGTCGAATATCTCAAGAACATCAAAAAACCCAAGCTTCCCTACACTTTCCTTGGTGTCAGCGAAAAATGGGATTCTAACCGTAATGTCTTTGGTGATGCTGTAATATCCGTCCTCAGCCGCATGAGTCCTAAAGAACGTCAAGAAAAGGTCATGTGTATCGATAGTGACCTCGAAGGTTCTTGCGGTTTGAAAAAAATTCATGATGCCTATCCAGATATTTTCGTAGCTTCTGGCATTATGGAACGGGGTAACTTCTCCGCCGCCGCCGGCTTCGGTATGGAAAAAGGTAAACAAGGCATTTTTGGTACATTTAGCGCCTTTTTGGAAATGTGTATTTCTGAAATCACAATGGCGCGGTTGAACTACTCCAACGTTTTATGTCATTTTTCTCACTGCGGTGTAGACGATATGGCAGACAATACTTGCCATTTTGGTCTCAATAACATGTTCGCCGACAATGGTTTAGACGACGGTTACGAAACACGGTTGTACTTCCCCGCCGATGCTGGCCAAATGAAAGCCTGTGTGGAAGCAGTATTTTTTGACCCTGGGTTAAGATTTATCTACTCCACCCGCTCCAAAGTTCCTCAGATTTTGGATGAAAATGGCAATAATTTCTTTGGCGAAGGTTATACCTTTGTTCCTGGTAAAGATGAAGTTATCCGAGAAGGAACTGCTGGTTATATTATCAGCTTTGGTGATGGATTATATCGCGCTCTCGATGCAGTCGAAAAACTTAAACAGCAAGGAATTGATGTTGGTTTGATCAACAAGCCGACACTCAATATCATTGATGAAGAAATGCTGGCTAAAGTTGGTAAAGCACCTTTTGTTCTGGTTGTAGAAGCACTCAATCGTCGCACAGGTTTGGGTAGCCGCTTTGGTTCCTGGTTACTAGAACGCGGATTCACACCAAAATTCGCTCACCTTGGTATTCATAAAGAAGGTTGCGGTGGATTATGGGAACAGTTCCCCTATCAGGGATTAGACCCTGAAGGTATTATCAAGAAAGTGAAGGAATTAGTTCGCTAGTGGTCTGTCCCATTATTTCTGAGGGGTTATAGATCCCCGACAACTTTTGCTAAGTCGGGGATCTGAACACCACTAAATCCGCTTTCTAAACCGGGAGCATCCCTATACCGCGCTTGGGTTTAAACCGTTAGCTAATAGCACAAGTCGTCTTCAGACGACTTCATAAAATCAAGACTGCGATTTCAATCGCAGGCGGGTTTTTTGAACATTTGGGATGCTCCCTCTAAACCGGGGGCGGATTTTAGCTTATTAGACCTCTTGCAAAAGTCGAATGAACCCCCCTCAATCCCCCCGTTCACGGGGGGAAGATTTAGTTCCCTCCCCGTAAACGGGGCTGCGGTGTACACACAAGTCAAAATTTTTCATGTTGAAACTGTATCCCGCCTAGAACTAAAGTTCCAGGCTCATAGCGAAAGTCCACTCAAGTGGACTGGAACAAACTTTTTTTGAGTCCTCTTCAGAGGACTTGCGCTATGAGACTCGGAATTTATTCCGAGGCGGTACCTGTTCCCTCCCCTTTGCAAGGGGAGGGTTAGGGAGGGGTAATTCGAGAACTGGTAGCAATTCGATAACTTGTGTGTACACCGCAGCGTAAACGGGGAGGGTTAGGGTGGGGTAAAAATATTTTTGCAAGAGGTCTATTCATAAGCAGGCTGTGGCATGAGCCTATACAATAGCCACAAAGCAACAATCACTCCCACCAATTCGGCTGCGATCGCACAGCTAACTGCCTGCATTGAGATAATTTGTAGGGGAGTAATTGGTAAACCTGGAGTTGCTACCGCCGCACCAGGGATGGGTCTATAAATAGTAGATGCGCCTTGGGGAATTGATAAAATTTTATTCAACAGCAAGCCGACCTGGGTCATTAAGACAATGACTGCAAATATCATGCCGCTAATATTGGCAATTATGCCGATCCACAAACCTCTGATCACTTCTTTTCTAGAGGGACGTAGATCAGGATCATCTAATTTTTTCGATAAGCGTGTATAGCGAAAACACCAATAAATTGTGAAGAGCAAAACTAGTAAACAAGCATAGGCAAAAAACGCACCAATACTGTTTTGAGTGCTAACTCGGCCAGCATTGTTCCTAAAAAACAGTGTCGGTATGGCGATAAATAGGGGGATACTTCCCAAGATTAACTGTAGCCAGAAACCAATCCAACCTAGTAAACGAAATTCACTGGCTATCCTCTGAACGTTGGTTGATCGTGGGTGTGATGTATGCATAATATGGGTGCTAGGTGGTAGATGCTAACTGGAAATAAGGATCGGGGATTCGGGATCGGGGAATGACCAATGACAAATGACTTAACTTAAAATGTTAAAGGAGCGATCGCAGCAATATCTGGATCACAGCCACCTACTTGACTGGTGGTCAGCATCCATACAGAAGCTCCCTGCTGGATAAATATCTCAGTTACAGTATCGTTAGCTTTGCGAGGAAACATTGTTCGCCAACTGATTAAACCTGTAAATAGTTGTTTGAAGGGACTATCTTCTAGAGAACTACCGAGGTTTTCACTGGAGTTTTGCCAGTCAGCGCGGGCGACGCCAAAGGGTAATAGTTCCCACCGCAGAGATTTTCCTAACTTGACCAATTTTTGCAGACGGTTGAAGTCTTCGGGGTTGTACTCTAGCCAGTTTTGATACTCTGGATTATGAAATTTAATTCCCATCTCAATGGCTTTAACAGCTGCATATAACGCCTGATTGGAATCTTGGGAACAGTTATTAGCAGGGCCAACATAGGTTCCACCAGTACCATCACCAATCCGGTAACGGGCTGTCATGATTTCTAATTGCTGAATCAGGGTTTGCAATGCGGATCGCCTGACACCATTAAGATCATAACCTTCAGTAAAAGGGTCATATTTGATCAAAATATTGGTTGTGGGACGCATCCCCAGCCAACCAAACTGGCGATCGCCCAAGTAACGTGATATATGCAATGTGCCAGCAATTAATCCATCGATGTTGTGAGTGTAAACTTGGTGATACTCAATGTCAAAGCATAATTCATCTGTTAGGGGTTCCCGTACAACCTGCGCCACTCCATAAGCAAAATGTCCAAAGTAGATGGGGGTGCTAGCTGCGGCTTCTTTTTTCTTTCCACCGATACCGCCGTAGGTATGGAGAACTAAGGCGCGATCGCCTTCACACCACTCTGAGACTGCTTCCTTAATTTCACAGTCTTTGGTATTCATAAGCACAGATTGAATGTGTCCTTTATGAGCAATTATTTCCTGCCAAGCTTCTTTTTTCAGATAATTCAAGGCTGGATTTTTGCCATTAATTACCCGTTGTGGCTTGACTTGCACCAAAGACCGAGGAATTAGTGATTGGACTACAAACACGCCATCAGGATCTTTAGCACCGTAAATATACCACCCTGTAGGATTTAAAGGGGACTTTTCAATATAACGGTTGGTGGAAGGATAAATTTCGTTTTCGTAAGCAATTACCTGGGGCATTCTTACGACTTCTTCTACTCCATCAAATTGACCAGAGGCAGGATTATAATGAACTACGCGGAACTGTTCGCCGTCTGGGCTGAATGGTTGTAAAAATTTCACTAAAGCGTAAAATCGCCCTGAAATTTGCACAGGTTCGCTATTAATGTGCAAAGTAACAGCTTGATTTTCCCCATTCTCTTCAATCACCACAGGCTCATGCAACATGACAACAACATCATCATTAGGTCTGGAACCTGCTAAAGACTCTAGCGGTGTTACCTGTCGCCAATGATTCAAACGAATTGGTTGAACTAACCCTTGTTGGGAACTGTAGATTGCTTGTTGGCTAAAATGCACGTCTTTAATAACTGTTTGTGCTGAGTTTCTGGCTGGGGAAGTATTAAGCCATTTCAAATTTACAACTTGTCCGATGAGATGTTGATATTCATCAGGAGCATGATACAGTTCCAGCAAAACACCAAATCGTCGTTGTTGCTTTGATGGTAAAATCAGCCTCCCCATCCAAGGGGCGATGGGTCGATAAAGATTTGCTGGTACAGTTTTAGTTAAGGATCTTGTTGTTTGAGGTAAAGGATAGTAGTCTGGTCGATTAAAGTCTGCTTGTTGATAGCGATCGTAATTGCTGAGTTGACGGGGTTCGGTTTCTTGCTCTGTGTCATACTCCTCTAGTAAGATTCTTGTCACCACATCTAATGTTTTTTGTAGATGGGTGCGACCATCAGGCAATAATTGGTAAGGATCTAAGACACCTCCAGCACCACTGTGACCGACTGAACCAAGGGAAGCGAAAGAAATTTTGCCCATGCGTTTGGCACGATTCCAGTAGGATAAGAAAAAGATTTTCCAGCGCTTGGGAAAAAAAATCGCGCCTAAACGCTCAACTGGGTCTTCGTCACCAACAAAATGATAGAGATGCTCTGCCATCAACACATTAGTATTACCACTGATAACTCCAGCTAAAGAAATTACCTCAATTGGTGCTACTAACGCCTGCTTGAGATGCGAGAGTGTCCCCATCGCTATTTGTCCACCACCACTAAAACCAATCAGAGTAATTGGTACACCGCTACCAGGCTGATAACCATATCTAACCAGGCTGTTGTACATAACTTGAGCCATTCCCTGGTTATAAATTGGGCCGTAACGCTGGTCAGCAGAAACCATGACTACAAAGGTGTTACGAATATTAATTGCTACAGCCAGCAAAAGACCGAGTATACCTGGATTTTCGGACATACTTAATCGTTCGGCTGTCCGCCAAAAAAACGAGAAGAATCCCCCTTCGGTTAAAGGTCGATTGAGGACGGAGTAAGGAATTAATCCCCGAATGATGGCGATGTTATCTGGTAATATGGCTGCTAACTGACTGAGAAACTGCTCACCATCAGGAAAGTACCGCGATGAAGCTTGACCAATACCATCCAAATAAATCACAAAACGCACAATATTTGTTTGGGGTGGTATCGGTTCTTCTAATGTACCTGGGTCAAGTGTAGTATCAATTTGATCGCCATACCAACCTGCCCACCAGCCCAAAGCTTCTAGAGGAACAAGCAGTCCAGCGAAGAGAATAGCAATTAAAGCAATCTGCGCTAAACTTACAGTCAAACTTAGCGCTTCACTCAGAGCATTGTACGCAACTACCCACATATGTCGCAGTGGTGGGAATAATATAGTTAAAAGCAAGGCTATCAAAAAAATACCTAAAAATTTGACGACTCGCTTTAACATCATCTCACTCCCTGTCATCTCTATTGTCGAGAGTATTGGTAGTTGGATAAATCCTGAAAAGAATTTGTCCTCTTGTTTGCAGAAGATTTTCTATCCCTCGCATATCTGTGACTAGTTTTTTCCCAGCCACGGTGTTAGAAAGCCATACACCAATTGCTGCAATGGGTTTACCTATAGTACGTTGTAAAATTTGGAGTACTATCCATCCTAAACCAGCACACCAAAAGGCTCGCCATACACTTACATGTAGGACTGCATGTAAACCAACTTCAAAAGCCAATAATGTCCAAATGGAAAGTATGACGTTAATGGGTACACCAAAATAGGGTAATGCTACCAAAAAACTAAATATCATTGGTGCATAGGCCAGTCCCAAAAGAGACCATATAGTCTCGTATGGGGTACTAGCATCAAAGAATAGCCAACTTACAAACCATGTACTCAGACCCCAAAACAACACACTAAATGCAAATAATACTGAGGCGATCGCTAAACTGAGAAGAAAGCGAATTGGTTTGACTCGGTTAACAAATAGTACAATGCCTTGACCAAAAGCTTGTGAAAAGCCTGCTAACAATGCGGTATAAAGTGCAACTCTAAAACCTTGGGGTAGAATTTGGATCAATTCAAATGCTTTAGGATTGAGAGCGATCGCCCCAAATACAAGTTCCCAAAATCGGTCGAAGGCTGTCTGTGTCATGGCAGATAAGTTGAAAAAGCCAATTTAGGGCATTTCCTATTTGTTCAATCACCTTTACATTTTAGAAGTCAAATTGCAATAGCAGATAAGCCAGTTAACAGATCACTGTTTGCACCAAATCTTTTGGTACAAGTTTTAAAACAAGAAGTTCATCATCGAACCTCAAAAATTTGGCGATGAGTGTTTGAGGTACAACGACGAAGATCAGAACTTTGTGGACGAGTATGTAAGCGATCGCGTCATGGTGTCACTTGAAGACTTCTTACACTGTAATCATTATCTACATCCCACAATTCATGCGATCGCCAACCCCCGCATTTCGCTTATACCGCAGATTTCAACAAGCGTACGGCAGGGTGTACTCCATTTAGAGTAAACTGCGATCGCCTTCCTCAAATGTCAATAATTCCCGAATTAACCTAGCGGCTGCTTTTTGCAACAATTGACCAGCTATTTGCTGTCCTAAACGCTGTACACCTGGGTTGAGCGCAATTTGTACAACTTGGGGTGCAAGCTGAGTTGGATCAAAGCCACGGGTTTCGCGGAGAATATTCAATATTCGTTTAATATGTTCCAAAGTTTGTTGTTGTTCGTCTGTAGCGCCAGGAGTTTCGTTGATAGTTGTGACACCAACTCTTTCTCGAAGTAGATAGGTAAAGTTATGCAGAATATTTTTACTCAAAGCATCTGCACTTTTAATGAATTCATCGATCAAGCGATCGCGAATAAATGAACCACGCTCGGAAGTCAAAAAATCAACTCCCTGATTCAACACTAAATTCAGATCATAATCTTGGTTGTTACGAGCATTGCGTAACAAGTTTTCCAAACGATTCCAGCGAAAACGATTTTCTTTAAATAATAAGTCTCTTAAGGATGCTCTTAATTCTGGTGAAGGATCGGTTAGTAATCGTTTAGCAACATAGGGATAAGCTTCACTCAATACCTTAAAGTTGGGATCGATATAAATAGCAATCCCTTCGAGTGTCACCAAAGAACGAATAATTAAAGCGTAATAGGGAGGAACCCGGAAAGGATACTCATACATCAAAGCCGATAGTTCATCGGTGATACTTTTGATGTTTAATTCCGCAACGCTAGCACCTTGAGCATCAGCAAATACTCGTGCAAATGCAGGAATAATCGGTGTCAAATCTGTCTCTGGGGAGAGAAAATCTAGCTTCACATAGTCATTGGCTAAACCTTCAAAGTCGCGGTTAACTACATGAACAATCGCTTCAATTAAGCCATAACGCTGGGGTGGCTGAATTTCGCTCATCATCCCAAAGTCTAGATACGCTAATTTTCCATCACGAGTGGCTAGCAAATTACCAGGATGAGGATCGGCGTGGAAAAATCCGTGTTCTAATAACTGTCGTAATGAACACTGTACTCCTACCTCAATTAAATAGCGGGCGTCTATACCTTTGGCGTTAATTTCTTCTGTATTGGTTAATTTCGTACCTTCAATCCACTCCATCGTCAACACACGACGATTGGTGTATTCCCAGTAAATTTTCGGTACATAAACGTCTTTTAAATGACCATATAACTGATAAAAACGCTCGGCATTTTCTCCTTCGTGAATATAATCCATCTCTTCAAAGATGCGATCGCCTAATTCATCCAGGATACCTACCAAGTCACTGCGGATACGTTTAAATTGTTTCTGCGCCCATCCCGCCAGTCTGCGGAGGATATATAAGTCAATAGTAATGCGTTCGCGCAAGTCGGGACGTTGGACTTTAACGGCGACTTCTTCACCTGTGTTGAGCTTACCTTTATAAACTTGTCCTAAAGAAGCAGCTGCGATCGGTTCTGGTGAAAGTTCGGTGTAAATTTCTTGAGGTGGTGCGCCTAGTTCTTCTTGGATGAACTGATAGGCTATTTCATTCGCAAAAGCAGGTAATTTGTCTTGTAACTGTGTTAATTCCTCTAAATACATCGGAGGAACCAAATCTGGTCGAGTAGATAAAGCTTGCCCAATTTTAATGTAAGCAGGCCCCAGTTTCGTCAGCATTTCTCGCAACTGAATTGCCCGACGACGGTCATTTTTGACGACAGCTCCCCGTTTACTATCCCACCATATACCCAAAGCAAATCTGATTGCTGGTGTTAGTACTGTAATGATGCGTCGTAAAACCTGTACGGGACGACTTCTATAATATGTAGCTATCCTCTGAGGATTGTATTGTAAAGCCTCAGATTCACTTTTTGAAATCACCAGCACCTTGCTTGCTTGGTCTTCCTCCGGTACTGGTAAACTCACTATCGACATTTTTGCACCATTTTCTGTAACTTCTTCATGATCTATTTGCAGGGAAGTGGGGGAAACAGTCTTCGCATTCATGAACTTACCACCGCATCGGAGTTAACTTGTTAAGTATTGTAACAATTTGTAAGAAGGTTGGGGATTTGGCATGAATCAGTTAACAGTTCTCAGTGATCAAATTAAACTGTTAACTGATTAGTTGGCCCCCTTGTCCCTTCAATCCCTGATCCCTAATCTCCTATATGAGTGGGCCAAGATATAAAAATCAAACTAAACTAGTTTTGGTATCCCTAAAAGAGCCAGTTTGTATAAAAAAAGTAGTGAATATTGCAAGGTGCAAAAACACAATCTTTAGTATCCTTCAAGTACAAATTATCTGGCGTCTACCCTGATGGATAATTTGACCGATAATTTTTTGATGCTAAAAGCTCCCAGGCTTGTCAGTATAATCAATCCAAAACCCAAAATCCAAAATCCAAAATCCAAAATCCAAAATCGGATGACTCAATGTTATCTCTATTGCGAATAGAAAATTTTGCCCTGATTGACCAATTAGAACTAGAATTTGGCGCTGGATTAAATGTATTGACAGGCGAAACCGGCGCAGGAAAGTCGATTATCTTGGATGCGATTGATGCAGTGTTGGGTGGAAAGGTTTCTAGTCGCGTGATTCGCACTGGTACAAATCGAGCAATGGTAGAAGCAACTTTTACTTCTAATTCTGCTTTAATAGCCTGGTTAACTGAACAAGAAATAGAATTAATTGAAGAAAATTATATATTTATTAGTCGAGAAATTACAGCTAATTCCGGGAAAGTACGGAGTAGATCGCGCGTCAATGGAGTGGTGGTGAATCAGCAGTTTATGTCAGAACTGCGCGATCGCCTAGTAGAAATCACCGCCCAAGGCCAAACAATGCTATTCGGTCAATCTGCTCAAATTCGTGACTGGTTGGATGCCTATGGTGGTGAATCTATTTTGCAACAACGTCAAGAAGTTGTCACTGCTTTTAGTGCCTACCAACAAGCACACCAAGCCTTAGAAAAACGTCGGACATCAGAACGGGAACGCTTACAACAACTAGATTTATTAACTTACCAAGTCAAAGAGCTAGGAGAAGTGAACCTCAGTGAACCCGATGAACTCGAACAACTCCAACAAGAACATCAACGCCTAAATCATGTTGTCGAACTCCAGCAAATGAGTTATAAAGTATACCAAGCTTTATACCAAGACGATGGAGAAGCCCCAACCGCTACAGATTTGCTGGGAGACAGCGAAGTGACGTTAACTGACATGGTTGAATACGACTCCCAGATGCAGCCACTGTTGGATATGGTGAGGGATGCTCAAGCCACAGTGACGGAGGTATCCAGGCAAATTAATGCTTATGGGGAAAGTTTAGAGGCAGATCCGCAGCGATTGGAAGAGGTAGAAGCCAGAATTCGTGAATTAAAGCAAGTTTGTCGCAAGTATGGACCGACACTCAAAGAAGCGATCGCCTATTACCAGCGCATCCAAGCCGAGTTAGCTGAACTCAATGATAGTGAACAATCAATAGAAAGTTTAGAAATCCAAGAAGCTGAATGTTTAGCAAAACTGACACAAGCGTGTCAAAAGTTAACACTATTACGTCGTACCACCGCAGCCAAATTAGAAGCCAAACTGATCAAGGAACTGAAACCTTTGGCGATGGAAAAGGTGCAGTTTCAAGTAGAAATTGCACTCATTCCTCCCACAAGCATGGGTGCAGACAAAATCACATTTATGTTTAGCCCCAACCCAGGAGAACCACTACAACCTCTATCAGAAACAGCCTCTGGTGGAGAAATGAGTCGATTTCTGCTGGCGCTGAAAGCTTGTTTTTCCCAAGCACAGACAACGGGAACAATGGTATTTGATGAAATTGATGTTGGTGTATCTGGAAGAGTAGCGCAGGCGATCGCCGAAAAATTACACCAGTTGAGCCAGTTTCACCAAGTATTGTGTGTAACACATCAACCTTTAGTTGCTGCCATGGCAGATCGGCATTTTCGCGTAGATAAGCATGTGATCAATCGAATTAAAGGTAGGAAAGAACACAATGGTTCAAGTGAAGAACGTACAGTTGTGCGTATTACTAGCTTGGATAATTTAAACAAACGTCGGGAAGAACTAGCTCAGTTAGCAGGTGGTAAATCAGCTCAAGAAGCGATCGCTTTTGCGGAATCTTTACTAACACAGGCTGCAAATCACCGTCAACGTAAACGCTAAAATCAAAGATCTAAAATCAGATAATTTTATTTGCGTTCTTTTTTCTCCGCAGTTTATGTATAATTTATACTTGCCAATATTTGCACAACTACATAAAATTACTGAGCCAATAACTTTTCAATAGAGGATATATTCAAAATTAATTCCATCCGCTACTGCTCATGAATAACTCTGCAAAAATATCCTGGAATGACGTTCTGGTGGCATTTCAAGAAATTTGGGGTTACAAAGATTTTCGTTCGCCACAGGGAGAAATCATCCAAATTTTATTGGCAAAAAAAGATGCATTAATTATCATGCCTACTGGTGGAGGAAAATCTATTTGCTTTCAACTTCCGGCGTTATTACAAACAGGATTAACTTTGGTGGTTTCACCTTTAGTAGCGCTGATGGAAAACCAAGTTCAAGAACTACACCAACGTAACTTAAACGCCGCACTTTTACATAACGAATTACCCTCTTGGCAACGACGAAAAACTCTGCAAGCTTTAGAACAACAAAAGTTGAGGTTATTATATTTATCACCAGAAACTTTACTCAGCCCACCAGTTTGGCAAAGATTATGTCAGCCACAACTGACAATTAATGGCTTAATTTTAGATGAGGCACATTGTTTAGTGCAATGGGGAGAAACTTTTAGACCAGCCTATCGAAGAATTGGGGCGGTGCGGACAGCGTTATTAAAATCAAAACCAACAGGAACAAAAATAACACTAGCCGCTTTTACCGCCACCGCCGATCCTCTAGCCCAACAAACAATTCGAGAAACTTTACGACTAAATCAACCAGCAGTATTTTTATTAGACCCTTATCGTCCTAATCTTAACCCAAGAGTCCGATTGATTTGGACTCCACAAGGCAGGAAGCAACAATTATTAAAGTTCATCAGAGAAAAAGAAAAAACAGTAGGATTAGTTTACGTTCGCAGCAGACGAGATAGCGAGAATTTAGCTGCATGGTTACAACAGTTGGGTTACGTTACAGCCAGTTATCACGCAGGACTCGGTGCAGAAGAACGTCGCACCATTGAAACTGCTTGGATAGAAGGAAAAATACCATTCGTGATTTGTACTTCTGCTTTTGGTATGGGGATAAACAAGTCAGATGTACGTTGGGTGGTTCACTTTCACGCACCTTTGTTGCTATCGGAATACCTACAGGAAATTGGACGTGCTGGACGAGATGGTAAACCAGCAGAAGTAATGACTTTGGTAAGTGAACCTACGGGGTGGCTAGATCCAGAAGACAAGCAAAGACAGAAGTTTTTTGAAGATAAAATGCGATCGCAACAGCTACAAGCACAGCAATTAGTCAAAAAATTGCCCAAAACAGGCGAAGTGGATGCAGTGACAAGACAATTTTCCGATGCTGCGATCGCTCTTTCTCTGTTGCACAGTAGTGGTAAACTCAACTGGCTTGACCCTTTCCACTACACCATTGTGTCTAATACAAAAAATCAGCCTCTAACACAATTACACGCCGCCAAGCAGATGAATAAATATCTTTTTACCAAGCAGTGTCGTTGGCAATTTTTGTTAAACGCCTTTGGTTTTAACAAAGAAACTGGTAACTGGCGTTGTGGGCATTGTGATAATTGTCATTGACATCTCCCGCTCTTGAAAGAGAGGGGATTCTAATCCCTCTTTTAATAAACTGTATTTTTGGTTTATACTCTTTCTCTTTCTGATTTATGCGTATTTTCTTAGTACTACAGTTGTAGACAATGGCTAAGATAAGAGGAGATGAAGTAATTGTAATAAGCTTGCAATTTGCAAATACAGAACTACTAATTGTAGAGTACTACTAATGTCATTCTTCTTTAAACCGATGAATGTAGCTTATGCAACTCAGATTGTCCATTGGCGGTATGATGCGCCATATGATGTTTACAATAGTGTGTCTGACACAAGCGAAATAGAAAAGGCCATTCAATCATATCTGGACCCTCAGAATGGCTACTATTGTCTTAGTTGATGCTGAGAATGAACTGATTGCCTTTTGCTGCTTTGGAGAGGATGCCCAAGTATCAGGAGGCGATTACACAAGCACTGCACTGGACATTGGGTTAGGAGTTCGCCCCAACTTAACGGGGCAAGGACAGGGACAAAGGTATATTGCAGATGTCCTGAATTTTGCACAGTCAACGTTTCACTCCACAATCTTTCGCGTTACAGTGGCAGCGTTTAATGAACGTGCCTTGCGGACATGGAAAAAGGCTGGTTTCCAACAAATACAAACATTTCAAGCACGAGCAGATGGACGGCTGTTTGTGATTCTCATAAAACACGTTTCATGATGCTTCACCTGGCTTTTATTTCGAGCGACTCACCCAGTCTTGATGTAGACCACATGAGATGCAAAGTAGTGCAGCAAAATGTGGACTATCATTTTGTAACTCAATCTTACCGATTTTCTCCTGACACTTCCGACAAGGTTTAGGCATAATTACTCGAATATCACGTAATTTCATAGGAAGAAATATATTATATTTTTTAAACAATGATAGGTTTCATTAATATAGTTTGTAGTCTATAGCACTTGTCTATACGTACTGATTTGTTGGCTATCACTCTGTTGGAAAAGGTTTATGATCTATTGATAGTCATTAGCCATCGGTCATTGGTCAAAAATTATTGACTAATGACCAATGGCTATTTTTAAAACTGTTGCAAAAAGCGCAAATCGCTAGTATACACACGGCGAATATCATCGAGTTGATGTAGCACCATTGCAAAGCGTTCCACACCAAAACCAGCAGCAAAGCCAGTATAAACTTCTGGGTCGTATCCTACTGACTTCAACACATTTGGATCGACCATACCGCAGCCCATTACTTCTAACCAGCGTCCATTCCACTCCAAATCAACTTCCGCCGATGGTTCTGTAAACGGAAAATAACTGGCTCGGAAGCGGATAGGCAAATCACCAAACATTTGTTGCAAAAATGTCTTGATTGTGCCTTTGAGGTCAGTAAAAGTTAGTCCCTCGTCAATTGCTAAAAGTTCGATCTGATGAAAAACTGCTGCGTGAGTAGCATCTACGTTATCTCTCCGATAAACCCTCCCTGGTGCAACAATGCGGATTGGAGGTTCCTCGGCTTCCATGTAACGAATTTGCACCGATGAGGTTTGAGTCCGCAACAAATTACCATCTGGTAGGTAGAAGGTATCTTGCATGTCGCGAGCGGGGTGATCGGGCGGGGTATTTAGCGCCTCAAAATTGTAGTAGTCTGTTTCCATTTCTGGCCCAGCAGCTACGGTGTAGCCCATACCGACAAAGATATCCAGCACTTTGTCGATCATACCGTTGATCGGATGGATTCGACCTTGGGGACGATAAATTCCCGGCATAGTGACATCTATGGTTTCCGCCTCTAGCTGTGCCTGAATTTTAGCTGCTTCGAGAGTGGCGCGTTGTTGATCAAGGTTTGTTTGTAGTGCTTCTTTGACTGTATTGGCGATCGCCCCAATTTTTGGTCTTTCTTGGGCTGGAAGTTTGCCCATACCGCCTAGAAGCACTGATAAACTACCTTTTTTGCCAAGATACTTGACTCTTAGTTCTTCAAGAGTTTCTAAAGTAGCAGCAGCTGCGATCGCTTTTTCTCCTTCCTCTTGCAGTGCCAACAGTTGAGTCTCTAAATTACTTGTCATTAGTTAATAGTTATTGGTCATTGGTCATTGGTCATTGGTCATTGGTCATTAACTTTGAACTAATGACAAAGGACAAATGACAAAATACTAATCAAATTAATTAATAAGTCAATTGTGCATCAAAGGCAACGGTTGCAACGCAACCTAATTACTACCAGTTTAGAGTTTCAAAAGTGGAGAATGAAGAATTGGTAAACTACCATGTGTCTCTCAATCTCTGTTATCTGTTCCCCAATCCTCGATCCTCAATCCCCGAACGCGAGTGCGTCTTCTCTGGAGAATCCCCAATCCCCAATCCCCGATCCCTTCTTTCCCACTTGTGATTTAAAACATTGACAATTGCCCAAAGACTATTGACTAATGACTTAATGACAAATTACACATGCACTCACTCAACAGATGAAATTGCTTATCAGTAACGATGACGGTATTTATGCCTTGGGTATTCGTACTCTTGCAAATACCTTGGCAGAAGCAGGACATGAAGTCACTGTTGTTTGTCCAGATCGCGAACGTTCTGCTACTGGACATGGGCTGACGTTACATCAACCCATTCGCGCTGAAGTTGTCGAGTCTATTTTTCATCCTGCGGTCAAAGCTTGGGCTTGTGATGGTACTCCCTCTGATTGTGTAAAATTAGCACTGTGGGCTTTGCTTGATTCTCCCCCTGACTTAGTTCTTTCTGGTATTAATCAAGGTGCGAATCTGGGAACAGAAATTCTTTATTCTGGTACGGTTTCTGCGGCAATGGAGGGCTTAATTGAAGGTATTCCTAGTGTGGCACTTAGTCTTACTAGTTTCTCTTCTAAAGATTTTCAACCCGCAGCAAAATTTGCCAAAATCTTAGTGGAATATTTAGCGGCAAACCCTCTAGTAGATTTGATGTTACTTAACGTTAACATTCCTGCTGTGGAGTGGGGACAAATTGCCGGAGTCACCATCACTCGCCAAGGAGTGCGACGCTATGTTGATGTTTTTGATAAAAGAATTGATCCACGTGGTAAAACTTACTACTGGTTAACAGGAGAGGTTTTAGAAGACATAGAACCACCAGTAGGATTGAATTTGCCTCAAGATATACCTATGGACGTGGATGTTATCCGCAATCACTACATCAGCGTGACGCCATTACAATACAACCTTACATACGGCACAGGTTTGCATCAACTATCTCAGTGGAACTTCAAATTGCAGTAAATTTTAGGAGTACTGTAATTCCAATGTAATAGTTAAATGCATCGTGATTAAATATAGGCTATAAAGTAGGAGCTAAATTGCATTGCAGATAACCCCCAAATTCCATAGGGAGCCAGTCTAAAATCTAAATAAAATATAAAATCGGATGACCGTCCGCTCAGTCCAGCAAGCAACACCCATGTCAAGGATAGACAACCAATTTACCGTGCATTTTTGGGGCGTTCGCGGCAGTATTCCCTGTCCGGGACCAAACACTGTCCGTTACGGAGGTAATACCCCCTGTGTCGAGATGCAAGTGGATGGCAAACGCTTAATTTTTGATTGTGGCACGGGACTGCATGTTTTAGGGCAATCTTTGTTGCCCAAAATGCCTATAGAAGCTCACCTATTCTTCACTCACTCCCATTGGGATCACATGCAAGGTTTTCCCTTCTTTTCACCGGGTTTTGTGAAGGGAAATACATTTCATATTTATGGTGCGATCGCTCCGGATGGTTCAACCGTAGAACAGCGTCTCAATGATCAGATGCTGCATCCAAATTTTCCTGTTCCCTTGCAGATTATGCAAGCAAACTTAGATTTCTACGATGTTATACCAGGACAAGCAATACACATCGATGATATTACCGTAGAAACGGCTTCCCTTAATCATCCAGGTGAAGCAGTCGGATACCGGGTAAACTGGTGTGGTGGTGCTGCTGTTTACATCACTGATACCGAACATTTTGCAGACAAGCTGGATGAAAATGTCCTGTGGCTAGCTCGTGATGCTAATATCCTGATTTATGATTCCACATATACTGATGAAGAATATCATTCACCGAGCAATCCTAAAATTGGTTGGGGACATTCTACATGGCAAGAAGCTGTAAAGGTAGCCAAAGCCGCTAATGTTAAGACACTAGTAATTTTTCACCACGATCCTGCCCATGATGATGAGTTTTTAGATCATGTAGGGGAGGAAGCACGGCGGAAATTTCCTACTGCTGTGATGGCAAAGGAAGGAATGGTGCTTCAGGTTCCTGTTTCTGTTCCCTTATCAGAATCTTTTCCTATTAGTAAGTTTTCTGTGTAGATATTGCCAAGGAAGCAATTCTAGATTTTAGATTAGATTGGTGATCAAGAGCTTATTCTACAGGTAAGCGCTCTTTGGGTATCTGTGGTATGAGTTAGTCACAAGGCAAAAATGGATAGCACCAAATGTCTTGAAAGCGTCTATCACAGGCCAAAAACGCCCAAAAAGGCTATTTGCCTGAAGGTTAACAAAAAAGCTGAACAAACCTAAAATCCCAGAATCGACGTGCCAAATCTGTCTCAAAATGGGTGTTCTGTGTGGGTAACATCTTCAACTGAACTGGCTCTGACGCCAACTGCTGTCGCGCTTGGCAAGTTTGACGGTGTACATCGCGGTCATCAACGAGTGATTCAACCAATATTGAAGGATAGGGGGACACGGGGACAAGGGGACGCATCTGAGGACATGGCGACAGGGGGACACTCTGACACGGAGAACCTCACCACGTTTCCCACTCACCGCGTCACCGCGTCTGGTGAAGCCACGTTATCCAAAGACCACATCTACTCGACCGTCGTCACCTTCGATCCTCATCCCCAAGAGTTTTTTACAGGTCAACCCCGGAGTTTGCTCACACCATTGGATGAAAAAGTCCACCAGTTGCGATCGCTTGGAGTACAACAACTGGTACTATTACCCTTCGATAAAGAATTATGTGCTTTGACTCCAGAGGAATTTGTAGAAAAAATTCTCGTCCAGCAATTGCAAGCAGCACAAATTAGTATTGGGCAAGATTTTCGTTTTGGCTCTAAACGTACTGGTACTGCTCGTGACTTACAAATCATTGCTGCGAAATACAATATTCCTGTGAGCATCGCCTCTCTAGAAACTTGTGCAGAATCCCCAGAAAATTATACTGAGGTACACCAGCAGACTCGGATTAGCAGCTCACTGATCCGTGAGATTCTTGCTAGTGGGGACATTGAACAAGCAAACAAATTGTTGGGACGACCTTATACGCTGATCGGTACTGTGGTTAAAGGTCAACAACTTGGTAGAACTATTGGATTTCCCACGGCTAACCTCGAATTGCCCAAAGACAAGTTTCTGCCTCACACAGGTGTTTATGCAGTTCGTGTTTTTACTGTTAGTGAAACATTAGATATTACAGGAAATGGCTATTTTGGTGTGATGAATATAGGTAATCGCCCCACAATCAATGGTGTTCATCTTTCGGTAGAAGTACATCTATTTGATTGGTTTGGTGATTTATATGGTAAAAAGCTGGCAGTGCATCTAGAAAAATTTTTGCGCCCAGAACAAAAATTTCCGAATTTAGAAGCACTAAAAACACAAATTCACTTAGACTGTACAACCGCTAGAGCTTTTTTTAAGTGTTGAGTGTTAATTTTCTCTTGCTAAACTCCAGCTGATTAGGGATCGGAGAATAGGGATTGGGGAGGGAGACAACTAATCAGTTATCAGTTATCAAATTAAACTGTTAACTGATTCATGCCCAATCCCTGATCCCTATTACCCTAAGTTATTTCGGAGTAGTTTCCTGTCCCGATTGGGTAAAGCGAATTTCAATTCTTCGCCTTTGTTCATCTGCTTTTCTTTCTAATTTTGGTTGAGCAAATCCCTGATTGTTTGGTAGTAGTAGCTGTCCAGCAGAATATGCTCGAAACTTGAGTTGTTTAAACCGCCCACCTTTTTCTTGTTGTTGCAGTTTCTGAAGTTCTTTAACTACTGCTAAAGCCCGCATCAAACCTAAATCGGCATTAGAACCAGGGCATAAAATAGAAATATTTTGTGCTTGTGTTGCTACTGCTTCTAATTTTTGATCTAAGTTACTACGCTCTCCATTGAAATTACGATGACAATCAAGCGAACCTACTTCTTGTCCATCGGTATGAACCTACTTCTTGTCCATCGGTATGACCAACAACTTCAATAATATCAACTTTTTGCTGTGCTTTTTCAATTTCTTTTTTAATAGCTTTTAAAATTAGTCCATCTTGACCATTTTGCCTCAGATTATTTTTTAAATTTAATGGTAATTCTGCTTTACCAGATGCAAATTTATACTCTTCAGCAGGTAGGATAATTATTGTTTGTTTATTATCACTTGCTGCTTGTAATCTACTGTCAGGATTATGTATTGGAATTTTGGCGATCGCTAATAATAGTAGAAGTGTAATTACCATAAATGCATTGGACATTAAATCGGTAAATGAAGTCCAAATTTTGGGAGCATCCCAATTCCTATGCCTTCGATTTCTTGACAATCTAACACTTTCATCTCCGGAAGATTTAGGATTTCCTCTACAGGAAACTTCATAGCGATCGCCTGAAATTTTAGTACAGTATAATTTATATCATACCATGCACGCCTATTTGCTCATATTTAATTTTTTGTAAACTCTTGCAATGTCTACATTTTAGCCATCTATTACGTTAAATTGTACTTGTTAAAATCTATTCAATTCTGTTTTCTGCCATAAAATTAACGGAAGAACCATATATTTTTATTGTTGCGTTGCAACTAACATTAATCCCTATTAGGGATTGAAATCTACATTTAATTATCCACGTCTAATTGGTAAAATCCGCACCCGATATTGTGATTGATCAATAGTAACTAAAGCGCCTAACTCTAATTCACATTCAAATTGTTGTAAAGCAGAAATCACAAGATTTTCTATGCTGATAGGTAGAACATCTTGGGTACGAACTTGAATTACGCTTGGCGTTTCAGCTTGAGTTGCAGCTAGCAGAGAACCAAAGTCTAAATCATGAGTAAAAACGATGTATCCATGGGTCTTTGCCCACTCCATAATAACTGTATCCCGTTCGCGGGGATTGCCAACACTAGACCAATGAACAGATTCAATATCGTACCTTTCAAAAACCACAACCCAATCTGGGGATAAATTCATATCTATTAGGATTTTCATGCAGTTTTTAGAGGAACTTCAATTTCTTCAGCCCGCCAAGCTGCATAGGCAAGTGCCTCGTAAATATCTGCCTCTTCCAGGTAAGGATATGCTTTGATAATATCGCTGAAGCTATGTCCAGATGCCATTAAACCAACAATTGTGCCAACGGTGACACGCATTCCTCTAATGCAGGGTTTTCCACCCATGACTTGTGGGTTACGGGTAATTCTAGTGAGATTTTGCATAGCTGTTGTTGCTTGTGCTGTTTCATCCATATTAATCCCTATTAGGGATTGAAACTTGTCAAAAACCAGAGACACAGCGATTAAGCTAGAAAGTAGGAATATCAACAGGGAGACGAATGTGAACAGTATAGTTCACTGGCAACAACGAGTAGGTAATCAAAGAGACTGGGTATGGCGGGGTTGGCAAACTCGCTATACTTATATTCGCCCTAACCAAAATCACCACAACTCAACCCCCCTAATTTTGCTGCATGGGTTTGGTGCTTCCATAGGACATTGGCGACACAATTTAGAAGTGTTAGGAGAACAGCATACAGTCTACGCGCTAGACATGTTGGGTTTCGGTGCTTCCGAAAAAGCTTGTGCGAATTATAATATCCAGCTTTGGGTAGAACAGGTTTATGACTTTTGGAAAACATTTATCCGTCAGCCTGTAATCTTAGTAGGTAACTCACTCGGTTCGCTGGTTTCATTAGCTGCGGCTGCTACTTATCCAGAGATGGTGCAAGGTGTGGTGATGATGAGTTTACCAGATCCATCTTTAGAGCAAGAAGCAATTCCTGCTTTTCTGCATCCTATTGTTGCCACAATTAAAAATATAGTGGCTTCACCATTATTAATGAAACCCTTATTTTATTTTGTTCGCCGACCAAATATACTACGACGTTGGGCTACTCTTGCCTACGCAAACCCGGAAGCAATCACCGATGAACTAGTAGAAATATTAGCAGGGCCGCCCCAAGACAGAGGTTCGGCACGCGCTTTTAGTGCTTTATTTAAAGCAACAATTAGTGCCAATTTTGGTCTCAGTGTCAAGTCAATGTTGCCTAACTTAACAATACCCATGTTGTTAATTTGGGGAAAAAAAGATAAATTTGTTCCGCCAGCACTTGCTAATGAATTTGCTCAATATAACGAGAATTTACAATTACTTAGTCTAGAAGATGTCGGTCATTGTCCCCATGATGAAAATCCAGAAATTATCAACCAAGCAATTTTAGATTGGATTAATTCACTTGAAAATAGGGATCGGGGATTGGGGATTCTCCAGAGGAGACACTACGTATAGACGCGAAGTGGGTTCCGCAGGTAGTGTCCCGGAGGGAACTACCCAAAGGCTTATCACAGAGTACGGAGATTGAGGATCGGGATAAGAAATTGGGGAGCATCCCAATTTTTCAATATACCACTAAAGGTTTAAACCCGAACTTAGTAGCATAAGTCATCTTCATACTACATCAAATAAATCAAACAGAACAGTCTGCTTCAGCAGACTTTAACTATGAGACTGGGATTTAAATCGCAGGCGGTTTTGAACATTTGGGATGCTCCCAGTTAAAAGGCAAGAGAGTATTATCTTTTTTCTTTTTACTTTATTAAGGCTACAAACTAGCCAATCGTAACTTGATTAGTATCAACAGCAGTCGCCCCATTCACATTTCGTGCTACAGAAACCATTTTGTTGAGAATATCTTGGCTAGGAACTTTACCTTTTAATACAACAGTACTGCCAGTTTGAGCAACCCAAAGAGAATCGATATCATCTAATTGATTATCTTGGTCAAATGCTAGCGCTACACGCTTCGCTAAACCACTTTGATCATACTCTCCATTCAAGCCCATGCGTTCTGGAGAAATTTGTTGAGTAGCAGCAGGTGCAGCAGCCTGTTGTTGTTGTACTGCTTGGGGAGCAGGATTTACTTGAGCATTTTGTGGTTTTTCTAATCCAAAAAGTCTTTTTAACCAACCCATAAACTTTGTCTCCTATAAGGTCAATAACCCTTTGCAATATAAAAACTAAAACACACGATTTACATCTATCTATGTTCTGATGTTGAATTCAGAAGACTGATACTATTGGATGAAAAACTGTTATCTTTGTGTTTTTGTGTCTTGGTGGTAAAAAATTCTTGAACTATTATTGTTTATTCATATATCGAAATATAGCTGCAATATTACGCGCATCATCAATACCACGATGATGTGTGCCTTGTAATTCTAGCCCCAAATGTTTCAGAGCTTGCGCCATGCCAAATTTTTGCAACGCACCACAATATTCTGAAAATTCTTTTTTAATATTTCTATGTTCTGAATTAAAAGGATACGGGACATTGTGAAACTTACAGTCTTTGAGAAACTGGTTTTTATCATAGTCTCCCCAAGAACAGAAAGTGTGATTAGGAAATGAATATATCCATTCTTTAAAATGATAAATCACCTCTGAAAATTTCGGAGCAGTATCTACATCTTGCTGGCGAATGGTTGTCAATTCTGTGCAAAAATCTGTAAGTCGTGGATTTCTCACAGGTTGAATAAATTGCTGATATTCTGACTCAATTTGCCATGTTGAGCCATTTAACATCACTGCACCAATTTCAATAATTTCTGTTTCATGCCTGGGAATACTATTGTCATTAGAGCAGGTAGCCTCTAGATCGACTATGAGAAAATATTGAGTCATGTTCTAAATTTAAATTAATAATTATAATAGTTATCTCTAAAAACATTATTGACAATAAATTAAATATGTGTGTTAAGTAAGTCGGTGGGAATAAACATAACTGAGTTACGAAAAGTAAACATGCCTAAAAGCCTTACCAATAACCAATGACATAGACGCGCCTTCTTCGGCTTCAAGGTAGAGTATGACAAATAACAATCCCAACTAGTTAGCTTTATTTGTGCCGACTTACTTAAATTTAGATGAAAAAGGTTTAACCCAACCTGCTTGGATAGCTGCATCAAGAGCGATCGCAGCTATTTCAAACCACACCACACCCTCGAAAGTCAAAACCACAAACGGTAGTACATCACCAGTACAAGCAACACCAACATCTATCTGAGCTAATCCTCGTACCAAACCGAAGGCTAACACTCCTCCAGCCTTGAGATGTGGGTTTTGATCTTGACGGATGATATAACGATAAGTAACGCCAAATAACAACCCAGAGAAACTTGCTATTGCACCACTCAACAGAAACTGTAAATTGAAGAGTTCAACTCCTAGAGTGCGAAACTCAGGAAAATATTTTGCTAAAACCAGGTTGTTCATCAACGAAGTGATGAGGAAAGTTGAGAATAGACACAAAGCTGCCAAAATCCCAGCTTTAATAGATTCTAGGCGTTCTGCCATTAAATTATCTGAAATATTATTCATTTACAAGCTGGGTTGGAAAGACAAGGGAGATAAGGCAGACAAGGGGGACAAATGAAAGATGGGGAGAATAACTAATGATCCTTGAGCTTTGACCATTGACCAACCAACAACCAATTCCCAGTATTATAAATATTAGAGTAGTTTTGTAAAATAAGTTAAGAAGTACGACTATGGAGATTTTGACACTAGGATGGGTTTCACTGCTGGTTGTTTTCACCTGGTCAATTGCAATGGTAGTCTGGGGTCGTAACGGATTGTAGAGGTATCGTGGAAAGTCCACTCCTGAGTATTTTGGCTTTGCTTGCTCTGGTGCTATTAGTAGTAGTTACCGGAGGAGTTGGTTATCTGACGCTAGCTGATTGGCGCGATCGCCGTCTTCAAGAACAAGAAAAACGTGAAGTTCGACGCAGCAATCCTAAGCGGCGATGAAAATCTACAACTAGAGACGCTTCAACAGTTATCAGTTTTCAGTTGTCAGTTATCAGGTTTGTCTGTGTTAACTGATAATTTATGACTGATAAAAATGGAGCGTCTCTACAGGTTATATTTTTGGTAGTGGATTTTGCTTTATAGACAAAAATTATTGCTTTTGGTAGTAATCCCAAACTAATGCAATCAGTACTGCTAAACCAGTAATTGCCAAAGCATGGAGAGGATTTTGTCCTTGACTGACTGCAAAGGATGTAACGATACCAGCACCTAATGCAGCAGTAACAGCAGCAGTAACCAAGTCAGATTTGGAATTGCGATTATACATATTTTATCTTTGAGGATGAATTGATTCAATTGGTGGCTGTTATATCTCCCTCAAAGTAACATCCGGTTTTTTGGATTTTGACCTTTTAATAAATATCGCAATTAAGCTTTACTTTTGCTTACAAAGTAAATAAAACTTAAGGCAAAATTTAATTCTATTTATTTTTGTTCTTGCAAAAAGCTCCTAATAATTAGTAGCTAACTAGCTTGAAAATGGGTGTAGGGGTATAAGAAGAGTCATATATTTATTCACTATTTATTATTGTTGTGTGTCATCTGTTGTTTGAGTATCATCTTGTTCGTCAATTTTCGCGACATTACCCGATTTTACCCAACCTTCTTGATCACCATTTTCCAAACGAATTTTTTGCCAATCATTATCGCTGCTTTCTTCTAAAACTATCACTTTTTGATTAAAAGCAACTCCTCCAACACGTTCAGCGTCGGGAGTTGGTTCTTTTCGCAAACGTAAGCCTTGTTTCCAGGTTACACGCGCTTTATATGCTCCTGCTGGTATTGGTTCTGTTGATTCCTCTGGTTTAGGCGTTTGTTTGGGAGTTTTTTGAGAATTGGAAGTTGATGAAGATTCTTCTAAAGATACTTGATTAGTTTTTGATGTTTGAGATTTTGGTGGTTGTGTCTTCACTAGAGGTTGATCATTAGCATAAGTTGGTTTAGGCGGGGGTGCAGAAACTCGATTCATAAAATACAGCGCCATAGCAAACCCGCCACCAATTAAAATCGCGATCGCCAATGTAAACCCGAATATATACTTGAATATTTGAATCACCATAATTTAAAACTTCGGCATGAATACAATGTATTTTTCGTGTTGGCTGTTAGTGGATTTTAACAACTATCCACTATCCACTAACAACTCACAAATTGCTATTTTAACTGGCGTTGGATGCGATCGCTCAAAGGACTGTGTTTAGATGCTAAACGCGCCCTCCCAGCTGCGGCCCATTCTTGCAGTTGTTGAATTTGTTCGGTGGCGGTGCGAGCTAAGGGTATGATTTGGCTGGCAGCTTCTAAAATGTCATCGGTAGTAAAGTCGCGGTTTTGGCTAAAACCGATGTGCATGGCTTCAATTAAAGTTTGTTCAATTTCTGCACCGGAAAAATCAGGTGTTTCATACGCTAATCTGTCGATATCATAACTTTTAATGTTATGGGCGCGTAGTCTTGATAAATGCACATTGAAAATAGCTTTTCTTTCTTCTTGGGTAGGTAAACCTACGAAGAAAATTTCATCAAATCGCCCTTTTCTTAACATTTCTGGCGGTAGGGCTTGGATATCGTTAGCGGTAGAAACTACAAAGACGGGTGAGGTTTTCTCGGCTAACCACGTAATAAATGTACCAAAAACCCGGCTAGTTGTTCCTGCATCACCTTTACTACCCAGTCCCGAAAAAGCTTTATCGATCTCGTCTATCCACAATACACAAGGAGCGAGGGCTTCGGCTACTTGGATCATTTGGCGTGTACGCGATTCTGATTCACCCACTAAACCTGCAAATAATCGTCCCACATCCAAGCGCAGTAGGGGTAAGTGCCAATGATGAGCGATCGCTTTTGCTGTTAATGATTTACCAGTTCCCTGAATACCTACCAACAGCAAACCACGGGGGTGTGGTAATCCGTACTGTCTGGCTCGTTCTGTAAACGCACCTCCCCGACGCAGTAACCAATCTTTGAGATTATCCAATCCGCCGATGTCAGAAATTTGCTCGGTTGCGGGGATAAAATCGAGAATCTGGGTTTGGCGGATAGTTTGGCGTTTTTCTTCTAAAACCAGATCCACATCTTCTGGTTGTAATTCACCGTGAGTGGCGATCGCTCTTGCTAATACCCGGCGTATCCTTTCCATTGATAGCCCTTGACAAGAGCGCACCAAGTCATCTAAAAATTTGCTGGAGGGAGAATGACCAGTAGCGATTAACAAGCGTTCTAGTTCTGAGCGAATTTCGGCAGCGCTGGGTAAGGGAAACTCTACAACTGTCAAAACTTCGGTTAAATCATCAGGAATCGCAACTCTTGGCGACAACAGGATAATATTTTTTGGTTGTGACTTGAGGAGCCTAGCTAAATTGCGGAGTTTGCGAGAAATAGCTACATCGTCTAGAAAACGATGATAGTCACGCAGAATAAATACTCCCGGTGCTGTGGCGGGTATTTTTTCGACAAATTCTAAAGCTTGCAGAGGGTTACGTCGCCCAAAGCCTTGATCATTGGGGTTTCCCTGATAGCCATCGACAAAATCCCAAGTGTAAACCGGACGATTACCCTGATTTGCTGCTTCTTCTTGAATTGCACCTTCTAAACGCTCTTCCTCGTAGGTAGGAATATAGATGACGGGATAGCGGGCGCGGAGCAGTAGTTTGAACTCTTCACGGAAGCTCATAATATTTGGATGTTATTAACGAGTTGTTATTTTATGTAGTTCTTTCATTTTTAAGGTTTATACTGCTCTTCACAACTGTTTTGTATTTTTATCTATAGAAGTGAATATATCAAAAGCGATTAGTTCTCTTCCTTGTCAAGTAACAGAGCCTCTCAAAAATTATTCCCAGCCAGAGACTGGGAACGAAGAAATAGCCAAATGACCAATAACTAATGACCAATGACTAAGATGGAAGTTGCTTTTTCAAAGCTTCCAAAGAAGCCCAACGACGATCTACAGCACTAGTAGAATCTTGATCATGACTTGGTTGAATACCTGGACAATTTTGATCACAGAGTTGACGCTGAGGAATTTCTAAGCATACTTGCTCATACAACCATTCACCAGGGTCAAAATATCCGTGTGGTGATAAAGTTTCTACTAAATCTTCCACAGCTATTTCCCGTTCTAGGGGTAAAGATACTTCTTGCTCTGCGGCTTCGTCTAACCAGATGATTTCGGAGGTATCAACCACTAAGCGATGATTGTAGTTTTGCAAGCAGCGGTTGCAGGTACAAGTAATAATTGTTTCTGCTTTACCAGATACTTCTAAGTAGTTGCCCTGATGTCGCACAATAACACGCCCGCGAACTGGTGTCAAGGTATCTAAACCAGACAGAAACTCTTTAACTTGGATCTCCTCTGTCCGCTCCGGCGCTTTGGTTAGCTGCGGAATATAAATTGCGTCCATAGGATTTGTGAGACATCCTCACGAAAAATGAGCTTTTCTATCAGCAAAATAGCTGATAATACTTCTTTAGTCTAACTTTTTTGGGTTGTTAGTTGTTTGTAAGCATCAACAATCAACCAGCAACCACTAACCATCAACAATTTGATTATTCAGAGAATGCCAAGCGTACAACCAAATTACGATGTGGTTCCTTACCACGGCTGAAGGTTTCTAGATCCCTAAACTCTTTTAAAAACGTGTGGATTTGGCGACGTTCAGCCGAACTGAGGGATTTTATTTCCACTTCTTTTGCTGTCACTCGGACTTGTTCAGCAGCAGCTTGCGCGATCGCTTGAATTTCTGCTTGTCTGTTAATCCGATAACCGTTTAATTCTACGGTGTATGAAGCTTGTTCCTCATGAGGTTGATTTAAGTTGAGAGTAGAATTTGCTAGATACTGAATCGCATCTAGCACTACACCATCAGGCCCAATCAAAACCTGAGTTTGTTCTGGTGTCATATTGACATGATCAATAGTTAACCAGTAATTATCTGGTTCTTGAGACTCGCTCTCAGCGATCTTAACTATTTCTAAATCGCCTTGAATTTCAGTATTTATGCCAGTAAATTGCAGCAGTGTTTTTAACCACTGCTGCCCTCTTTCCATGCGAGAGTCAGTTATCATCAACCTGTAGCCTTTTTCTTAGAACTCTTTGGTTCAACTTTTTTAGAACTTTTTGGCTCATTAGAACTCTTTGGTTCAACTTTCTTAGAACTTTTTGGCTCAAAGGGCAATGTTTTTTGTTGTGCTTCCGTCTGCTTTTCTTGGGTGTCTACAATTTTTTGTAGTTCCTCTGGCAGGGGTTCACGAGAAAGGATGTAAGTTTGTAGAGTTTGGAAAATATTACCAATCACCATATACATCAACACCCCAGCAGGCAAGGGGAAGAATAAAAACATCCCGGAAAAGATTACCGGAGTAATTTTATTGACTGTATCCTGTTGTGGATTACCACCACTAGAATTTTGCCCCGAAAGGACTTGGCTGACGTAAAGAGTAATACCAAACAATACAACCATCGCCACAATATCCCAATGAATTGTGCCATCAGGATCAGTAGCTCCGACTCTACCCAAAGCCTCAATAAACAAAAATCCTTTGTCTGCTGCTAGCCCTGGAATAGTTCCAGTTATGGTGACATCTCCTGGCTGGAGAGCTTCGATATTACCTTGCTCATCAATTGTGATTCTTTCTTCCCCTTTGGTGATTTTCCATTGAGGAACTAGCCTGGTATCTGGGTGTTCTGTCAATAACTCCTGAAATGGCTTACCTTCAGGAGTCTGATATTGAATCTTGGTATGTTCTCCTACGGCTAATTTGCTACCTCCAGGGAGAATGGCACTTACCTTAAGGTGTTCCCCATCTGCAACATAGATGTTTTGGGGAGGAGTGACAAAAGCTTGGGGTTGAATTCTTTCGATTTGTTCAGCAGGAAGGATTTGCAAGTTAACGGTGTAGTTAACACCAGCAAAAGGCGATCCCCGCAAAGTTGCAAATAGCGCTAATAACACTGGCATTTGCAACAGTAATGGTAAACATCCAGCTAAAGGATTACCAAATTCCTTCTGGACATTCATCATTTCTTCTTGCTGCTTTTGCGGATCATCTTTAAAGCGTTCTTTAATTTCTTGCATCCGCTTTTGCATCAAAGGTTGGACGACTCGCATCCGTCGCATGTTGCGAATTGAACCAGCACTTAGAGGATATAGTGCAAAACGAATAATTAACGTCAAAGCAACGATCGCCAATCCATAGCTCGGCACAATGCTATAGAACAAGTCTATGATCGGCAACATTACGTTGTTTGAAAAAAACCCGATACCAAAATCCATTATTCTGAATTCAACCTGAGGTAATGTAAATTAACTACCGATTTTATACTTGGTAGTTTGTTGTTTGTTGGTTGTTGTTTGGAAGAATTATTGACCACCTACCATCAACTACCCACCATCAACAATTAACCACCAACGACCAAATCAAAATTTGAAAATCGGCTGACTGAATATAATTTATCGAAAATCAGGATCTGTCTGCGACTGTAAATCAACTACGGATAGCCGCACATTATTGAGGATCGGGGATTGGGGGTCGGGGATTGGGCATGAATCAGTGATTAGTTGTCCCTCATGTCTCCCTTCCTCTGTCCCCAGTCCGATCATTTCTTCGCAGCAGCATTAAAAGTGGGATTTTTGGCGGTGACTCGTTCAGTGATGTAATCATAGATTTCCCGGAACTTAGGAACAGCCCGTAATTCTAGACGACTACCATCTCTGAGAGTTAATACCATATCTCCCCATATGCCAATACCACGGGGGACTTTGACGATTTTGACAACTTCTGAGTAAATAACGTCGCTGCGATCGCGTCCCATCCAACCACCAGTTACAGAAACTCGGCGATCGGTGATCCTATAACGCAGCCACAATGCTCTCACAATTGCTCCTACCGTCAACGGTAAACCTACAATCGTCAAGCCAATAAGTATGTTTATTATTAAATCCCCAATATGGGGACCACCTTCAAAATATACTTCTTCACGAATGCCCATTTAATACCTCAGCTTGTGCCAACAACTGCTCTAATTCTTGCAGAAATTGTTGGGTTACGCACTTAGATTCTGCGGCCGTTGGTTTTACAACTACAACTAATCGCCATCCTGGTGACAATTGAGGCAACATTTTATGCAAAGCTGCCGATATTTGCCGTTTGAGGCGGTTACGAATTACTGCCCGTTTACTGACTTTGGTGCTAATCGAAATACCAATTTTGACTGGAAAAAGCACCGATTTGGTTGGTTTTACATTAGTTTGGGCAGTATCAAGAGAAGGTTTTTTCATAAAAGATGATGGCCGTAAGGCTCTCAAGGTGAAATAAGAACCATGACGGCGAGTACCTTCCCGGAAAACTGCCTGAAAATCTTTTCGGGATTTAAGCCGATTTGCTTTGGGCAAAGCCACAACTGCTATTTAAGTTTCCTTACCCTATACGCTGAGGCGATGACGTCCTCTTTTTCTTCTGGCTCGAATTACGTTTCTACCATCTGGTGTTCGCATTCTGGCACGAAAACCAGATGTTCTCTTCCTCTTTCGATTTGTTCCCTCTAAAGTTCTCCGCATACCTTTATCCTCTTCAGCAAAATTTTATAAAAAGTCACAATCTATAATTTTATCACTTTTTTGTCAATAAAATAGTCAAAAGTCCATTTGTCAAGAGTTTTTAACCATTGAGCCTTGACTGTCGCTTCGCTCCAAGTTAGAAGCCACCTATACTATAAAGAAAAAGGTAAAAGCCCCTAAATTGATTTATGGGGATTCTCTCTTTTGCCTTTTTACTTTTCACTTTTTACTTGTTTTGACTAACTAATACTAAGAATCCAGGTTCCCAAATAACGGGCTAATGGGACATCACCAGGAGTTTGAATCGAGCAGTTCCAATAGAAAATTCCTCCAAAAGCTGGATTTTTGACATTTGATAACACTATTTCAACATTATTACCTGCTGGTATGGCTTCTTGAGGGTAAATTTGAATCACGCGATTTTCTCTATCCCATTGCACATCAGACAGTGGGACTTTTTTGTCTTTCACGCGGACTTCAATTTTCTTGGGATCTATGGTTCCTTTGTAGTAATTTGGATAGTTAACAACAAATTGGGAAGCGGCGAATTTCATCTTTTTAGCAGGGATTTTTAAACGGTACCTGTCCCAATTATTGGTTTGTCCACCAAAATCCAATCGGAAAGGTAATTGATTTTCACTTTTGACACCGCTAAATAGTGTAAAACCTGGCAAACTCTGCGCCCAACTCATTGCTGGTAAACCTGTCAATAACAAGCCAGTCACCGCTAAGGCAGAAAATAAACGTCGCATAGTCAAGCTCCTGTGGCATAAATAAGGGTGATGTTTCAGTAACTGGGAGTAAAGGTTCGCAACCAAACTTTACTACTGACTTTATTTAGATTTTAGACGTCAAACTCTCTACAAAAGTGCCGTCCTGTCTAGATTTATGAAAATCCCTACTAGAAAAATAGTATTTTAATTTACAAAAAAGTTTACTGCAAAGTCTAGCGATATTCTGAGATATAGAAAGTTTTAATCATCACTTGTTTGCTGATAGTTTTACCAGAGATCAAGAAGTCATTGAAATCGACTTGTATTTCTAAATATGTACAAGTTTATCTAAAATTAAGATTTTTGTTATAAAAATTATGCGATTTAATAGAGCGATCGCCAGCTAACTTAAGCTAGATTGGTGGCAGTAAGCATTACTCACAGCAGAAAAAATTTCTAATCATGTGAGGAATTATTTGGTGAGAAATGAATCGATATTGCACTATGTAAACAAGACACAACGATATTTTGCAATCCCTAAAAGAATTTGAAGACATAGATGTAAAAGCTGGGGATCAGCATAGGATGTGCAATAAATAACCTATAAATGCAAGTATATGTAATTGCAACATCCATACAACGACACAGTCAGGCTTTGTCTAGATAGCCAGAGTGGGAAAGCGTAAAGGTAACTAAACTCTAGAAAGCCAATAGCTGATAGCCCCACCCCAAAGTTAAGAGTACGTCTAAATACTCATTGCAAAAGTTTCACAACTTGCATCAGAAATAAGTATTTAATCTCAAGGAGATTACATGAGAATAGCAGTTGCTAGGGAAATTGAAGTGTGTGAACGTCGTGTGGCATTAGTTCCCGACATCGTAGCGCGGTTGGTTAAACAAGGTTTAGAAGTTTGGATAGAAACTGGTGCGGGTGAACGAGCATTCTTTAATGATGCTGCTTACGAAGCTGCTGGAGCCACAATAATTGCCGATACTAACAAATTATGGTCAGAAGCAGACATTCTCCTCAAAGTCAGTCCGCCACAAGAGCGAGAAGACGGGCGTTCAGAAATAGACTTACTCAAAGAAGGGGCTGTACTGATTAGCTTTCTCAATCCTTTAGGAAATCCAGTCGTTGCCCAGAAACTGGCAGATCGCAAAGTCACAGCCTTGAGTATAGAGATGATTCCCCGTACCACTAGGGCGCAGAGTATGGATGCTTTATCATCACAAGCATCAATCGCAGGTTACAAAGCCGTACTCATCGCCGCCGCAGCATTACCAAAATATTTCCCCATGCTGACAACTGCTGCTGGTACGATCGCCCCCGCCAAAATATTTATCATGGGTGCTGGTGTTGCTGGCTTGCAGGCGATCGCCACCGCCAGACGCCTGGGATCAGTGGTAGAAGCTTTTGATATTCGTCCCGCTGTCAAAGAAGAAGTCCAAAGTCTGGGAGCAAAATTTGTAGAAGTCAAATTAGACGAAGAAACAACAGCTTCTGGTGGTTACGCCAAAGAAATTTCCGAAGCCAGCAAAAAGCGTACCCAAGAAGTTGTCACCGAACACATCAAAAATGCTGATGTAGTCATTACCACAGCCCAAGTCCCTGGCAAAAAAGCACCTCTTCTAGTGACAGAAGACATGGTTAAGCAGATGAAACCAGGTTCAGTAATTGTAGACATTGCCGCCGAACAAGGTGGTAACTGCGCTTGCACTGATCCTGGTAGAGACATTGTTGCTCACGGCGTTACCGTCATCGGCCCAATTAATTTACCATCTTCATTGCCAGTCCACGCTAGTCAGTTGTACGCAAAGAACTTGACATCTTTAATGCAACTACTCATCAAAGACAAAGCTGTAGAGATCAACTTTGCCGACGACATTGTTGATGCAGCTTGCATTACCCACGCTGGAGAAATTCGCTCTACACGGATTAAAGAAGCATTGCAAGCTATAAGTTCAGCAGTCAGTTAGGGATCGGGGAAAGGGGATTCTCCAGAGGAGACGCTACGCGTAGACGCGTAAGCGGCTTCTCATAGAGTACGGGGATCAGGGATCAGGGAGACAAGAAATTTTAGATTTTAGATTTTGGATTTCAATCTAAAATCCAAAATTCTTTCCAATCCTCAATCCCCAATCCCCGCTCCCCGATCCCCAATCCCCGCTCCCCGATCCCCAATCCCCAATACTCAAGGATTTTCTCAACATGACAGAAGCATTAATTGCGGCTTTGTTTGTATTTGTCTTAGCATCGTTTACCGGATTTGAAGTGATCAACAAAGTACCGCCGACTTTGCATACGCCCTTGATGTCAGGCTCAAACGCGATTTCTGGCATTGCTGTATTAGGGGCAATTGTCGCTTCTGGTGCTAGAGAGTGGAATGTATCAGTCATTCTCGGTTTGATCGCCGTTGTACTAGCAACTATCAACGTGGTGGGTGGTTTCCTCGTCACAGATCGGATGTTGCAAATGTTTAAGAAGAAGGCAAATGGGTAATAGGTAATGGGTAATGGGAAAGAAAATCACTAATTACCAATTACCAATTACTAATTACCAATTACCAATTACCAATTACCGCACTTAACTTTATGACTGATTTTCTTCCAACTGGGATTCAATTGGCGTATTTAGTCGCTGCGTCTTTATTTATTCTGGGCTTGAAGCAATTGGGTTCACCTGCGACAGCACGAAAAGGTAATGTTATCGCGGCTGTGGGAATGCTGTTGGCAATTGTGGCAACACTTTTCGATCAGCATGTGTTGAACTTCCAGATGATTTTGGTCGGGTTGGCAATTGGATCGGTACTCGGTGCGATCGCAGCCTATAAAGTCCAAATGACAGACATGCCACAAATGGTGGGTTTGCTCAATGGTTTAGGCGGTTCTGCTTCTGCTCTTGTGGCGGTTGCGGAATTTTGGCGCTTGCTACAACATGCCCAGACAGTACCCCTGGATGCCAACATTTCCATGTTATTGGATGTGTTAATTGGTGGTGTCACTTTTACGGGTAGTATGATTGCTTTTGCCAAACTGCAAGGGATTATGAGTGGTTCACCAATAACATTTCCCTTGCAGCAACCATTCAATGCCTTATTGTTGGGTTCCTATGTAGTGGGTAGTGGTTTTTTACTCATGGAACCACACAACTTAACTGCATTTTTGGGAATTGTTGTAGTTTCTCTAGTCTTGGGTGTGATGTTCGTCATTCCCATTGGTGGCGGTGATATGCCAGTGGTAATTTCGCTGTTGAACTCTTTTTCTGGTTTAGCTGCGGCTGCTGCTGGTTTTGTGGTGATGAACAACATGTTGATCATCGCTGGTGCATTGGTGGGAGCATCTGGGATCATCCTCACCGAAATTATGTGTAAAGCGATGAATCGCTCTTTGATCAGCGTTTTGTTCGATGCTTTTGGCAGCAGTGGAGGTACAAGCGTCAGTGCGGCTGGTGGTGCTAAAACTGATCAAACCGTCCGTAGTATTGATCCAGAAGAAGGCGCTATGATGCTGGGTTATGCTCGTTCTGTAGTGATTGTTCCCGGTTATGGGATGGCGGTAGCGCAAGCACAGCATAGCGTACGCGAATTGGCAGATCAACTCGAACGTATGGGTGTTGATGTTAAGTATGCCATTCACCCTGTAGCTGGCAGAATGCCCGGACACATGAACGTCTTGCTAGCAGAAGCAAACGTTCCCTATCAGCAACTGCACGATATGGAAGATATCAATCCTCAGTTTGAGCAAACAGATGTAGCGCTGGTAATTGGAGCAAATGACGTGGTAAACCCAGCCGCACGCAGCGATACCAACAGCCCAATTTACGGAATGCCGATTTTGGAAGTAGATCGGGCGAAGCAAACAATTGTGATTAAGCGGGGGATGAGTGCAGGTTTTGCTGGCGTAGATAATGAGTTGTTCTACAAAAATAAAACCACAATGCTTTTTGGTAGTGCCAAAGATATGGTGGCGAAGTTGGTTTCTGAGGTAAAGCAGTTATAAGGTAATACGGTTGAGATTGAAGGTTATTGATCTGCTTTCCTGATGTGTAGAGACGTTGCAATGCAACGTCTCTACGATTTTTTAGCTGGATAATTTTTCATGTTTTGAAAAATTTGAAATGCTCACGCTTTTATCCCCTTGCGCTTAAGTTACCAACAACTTTGAGTAGAGGTTTATGAACAATAAACATCTCCAAAATAGTATATTTTGTGGTAAAAGAACGTCAATAGAAGTTTTTTGACACCAAAATATGAGTAACGTACTAAATCACATAGAGGAGAATCCTCAAGAAACCAAGCGATTAAT
>JAESGT010000033.1_pt1 | contig 60557 bp, 60 predicted proteins | sample 9266261 | NCBI WGS metagenome assembly JAESGT01 (sample SAMN15741584, study PRJNA653494) | algae metagenome | isolation source: Pelatocladus maniniholoensis HA4357-MV3 and co-occurring heterotrophs from... | place: USA: Maniniholo cave near Haena, Hawaii | collected 2009-07-28 | reverse complement strand
TGTTCTCTACAAGAATTATCTCAAACCCTTATTTATTCGTATAGACTAGCTGAATCGCAATGCTTGCATTTGCACCCTAAGAGCTAGTCACATAAAGGCTTTGATAGTTGTCGGAGATGTCTAATCCAGGTTCCTGCACAAGATACTACTTCAGCAAGCAATAATCTACCCAAGCGAGTAGTGCAAATTAAAAATGAGTTTGCTTTTGATCAAGATCTACAATTACCTATCTCAGCAGCAGCTAAGAAAAAATAAAAATGATGCGATCGCACCCTCGCTTTCAAATAACATAAAGATTAAGTATCAAAAACTACAGCTAAATCAATTAAGACATCATAAATCAATGCAGATTTAGTTATAAAAATCACATACAATTCTATTGGGAATCAGTTATCAAGCTATCAGATGTATGTTGGAGGAATTGTTTCTCAAGTGATATAACTAATAACTATTAAATCCGGTCAGTCTCAGCAATTCCAACTGGAACCCATGAAACTACAGCAATACTTAACCTACCAATATCAAGTCGGGGGTAGTCTACCACCTAATTCTCCCACTTATGTGACACGGCAGGCAGATCAAGATTTGTACGCGGCGCTGAAAGGGGGAGAATTTTGTTATGTTCTCAATTCGCGACAGATGGGTAAATCTAGTCTGCGGATAAGGACGATGCAAAGGTTACAAGAAGAAGGAATTGCTTGTGCTGCTGTGGATATTACTGCAATTGGAACTTGGGATATTACCCCAGAACAATGGTATGCAGGGGTAATTGATAGCTTGGTGGGAAGTTTCAATTTATATCACAATTTTGATTTAGAAACCTGGTGGAATGATCATCATTTGCTTTCGCCAGTACAGCGATTTAGCAAGTTTATTGAAGATGTTTTACTCGTAGAAATTACTGAACAGATAGTAATTTTTGTTGATGAAATTGATAGCGTCCTCAGTTTGAGTTTTCCGATTGAGGATTTTTTTGCTGTGATTCGTAATTGTTACAATCAACGTGCTGACCAACCAGTATATAATCGTCTGAATTTTGTGTTAATCGGTGTAGCTACTCTTAGTGATTTGATTATAGATAAAAAACGCACACCGTTTAATATTGGTAAAGCAATTGAATTACAAGGATTTAAGTTAGAAGAAGTTGAATCGCTGACGCAAGGATTAGTAAGAAAAGTTACTAATCCTCAAGCTGTGATGCGAGAGATTTTGGTTTGGACTGGTGGACAACCGTTTTTGACGCAGAAGTTGTGTGAAATTATCTTGCGAGAGTTGGAAGAAAATAGACCTAATCTATTCCCTAGCAGGGAAGCAGGGGAATTTTTTAACTTTGTTGATGGGAGAGAGTTCGGAGGAGATATTCTTCCTTGTGGGAATAGCAGAGGGGATGGAGTAGAAGCAATTATCAAATCTCAAATTCTGGAAAATTGGGAATTTCGCGATGAACCAGTACATTTGCGGACGATTCGCGATCGCATCCTGAAAAATCATCAAAAAGCCTGCAAATTATTAGATTTATACCAAATAATTTTACAGCACGGGCAATTAGCATGTGACGATAGCCAGGAACAGAGGGAATTACGACTGACGGGATTAGTAATCGAACGAGATGGTAAGTTAAAAGTATACAACCGAATTTACGAGGCTATTTTTAATCAAAACTGGGTGACAAAAGCCTTAACAGATTTACGATCCTACCCAGAAGCATTAGAATCTTGGGTTAGTACTAATCAAGAAGCACACAAACAAGCAAAGCAGATTGTAGAGTCAGCCCAACAGAAAGCCAAGCGCCAAACTTACATTGGGGCTGGTATTTTAGGAGTGTCGCTGCTAGGGGCTTTAATAGTAGCAGTAGGAACAGAACAAGCCAGACAAAGGGCTTTTACTGCAATTCAAGTGGAACGTAATGGTAACTATGCTTTGGAAAGATTTAAGCAAAACCAAATTGATGGTTTATTGATGGCGATGTCAGCAGGACAAACCCTCAAACGTTTAGTTAACCAAAATCATTCTATAGTTGATTACCCTGCTTTTAGTCCCATCCTCAGCATTCAAGATATTCTGGCACAGATTCAACAGAAAAATTCCTTTGAAGATTCTAGCCGTCCTACAAATATCGCATTTAGCCCTGATGGCAAAACAATAGCTTCTGGCAGTAATTATACAATCAAATTTTGGGATATTACCACAGGTCAAGTGATCAAAACATTGGCTGGGAATGAAGGTGTCAAAAGTGTTGCATTTAGCCCTGATGGTAAAATAATTGCTTCTGGCGGTTATGACAAAACAATCAAGCTTTGGGATATTACTACAGGTCAAGTAATCAAAACCCTATCGAGTCAAAATAATTCGATTTATGAAATCAAATTTAGTCCTAATAGCAAAATACTTGCTTCCCGTAGTAATAACAATATTATTCAACTTTGGGACGTCACCACTGGTAAAGTCATCAAAAATCTCTCCGATCACACCGATTTAGTTAATAGCATTGTCTTCAGCCCGGATGGTAAAATACTTGCTTCGGCTAGTTCTGACACTACAATCAAATTTTGGGATGTTGCGACTGGTAAAGCGATCAAAACTTTAACTGGGCATGTTGATACAGTTAATAGCATCGCATTTAGTCCCGATGGTAATCTAATTGCTTCTGGTAGTGATGACAAAACAATCAAACTTTGGGATGTCACCACTGGTAAAGCTAAAACTTTTCTAGGAAACAACAGTCCGGTTACTAGCGTTGCATTTAGCCCAGATAGCAATATGATTGTTTCTGGTAATTACGAAAATACAATTAAAATTTGGGATGTCACGACTGCCAAAGCTACCCACACTCTACATGGGCATGAGGGTAGTGTCAAAAGCGTAACATTTAGCCCCGATGGTAATCTGATTGCTTCTAGTGGTGATGACAACAAAATTAAACTTTGGGACTTTAGCAAGAATCAAGATATTAAAACTTTAAATGGGCATGAATCTCAAATCAATACTATCGGATTTAGCCCGGATAGTAAAATAATTGCTTCTGGTAGTGTTGACAACACAATCAAACTCTGGGATACCAATACTGGTAAAACAATTAATAGCTTTGTAGAACATAGCGCTGGGGTTACAAGTATTGTATTTAGTCCAGATGGCAAAACACTTGCTTCTGGTAGCGGTGACAAGACGATTAAACTCTGGGATGTTACTACTGGTAAAGCCATCACAACTTTCAGTGGGAATGATTTGTCTATTAGTAGTGTTGGATTTAGCCCGGATGGTAAAATAATTGCTTCTGGAAGTTATGACAGTAAGATTAAACTCTGGGATATTGCAACTAGCAAAGAAATTTTAACTTTATCTGATCACAGTGGTGCGATCGCAACTATCAAATTTAGCTCAGATGGCAAAATCCTTGCTTCGGGAAGTACTGACAAAACTATCAAAATTTGGGATGTCGCTACTGGTAAAGTCATCAAAACCCTCACCTATGGAAGTTCAGTTACAAGCATTGCATTTAGTCCAGATGGTAAAATCCTTGTTGCTGGAAGTGATGACAAAACAATTAAACTTTGGGATATCGCCAGTGAAAAAGTGATTAAAACTTTGACTGGACATAGCGATATTGTCAAAAGTGTAGTGTTTACTCCAGATGGCAAAGTTGTAGCTTCTGGTAGCAATGACAATACAATTAAACTTTGGAATGTTGCCACTGGTAAAGAAATTCGCACCCTCACAGGACATACTTCTGCTGTCACCAGCGTTGCGTTTAGCAGTGATGGTAAAGTCCTTGCTTCTGGAAGTGCTGATGAAACAGTCAAACTTTGGCGTTTAAATATAGATGATGTCCTCTCACGGGGATGTATTACCTTACAACCATATTTAATTTCCCATCCAGAAACTTTAGAAAAACTCAAAGTTTGCCAAAATCAATCTCTGTTTTTAGCAGCAGCACCAGCGTTAGTTAATCAAGGTGAAAACTTAGCAACAGAAGGTAAATATCAAGAGGCTGTGGCTAAGTTTAAAAAAGCGAAAAAATGGGACTCTAAATTAGATATTAATCCCAATGTGAAAGCAGCCCCAGCTTTTGTGACTCAAGGTATTGAACTTGCAATGCAGGGTGATTTTTCTGGTACGTTTAGAAAATTTAGACAAGCGCAGAAACTTGATCCCAAAATTGATCTTAATCCATATACTGAAGGTGTACAAAATCATGCCGAATTTGTTGCCAAACAGCTAGCAGCAGAAGGTTTAATTCATCAACGAAATTTAATTTCCAAAGCTGAAGAGTATTTAAAACAGGGTGATTTGACAAAATCTGTCGCTGCATACACAGAAATTGAAAAGTTACAACCATCTAAACAAACCTTAGCTAATTCTTGGAATAATCTCTGCTGGGAAGGTAGCTTGCGTGGTTACGCTAAAGATGTGATATTTGCTTGTGAAAAAGCTGTGTCTCTTCTACCTGATGATGGTAATGTCCACGATAGTCGTGGTTTAGCAAGGGCGCTAACTGGTGACACCAAGGGCGCAATTGAAGATTTTCAGGTATATATCCAATGGATTGATAATCCTGGGGCGAAAGCGAAACGCCAAAGTTGGGTGAAAGATTTAAGTGCAGGGAAGAACCCGTTGACACCGGAGGTGTTACAGAAGTTGCAGAGTGAGTAAACAATTCTTAAAATCGTACGAGTCGTTTCCCTCTCATCTTTTTCAAAAAAACCGCTTGCGATTTAAATCGCAGTCTCATAGCAAAAGTCTGCTTCAGCAGACTGTTTGATCTTATTGAGTCGTCTGAAGACGACTTGTGCTATTAGCTAAGGGTTTAAACCCTTAGCAGTGAAAAATTGGGACTACCATCCAGTACGGGAGTGTCAAAGAAGCGTTATCTTAAAAATTGTAGCAGGCGTCATAATATTAAGTGCTGAATTCAGTATCCACTGACAAAAAATAGAGGTTAAAAGGTTCTTTTTGATGAAAGGCATAAAGTTGCAATTTTTACCAAATATTATTCTGGAGTGGCGACGCTGTTTTTCCTTAGTTTTGCTGCTTGTGTGCCTATTGTCTCTAAGTATGCCACCAGCGTTTGCAGAACTTAAAGATGACAGATACGACGGCAATATCTTTGTGGTTTATGCTGGGAATGGTTCATTGGTTCCGCCTAGAGCTACACTAGTATCAGCGTTAAATACACATAAACCAGCATTATTGGTTTTCTATGTTGATGACAGCCGTGATTGCAAAGAATATGCGATCGTTGTCTCACGGTTACAAGCATTTTATGGTGGAGTCACAGAGATGATTCCTGTTGATGTAGATTCGATTGTACCCACGCAAACTTACGATTCCACAGAGCCGGGTTATTATTACTCTGGTGCTGTTCCCCAAGTTGTCTTGTTTGATAAATCGGGTCAGATTGTCTTAAATAAGACAGGTCAAGTTCCATACGAAGAAGTAGACAACCAATTACGAAAACTGTTTGATTTGTTACCACGTTCTGAATCAGTGGAGTTAAAACGCCGTTCCTTTAATGAGTTAAATAGTGAATTAACAGAAGAATAATTGTTGTGGGCAGACAAAGTTAGTCTGCCTAAAAATTTAGTACAACTTGATACTGCATTTTCTAGAAACACCAGAGAAAATATCTAAATAAGGGTAGAAACTAAAAGAAAAGTTCAAAAAACCCGCTCAGCAGACTAATTAATTTATTGGAGTCGTCTTTAGACGACTTGTGCTATCAACTAAGGGTTTAAACTCTTAGTATATTGAAAAAATTGGGATGCTCCCAAAGAAAATGACTAATGACCCTTGACCATTGAAATGCTTTATGACGTCAAAGGTTTATACTACAGAGGATCTGATCAAAATTTTGGCAGCCGAACGTCAAGCTTGTTTGAAAGGCGATCGCCTCAAATTAGAGGTAGATGTTTCTGGTAATCCTGTAATTGACCAATTTATCAGAACTGATGGGCTGCAAATGTTCACTGCCTATCAAGATTTTAAAGCTGCTATCCATGAATACCAAAAAGAATATCTTGTTTCTGGGATTATTTGGCGTGAGGTGAGTGTTAAAGGTAAAACCTTGCGTTATCCCGAAATCGATTCTCAGTTAATTGCTTTATCTGGTGACTTAAATATATTAAAAGTGGCAAAAAATTCCATCTTAGAATTTTGGAACCAAGTCACTATAGAAATGGATTTATATTTGAGTATTAAGAATGGTAAACAATATCAACAAATAATTAAAGCTGATGTTGATCGAATTGCCCACAGAACAGAATGGGCAAGTATATGTTGTTTTGAAAAATCTAACTTCTTAGAAATAATTTTACAGTTGGGATGGGGTCAACCACAAGAAGCATGTTATAAAAGAGGTTTTCCAACATCAGGTAGTGAGTTTATTCATGCTGTCAACCCTGGTAATCATCCAATTGCTTGATCTTGTTGATGCTCAAAAGACTAGCTGCTAGCTAGGAAAAGATATCAAATGGTTTCTATACCATCTCGAATGAGAGTTTGGTCATCTACGAGTAACAAACGAACCATAATAGAAGTACATCTAAAATTTTGCAAGAGTACTACCCCAGTGTAGAACTATGTCTGCGTAATGAATAGTCACAGAAGAAGCGAATTTAAGGGTAACTGGCGAGTATTACTCATTCATTTGAAATGAATTTTTGTCTATAGTTTCCAACTTTAGTCGTAGGAATATTTACCTAATTTATCAACGAAAGTCCCTGTCAGTTTATCTATTTAGTTGAGTTGAGAGTATAGACGTTTTTCAGATGTTGTATTCCTCAATAAAATTCTACTATGAATTCAGTTGCGAAGGCAATCCAACAAAGGCGACAAAAAAACAAGTTAAATTGTTTCCAAAATTTTGCTTTCTTCAACTAGTAAACAACACACCAATAAAACACACAATCGAGGTAAATTATGCATTCTGAAATCAACAAAATTGAATTGTCTGAGCAAGAATTAGATGTAGTAGCAGGTGGTGCTGCTCTTCAAAACGTTGAAACCGATTTTACCAAAGAAGTTAACTTTATTGCTCAAAGCACCGAGAGCAATGATCAAGGTAGCCGCTCAGATTCTGTTGTCTTAAATCAGCTTGTAGAGACTGATGCTCGCAACAATATTAAGTTGGACTTCTAAATAAATCCACTCTGAATAAATCAAGCAGAGTTAGCCCTAATCAATTAATCAGGTGTATAACTTCTGCTTTCCTTAACTAGTACACAATACACAAACAAAACACACAATCGAGGTAAATTATGCATTCTGAAATCAACAAAATTGAATTGTCTGAGCAAGAACTAGATGTAGTAGCAGGTGGTGCTGCTCTTCAAAACGTTGAAACCGATTTCACCAAAGAAGTTAACTTTATTGCTCAAAGCACCGAGAGCAATGATAAAGGTAGCCGCTCAGATTCTGTAATTTTGAATGAGTATACCAAGACTGATGCTGAGAATAAGATTCAGTTGGATTTCTAAATAAATCTACTCTGAACAAATTAAGCAGAGTTAGCCCTAATCAATTAATTAGGTGCATAACTTCTGCTTTTATTAACTAATAAGCAACACAGGGAGCATCCCAAATGTTCAAAAAATCCGCCTAAACTCTGCTGAAGCAGACTGCTTGATTTACTTAGAGTCGTATGAAAACGACTTGTGCTATTAGCTAAGGGTTTAAGCTTTAGCGGTATATTGAAAAAATTGGGATGCTCCCGCAACACACAAATTGCATAAATTGAGAACCATAATGTCTGAAGATACTTCGCAAGAAATGAACAATTACAATGCTGCTATCGAGTTATCTGATCAGGAATTAGATGTTGTAGCAGGAGGTTTCAAATTTTCGCAACTAGCTAAAACTGATTTCTTCAAAAAAGAAATCATTATTGCCCAGCACACAGAGAGTCGTGGTGATTATAGTAGCTCAGATTTATTTATTCAAATTACTGAGATCAAAAGTAGTGCTTTGAATGAAATAGACTTTGATTCCAATAATCAAATTCAGCAGAGTTAAGCTTAAATAAATTCATCAAAGACACAATCTATGCTTTAACAATACACAAAAAATATAACTCAAGGATGTATTTATGCCTGATGAAACTCATAAAAACGATCAATTAATAGAGTTGAATGAGCAAGAACTAGATGCTATGGCAGGTGGTAACAAAAATGTTGACTATGTTGCTCATCAACTTAATTTAGTTCCGGATAATTTAACACAATCAGTCTCCCAATCTGTAGATAAGATCTTCTCTGCAATTTCTCTCATCGGTCTGAATTTTTAAACAATGCCACGTAATACCGAATCAGGGAATATTGTAAAGAAATATAACATTTTTGAATGGTTGCATAAATTCCTAACCTACCTCAGATAGTTACATAAAGGTTCAAACAGAGGTCGCTCGATTTTATGCTTGTATTTATTTCCCAATGCTAATACTCTCACACCCTTAGAAAATATAAGAGAGTCTAATTATGACAGAAGTTCTACTCAAGGAACTTAGTAATAGTGATATTGATTGGATGCTAAAGACTGGTAGTAGAGAAGAAATTACCACAGGTCAAGTTCTCATCCGTCAAGGTGAACCTGTCAATGCTTTATATATTCTCTTAGATGGAGCATTAACAGTTTCCATATCTCAGGCTAACAACAATCCACTAGGACGTGCGTTTGCAGCCCTAGAAGGTGGTGAAATGTCAGGGCGTGAAATCGCTAGATTATTTAGTGGTGAAATGGTAGGAGAAATTCCTTTTATAGAGTCATACTTACCTTCTACCACTGTTAAAGCACTCAAAAATTCGCAAGTTTTATCGATTCCGCAACAACACCTAACAACAAAACTGAAACAAGATATCAGTTTTGCAGCCCATCTTTACCGAGCAAGTGCAATTCTGCTTGCAGACAGACTAGAAAAAATAGTAAATCAACTCGGTAATAGTACGCTAGTTCTCAGCCAACCTCGGCTAAGAGAAATATTATTTATTTTCGCAGAATTGCATGATAGCGATATTGATTGGTTGATTGTTGCAGGGAATGTAAACCAAATTACCGCAGGTACTGTCCTTATTCCTAGCGGTAGGCCTGTTGAAGCATTGCATATCCTCCTTGATGGAAAATTGACGCTTTCTACCTCTGAAGACGATCGCAATCCTTTAACTCGTGCATTTTCCAATTTGGAAAACAGCGAAACTGTAGAACGCGAGTTTGCTAACTTATCTAGAGGCGACATTGTAGGAGAAACCCCTTTTGTAGAGGCTCCTCCACCCTCCATGTCTGTTAAAGCCGCAGAAGATTCAATAGTTTTGTCGATTCCTCGCTGGCGATTAGCCGCTAAGCTGCTACATGATGTTGGTTTTGCTGCCCGTTTTTATCGTGTACTGGCTGTTCTGTTGGCAGATAAACAACAAGCAATAGTCAGTCGCCTTGGTTACGGTAGGCTCAGTTATAGTACGGGTCAATCGTTGGGTGAAAATATCGAATATGAGAATGAACTGGATGCCAATTTTTTAAGTCAAGTGGCGCTAGCTGGGGCCAGATTTGACTGGATGTTAAAAAGAATTAGCCGCACTTAAAATTTGTCATTTGTCATTTGTCATTGTTAAGAGTTTAGATTACTTGCCTTCTGTTTATTAAGGTAGACTTACTAAAATTTCGTGAATAGTAATCAGTGAAAAGTAATGAAATGAGTCTACGTATGTGCGTATTCTCAGTTCATAAATTTATTTATATAAATTAACTGATAACTGATAACTGGTAACTGATAACTGATAACTGAATATTAAGATTATGGTTACTCAAAAAAATAATCTATTTCGTAAACAAGCTTTAGATCATTCATCTTCACCTGAGCGCTTAGATCAGTTGATGCAAGTAGTTAGCCCAACCAAGTGGCTACCTTTAATTGGTCTAGGTATTTTGGTTGCATCTGGTTTAACCTGGAGTGTATTGGGTCGTGTTCCGATTACAGTTGAGGGTAAAGGTGTACTTATTTTTCCTAGCAAAGTAGTCGGATTCGACTTTCCTTCTTCAGGACAATTGCAGACATTGAATGTACGTGTTGGCGACTTTGTCAAGAAAGGACAAGTCATTGGAACGATTGACCAAAATGAACTGCAAGCGCAAATTTTACAACAACGTGGCAAGCTAGCACAGCTACAAGCCCAAGATCAAGATGCTAATTCACTTCAAGATCAACGCACTCAACAACAGATCATTACGATCGCTCAACAGCGTCAAAATTTAGAGGTACAATTACAGCAAGCCCAGGCTCTGACTCCAATTCTTAAAAGCAAAAACTTGGGTGCGATCGCTCAACAGCGACAAAACCTATTACAAAATTTGCGTGATGCTGAAACTTTGGCTCCTACTCTCAAGCAAAGACTTGAGCGGCGTCAAGCGCTGAAGAATGAAGGAGCTATTTCAGATGATGCAGTGTTGGAAGCCCAACAAACCTACCTCAATAGTCTACAAAAAATCTCTGAACTCAAACAACAACTCAAGCAGCTCGACATTAGTCAAGTTCAAGCCCAAAAATCCTACCTAGAGAATCTCAGCCAAATTGATAATTTCAAAACTCAATTGACAGAACTAAATGCTCAACAAAAAAGTCTAGCAGAACGAAATTTCCAAACTTCCGTGACTCGGAAAAATCAGATTCAAGATTTGCAGCGTAGCATCGCCCAACTGGAATTACAACTAAAAAACAATACTCAAGTTCTCAGTAATTATACAGGAAGAATTTTAGAGCTTACCGTCAATCCTGGACAAAGTTTGGCTCCAGGAACTCGCCTTGGTACAATAGATATTCAACAAACACCATCTACAAAGTTACAAGCAGTTGTATTTATTCCTGTTAATGACGGCAAAAAACTGCAAAAGGGAATGAAGTTACAAATTACACCATCGACTGTTGAGCGAGAACGCTTTGGTGGTATTGTTGGTGCGATCGCTGATGTTTCGTCCTTTCCGATCACAAAAGCAGGTGCAGCAAAGATTGTGGGTAATGCAGATATTGTTAACAGCTTAGTAACCGCACAACCTCAGATTCAAGTTATCGCCGAACTTCAACCAGACACCTCAACCTTCAGTGGCTACAAGTGGTCTTCTTCCAAAGGGCCAGAACAGAAAATTACTTCTGGAACAACTTCCTCCGTGCGAGTCACCGTGAAAGAAGAAGCACCTATTAGTTTTGTATTGCCGATTCTTAAGTCAATTGGTGGATCGTAGGGGATTGGGGTTTGGGGAATGGGGAATGGGGAATGGGGAATGGGGAATGGGTAGTGTGAGGGGTGAGGGACAAGGAGAAAAATTAAAAAGTAAAAAGTAAATCCCCATAAATAAATTAAGGGGATTTAAAACGGACGCGTTTTTTATCGCGCTGCGCGTCTCTCAAAAAGTATTTTTACTTTTTTTTCATAAATAAATTTAGGGGCTTTAAACCCTTTTTTATTTCTTCTTTATGAGTGCCTTTTAACTTTTAACTTTTAACTTGTTCGGTAATGACTAATGACTAATAATTATGTTAAAGCAAAAATTACAAGCACTATTTAAAAAGCGTAAAAATACTCGGCGTCGTACTCCTACCTTACTGCAAATGGAGGCTGTGGAATGCGGCGCTGCTTCTTTAGGAATTATTCTTGGTTATTATGGTCGAATTGTGCCATTGGCAAAACTCCGTCAAGATTGTGGTGTATCGCGTGATGGGAGTAAAGCTACTAATGTTCTCGCTGCTGCTAGAAGCTATGGGTTAAACGCCAAAGGTTTCAAGACAGATTTGGATGGACTGCGGGAAATGGAATGTCCTTACATTGTGTTTTGGAATTTCAACCATTTCTTAGTGGTAGAAGGATTTAGTAAAGATCGAGTTTATCTTAATGATCCTGCTAGTGGACCACGCCATATTTCCATGCAGGAATTTAGCAATTCTTTCACGGGTGTAGTGTTAGTTTTGCAACCTGGTTCGGAGTTCAAAAGAGGGGGACGCAAACCCAGCATTGTTGGGGCTTTGTGGCAAAGAATGCGCTTTTCTGTTGTGGCACTTGTATACTGTGTGGTGGCAGGATTGTTTTTGGTAATTCCTGGGATGGCAATGCCAGCTTTTTCTCAGGTGTTTGTAGATAATATTTTAATTCAGGGTCGCAAAGAATGGTTGAATCCTCTGATTGTGGGGATTTTATTCACAGCATTAATTACTGGATTTTTGACGCTGTTACAGTTGCAGTCTCTGCGTCGGATGAAAATCAAGCTGTCTGTGGGAATGTCGAGTCAATTTCTGTGGCACATTTTACACTTGCCTGTAAGTTTTTATGATCAACGATTTGCTGGGGAAATCAGCAGCCGTGTGCAACTCAATGACTCTTTAGCGGGTTTGCTTTCTGGTAAATTAGCAACCACTGCGATCGCAGCAATTACAGTGATTTTTTATGCAGTAATTATGCTGCAATATGACGTAGTACTAACTTCGATTGGTGTAGTTTTTGTTGCTTTTAATCTCCTCGCCTTGCAGTGGGTGTCACGACGGCGCGTAGATGCAAATATGCGATATCAACAGGATCAAGGCAAAGTTACTGGGGTATCAATTTCTGGTCTCCAAAGTATGGAAACACTCAAGTCGTCTGGCTTGGAGTCAGATTTTTTCTCCAGATGGGCTGGTTACTATGCTAAATCGATCAACGCTAAACAGGAAATGGATGTCACAAACCAGGCTTTAGGGGTGTTACCTTCTTTCCTCTCGAGAATGGTATCCATGTTACTAATCACCGTGGGCGGTTTGCGAGTTATAGATGGTCATTTGAGTATTGGGATGCTGGTAGCATTTCAGGCTTTAATGCAACAATTTATGCAGCCTGTGAACAATCTTATTACTTTGGGAAGCAGCTTGCAAGAAGTAGAAGGTAGTATTACGCGCTTGGATGATGTGTTGCGTAATCCGACGGAGCGGGGAGCGGGGAGCGGGGGACAAGGAGGACAGGGAGGACACGGGGAAACGAGAAGAGCAAACACTAATACCCAATTCCCGATCCCTGTACTCTATGAGAAGCCGCTTACGCGTCTACGCGTAGCGTCTCCTCTGGAGAATCCCCGATTCCCGATCCCCTACTCTGCGACTAAATTGCAAGGATACGTCGAGTTACACAATGTCACATTTGGCTATAACAGGGTTGCTGCTCCTTTAATTGAAAACTTTAATTTCTCTCTAAAACCAGGACAGCGAGTTGCTTTGGTGGGTGGAAGTGGTTCCGGTAAGTCTACGATCGCCAAAATGATTGCTGGATTATATGAACCTTGGGAAGGAGAGATCCTGTTTGATGGTCAACCCAGAAGTGAAATTCCTCGGCAAGTTTTAGTAAATTCTCTAGCTTTAGTAGAACAAGATATCTTTTTGTTTGCTGGCAGTGTCAGAGAAAATTTGACGCTCTGGGATACCACTGTACCAGAAAGTAATTTGATACGTGCTTGTAAAGATGCAGCAATTCACGATATTGTCATCTCCTTACCAGGGGGTTACGGTGCTGAACTATTGGAAGGCGCTAGTAATTTGAGCGGAGGTCAGCGACAGCGTTTGGAAATAGCCCGCTCTTTAGTGAATAATCCCGCTATTTTAGTGATGGATGAAGCTACTAGCGCTCTCGATACTGAGACAGAAAAAATTATTGACCGGAAACTCCGCCAGCGAGGTTGTACTTGCATTATTGTGGCGCATCGACTCAGTACTATCCGCGATTGTGATGAAATTATTGTTTTGGAACGGGGAAAAGTCGTCCAACGCGGAACTCATGACGAATTAAAGCAGGTTGAGGGTAAGTATTTGGAGTTGATTCGCAGTGAGGGGGGAGCGCTTTAATTTTTGGGGATCAGGGATTGGGGACAAGGAAGAAAATATAAAACCAAGCATTTACCATTGACAAATGACTATTGACTATTAATTAATATTATGATTAATCAAATTAGTTATGTAATACCACAGGGACAAGAATATATATTAAAGGGTAATCAACCGATTCTTTTAAATGACCCGGAAACGGTTTGGTTGATTAAGTCTGGTTCGATGGCGTTGTTTGCGATCGCAGTGAAGGATGGTGTTCCGGAGGGTTCTCGGCGTTATTTATTGACTATGGGAGATGGGGAGGCGATGTTCTCTACAATACCCAGTCAAGATAAGGAGCAACGCCAGATCCTAGCGGTATCGATGGAGGAGACAGAACTCCTGAAGATGTCAAAAGCAGATTTTAACAGGTTGATTGCCAACAACGATGGTGAAGCGGTTTCTCTAGTTGAGGGCTGGGTGAATCAGTTAGGCTTGGCACTATCTGAAATTATCCCTCCAGCAATGCCAGTCAAGCCAGAAGGAATCAACTTTTTCTCTTTAAATAAGGACGATATTTTTCAACCCCAACCTAGTACTGTGTCTTGGATGGAAATTCAGTCAGGGTATGCTCGTTGGATGGGAATTGAAAAACTACAATTTTATCCCAGTTCTGGAATTTTGCCTTTGAGTGCAGATATGTGGTTGCAAGCGGATAGTATTGTTGAGCTTGCCACTACTAACACCTCAGATTTGGAAAATGGAGATGTTATATTAAAGAGCCTGTCTCAATTAACAATCTATTTTCTGCAAGGAATTGAGCTATTAGATCAGTCAGAAATAACCGCAGAATTACGTAGATTTCAAGAAAGAGAACGTCTCAATTCTCAAGTAATGCAGGAGGCGTTGGGAGAGCTATCATCTGTACTGGAAGTACGAAAATCAGCTTTTTCTTCCCAGACAAAATCAGCTGATGATCCAGATCAGGCTTTAATGATTGCTGCTGGTGCGGTGGGACGTGCTTTGGGGATTAAGATTTGTCCTCCAGCTCAATCCGAGGATCTTAGACGGGTAGCGGAACCATTAGAAGCGATCGCTCGTGCGTCACAAGTCAGAATGCGCCGGATTTCTTTGGCTGACAAGTGGTGGAAGAAAGATTCTGGGCCGATATTGACTTACACCAAAGACGATCACCCCGTAGCAATATTACCAATTTCTGATAACCATTACGAGATTTTTGATCCTCTCGAGCGGAGCCGTACTCGTGTAGATGAACACACTGCTGCTAAGTTATCTTCGACGGGCTACGTATTTTATCGACCTTTTCCAGATACAAAATTTAAAATCCAAGATTTACTCCAGTTTGCACTGCGAGGACACATCAAGGAGCTAATTTATATAATGCTGGCGGGAGTAGTCACCAGTTTACTAGGGATGCTCACACCCCAAGCTACTGCGATCCTCATTGACAACGCCATTCCGGATGCTAACCGGGGATTATTAATGCAGATTGGCTTAGGTCTTTTGGCTGTCACCTTTGGACAAACCATGTTTGAACTGACTCAAGGATTTGCCATTATCAGACTACAGACTTTTGCTGAATCTTCTACACAGGCGGCGGTATGGGATCGGCTGTTAAATTTGCAAGCATCGTTTTTCCGTCAGTACTCAGTTGGTGATTTGAAATCTCGCGTTAGTAGCATCTCGCAAATTCACCAGAAATTAAGTAGTACTGTAATCAAAAGTATCTTTTCTAGTTTCTTTTCTTTGCTTAATCTCGGATTGTTATTTTACTACAGTGCAACTCTTGCTTTGCTTGCATGTTTGGTTGCGGTTGTCAATATTGGCATCACTATTTTTTCTGGTATTTTGAGTGTACACAAGTTTCGTCCCTTGCTAGAGCTAGAAGGACAAATCTTTGGTGTGATGGTGCAATTGATTAATGGTGTATCGAAAATCCGAGTTTCTGGCGCAGAGACACGAGCTTTTGCCTATTGGAGTAGACAATATACTCATCAACTCAAGCTAATGCTGAGAACCCAGAGCATCGAAGATGGTGTTAGTTTTATCACTAAAGTCCTACCACCTTTAACGAATGCTCTCCTGTTTTGGGTTGCTGCTAGCATGATTCAAGAGTCACCTGGAAGTGGTGGTTTATCTACTGGTGTTTTTCTTGCTTTTAATGCTGCATTTGGCAGCTTTATTGGTGGAGCAACTAGTCTAAGTACCACGGTTGTAGACATTATGCGAGTCTTACCAATGTGGAAGCGTGCTGAACCAATTCTCACAGCCATACCAGAAATCACTTCCAGCAAAACCGATCCTGGTAGACTATCGGGTAAGTTGCTTGTAGACCATGTGGTTTTTCGCTATCGAGATGATGGGCCGATGACTTTGGATGATGTCACTATCAAAGTTGAACCAGGAGAATATATTGCTCTGGTTGGCCCTTCTGGAAGTGGTAAATCCACTCTGTTTCGTTTGTTACTGGGGTTTGATCATCCTGAATCTGGCACAATTTACTACGATGGACAAGATTTGGCTGGATTAGATGTCAATGCTGTGCGCCGACAGCTGGGTGTAGTAATGCAAAATAGCCGGATGATGTCGGGTTCAATCTTTGATAACATTGCTAGCGGCGCTATGATTACGATGGAAGAAGGTTGGGATGCAGCGCGAGCTTCTGGTTTAGCAGATGATATTGAAACTATGCCAATGGGTATGCATACAGTAGTGAGTGAAGGTGCTACTAATTTGTCTGGGGGACAACGACAAAGATTATTAATTGCGCGGGCGTTAGTTTTGAAACCTCGGATTTTGTTGTTTGACGAAGCTACTAGTGCTTTAGATAACAAAACTCAAGCAATTGTCAGTGAAAGCTTGGAAAGATTACAAGTAACCAGAATTGCGATCGCTCACCGACTCAGCACTATCCGTAATGCTCACCGCATATATGTTCTTCAGGGTGGTAGGGTGGTGCAACAGGGTAGTTTTGATGAACTTGCAAAACAACAAGGCTTGTTTGCTCAATTAATGGCGCGACAGATGTTGTGAGTACCGCCTCGGAATTTATTCCGAGTCTCATAGCGCAAGTCCTTTGAAGAGGACTCAAAAAAAAGTTTGTTCCAGTCCACTTGAGTGGACTTTCGCTATGAGCTTGGAACTTTAGTTCTAGGCGGGATACAGTTTCAAAATGAAAAATTTTGACTTGTGTGTACACCGTAGCCGCAAGCGGGGAGGGTTGGGGAACTAGGGGCCCCCTTTGGGGATTATAGCGCTTCTCGGTTGTGTGCAATATGCTGCGCTCAGACGTTACATGTAACGTCTCTACATTGTTCATGGTGGTGTATTTGATTCAAATGAGAACCGCTATAGGGCCAGGGTATACTCCATTTAAATGCAAAGCGCTGTATATAACCAGTTATTTTGCTGGCTGTTTTGAGCGCAAACTCCAAGTTTGAAGTTTCAATGTTCTGACTTAAAACGACAACGTTCTGACTTGAAACAGCAAAGTTCTCGTTTGAAACAACAAAGTTCTCGCTTGAAACGACAAAGTTCTCGTTTGAAACAGCAAAGTTCTCACTTGAAACGACAAAGTTCTGACTTGAAACAGCAAAGTTCTCACTTGAAACAGCAAAGTTCTCGTTTGAAACAGCAAAGTTCTCACTTGAAACGACAAAATTCTCGCTTGAAATGACAAAGTTCTCGCTTGAAACGACAACATTGCGATCGCTCTATTCGTGAGAAACTTGGAAACAATTTGGCAAATCAAATTCGCTATTACATAAATAAACTCTACCCAAGTGAACTTTATAAAATAACCCGCGCAGGCGGGTTTCGTATGTGTAGCCGCGATTTATAATCGCCAGGACTGAATAAATTTTTACTTAAACCGATTTTTCAGTAGTAGTTTAGTCCGTTAAAGCGAACTTAAAATATTAGCTCTGAACTTTAATTAAAGGCGGTTTATGTCTAGAATAAAATAGTCCTGAGTAATTAGAATACAGTTTTCATATAAAACTATTTTGAAGTTTTTTAATTAGCGATAATCGCCGTAGTGATACCAATAGTGCAGAGTATTTCGCATGTTGGGATTAGAAATTTTGTTGATATCAGCAAGGGTCATTTTGCCGCTACGGAAGCGATCTGCCCATTCTTTAGGCACTTTAGGCACACTACCATCATCAACAGTATCCCATTCTCTAATTTTCTCAGTCCAATAGCGATCGCTCGCTTGTTTTGAAGAAATTTTACCCTCCCTAACTTTACGAGATAAACGCTCGGCTTTAGCTTGGGAAGTTTGCGAATTTATCATTAACATTGCTCCAATGGCAAGTAGAGTTTCTATTAACATTTTGACCCTTCAGTAATACTCAGAGTAAATAATTGATATTCCATTGTTAATTCCTCTTAATTTTTGATTTTCTCTTGTTTTTGGCGGAAGATATTTAATCTTCTATTGAGTTGTATATTTAATCATCTATAACTAGCTATCTGTTTGGCGATCGCATTTACTTCGTGTGTCCAAGGATGATCAGGATAGCACAGGCTAAAAATATCTTTACTACCCAGATAAAACATCTCTTCACACACAGGTAAAATACCAGCTACAGTTGTGCCATAAGTTGAAAATACTTGTTGTCTTAAAACCTGAAAATTCAAAGCTGGTAGTGCCTTATTAACTACTAGCATTATATTAGGAACATCTAATTTCCGAGCTACATCTACAGCTACAGCAGTACCTTGGTAATCCTGCTGATCTGGTCGGAGGATGACTACAAGAATATTGGAAATAATGATAGATAGCAGAGTTTCTTCGTTAATTCCAGGATGAGTATCAATAAAAAGATAATCTAGTTTTAAACGTTTAATTAAATGCTGAAAACCATCGTTAAGCAAGCGTGCATCATATCCCTCGCGTAAAATTCGAGAAATTTCACCAGTTTTAATACTAGAGGGAATTAGGAAAACATTACCTCTGATAGCAGCATTTTTCTGCCTCATTTTAATCAGTGGTGTAACATCATAAGCAGCCTTTTCAATTGGACAGCGACCCCACAGATAATCATTCAAAGTATACTTGACATTTCCCTCATCAAGACCGAAAAGAACGTGAATTCCAGGCGACTGAATATCCGTATCAACAATAGCAACTCGCTTACCAGAACGAGCAATTATAGTAGCTATATTAGCAGTTACATTTGATTTACCTGTTCCGCCACGGAACGAATGAACAGACACAACTTTAGACATAATATATATCCTCAAATTTTTAGTTAATATGACTAGTTGGAAAAGGGTTTAGGGGTGTAGGAGGAATAACAAGGAGGACAAGGGAGAAAAACAACTATTAAGCACTAAACACTTATTATTCACACTTATTCATTTGATTCTGACCATTTATTTCTGATATTTTTTGCCTCTTGACGCAATTTTTGAAAGTATTCACTGCGAGCAATTTCATCCACTTGACGAGCCATTTTTGTCTCATCAATTTTGATTTGGAGTTCTTGTACCTGTTGTTTTAAGCGTTGTTCGCGATCGTAGACTTCACGAACCATCTTCTGAAATACTCGTCCCAACTGTCCTAATTCGTCAGTGCGTTTCACAAGTCCTGTCAGACTTTTAATTTCAAACTCTTTTGCTTCATCAGAATCAATTGTGTTAGTACTAATTTTTTGAGCCAGTTGAGCCATTGGTTTGATAGGTTGAATCACATTTCGCTTCAGCAAGTAATTAATTAGAATAATTACTAAAGTAAAAATTCCAATAAAAATGCCGATAAACAAAGAAAAATTCTTGCGAACATTATCAAATACCTGACTAGCAGGAACATAAATAATTTGAGTGCCAAGAATTTCATTTAGCTTCCAACCAAAACCATGCTCTGTTCCATATGTTTCCACAAGACTTTTAGGTGCCATTTCGGGTGTAGTATGACAGCTAAGACACTGTGGATTTTTTATAGAAAAAGGACGAGCAGTGTAAAACAATTGCTCTCCAAATATAGTCCGAAAACCTGATTGAGTTTGCAGATTAGGTTCCTTACGGAAAGCTTCTATAAGATTAGTTTCAAAGTCGTCAGCTTGATCCTGCAAATTTGTAGGATTAAGTGTGGCATCTTTATAGAGATAATTCTGATATTCTGGTTTTGTGCGTAAATTTTCAAATACTTGCCTAGCCGCAAAACTGGGTATCGTTTCAGGAATAAATCTTTCCTGAGTTTTTTGGTAAGGCTTTAATAGCTGAATTACGTTAGTACTAGTGTAGTTTCTAACTGAATCGACCATTTGTATGAGGACTTGCGCTCTATCGCTTATTTCATTTTCTGCGGTGTATTTAAGTGCTTTTGATAAAGCAAAACCACTAAACATAATAGCGCCTATGAAAACTAGCGATAAAAGCAGAGTAAATTTGTTTGCAAGCTTGGAATTATTTATCATTATTCCTAGTCTTTATCTTTGATAAAGCTCTATTTGTAATTTCTATATAGGATTTATATTTGATTTAAGAAAACTCAGTATAGTTGATATTCCCGTTTGGAGACGCTCAGACCTTCGGTAAGTCTGTTCCCTGTTTTCTGTTCCCTCTCTTTACTAATAAGTTCATAAATCAAACCGGATTCCTATAGCATTGTATTTATCGTAGAAACTTAATAACAGAGCTACATCTGAAGAACGTCTCGAATCTCTCTTCAACGAAATATATAAATAGCTTCTAACTTTAGTTGACTGGTTAAGTAAAATTAGCTATGACTTAAGTCATAGCTAATTTATTGTTTGGTACTAGTTGGTGGTTTTATACCAAGTTTTGTTAATCACTTACGCAATGACAACTATTGAAACGGATATGATATTATCTCTTGTTCTCTTAGTCTCCAATCCCTGATCTCTATTGCACAAAGCTTTTCTGAAGGGTGGAATTTTTACTATTTGGAACTGAGGCTAATTCCAAAGGCTGTGGTATGTTGGTGGGGAATTCTGATAAAGGTAGTCTCACGGTAATACAGCAACCACTCCCTAATTTACTTTCTATTTGAAATTGACCTTTTAAAAGTGCAACTCTTTCTTGCATTTCTTGAAGTCCAAACCCCATTGGCTGTTGATCTAATTGAAACCCTTTGCCATTGTCTTCAATAGTGAGATAGACTTGCTCTGGAATTGCACTTAAATGAATATTAACTGTTGTTGCTTCTGCATGTTTGTGGATATTTGTCAGTGCTTCTTGTACAAGACGATAAAGTATTTTGCTAACCTCTAAAGGTAATACAAAAGCTAAACTCAACTGAGTAGTAGGCAAAATGCCTGTTACATGATGGAATTCTCGTACTAAAAATGCGATCGCCATGTGGAGCGATCGCTCTTTTGGTACGTCCACACGCAATGTATTAACTGAACGGCGAACCTCTTGCATAGCAAAAGAACCGAGTTGTTTGGTCTCTACAACATATCTATGAGCTTGATCTAGGTCAACTTGCCAAAATTTGAGAGCGCTTTGGAGTTGAATATTTATTACAGCTAGAGCATGTCCGAGAGAATCATGAATATTATGGGCAATGTGATTGCGTTCCCGCACAACGGTAAGATCTTCAACTTGGACAATGTATTGCTGTAGTTGCTTGTGAGCAATTGTTAGCTGTTCCCTAAGTTGGCGCTCGACCAATACCATATTCACTAGTTGTAACAAAAACAATAATCCCACACCAAACAGGATTGTATAAATAAATTGGTTTAACCAAAATTTTCTCTGCTCTAAGAGTGATAAGGACAAAGTAATGTTGCTGATAGATTGGGCTTGTAGAACCAAAAACAGAAAAAAAGTTAAAGCAGCTACTAGATAACGCCCCAAGCAATCAAACAAGAAGCAACTGCGGATTACCACTACAATCAACAGCAAGGGCCATAGTTGTAGGTATCCTAAGATAGCCCCAAATAAAATTAAGCCAACTTCAATACCTGTGTAAAGTACTTTATAAACCGTTTGACCGCGAGGTAATATCAATCCCATGAGACCGAAGATGATCAAAATTAAAAGAGATGGAACTGATAAATAAAGGGTTTGCGAGAAAACAATTGATCGCAAGGAGTCAACTATAGCAAAAGTTGCCACTAACCCCCATTCGGTATAAAGCAGAAAGCGAAATGGATTTGAGTAGATGGAATTTGAGCGGATAGGAAATGACAGACTCATAGGAAGTGGCAACTAACTCTACCATAATTGACCTCGTTACCTACCTATTTTGAATCTTTTAAATCTAATTGCAGCATCAAATAAGAATTTCAAGACTTTTGTTAGAGTATTTGCTTCCTACTCAACGAAAGTAATAGAGAAATTTACTTAGTTGTTCAACGAAAGTTGCAAGCAGATTCATATCATTTCATATCAATTACAATACATATAAAGCCTTTAGAAATGCTTCAAATAGTCTCCTTTTAATCAAAATAAACGAGCAGGTTTGTTTTGTAATTGAGATGCGATCGCCATCACCCGGTCTACCACATTAATCATATATTGGTAATCTGGTACTTTTGCATTAGGTACATACCCTACCTCTTGAGCCAAACTTGAAGGAAAATCATTCAAGGCTCGGCGGATATATTCTTGATTTTTGCGTTCTACATTCGGCCCTACCAACACTACGCCAGGCGGAATTAAATGAGGATCTTTAAAGAGTATGCGAAGCTCACTTTGGTTTAACTGGGAGCGGTAGAGATCCAACTCTGCGACTGAAACTGCACCAGCATTTGCTTTTCCTTGAGCTACCCATTCTAAAACTGTTTTAGGTGTGGGTGCAAATAATATCTCAGCCAATGTCAGACCATAAAGATTGTAAAGGGGTAAATAATATCCTGTTGCTGAACCTGGCTGACCTAATACAAGAGTTTGACTCTCTAACATTTTTAAATTGTTGAGTGGACTATCTTTACCTACAACAATAATTGAGCGCAAATTACTTTCACCAACTAAAGGAAAAAGTGGCGTGTATTGATAACGAGAAATTGCAAGAGCGGCTAAACCTGGTGGAGCAAATACTACTGACCAAACGCGTTCTTTTAAGCGTTCAATTGCTTGATTTTCATTGAAAACAGGCTCTAGCTGAATATATGCTTTCATTTTTTCAGCTAAGTAGCTATTAAAATTAGCGTATTGATTAATAATCTCTTCTCCAGCACTGTAGTTGATGACACCAATAGTTAATACACCTCCATACGCCGATTTTGATTTGCACGTACTCACTATTAAAGATAGTAGAAATAAAAGAAAGTCACGACGAGAAAATTGCCTAAACATTATTGATTATTGTTAAATTAATAATAGTGATATTTTTTAAGTTCTCTTATAGAAGAATTGTCGAATAAGTTTTGATTGCGATCTATACTGTTACAGTTAGGAGCATCCCATTTTTTTCAATATACTGCTAAGGGTTTAAATATTTAGCTAAAATACGTGTCAATTTAATGAGGAAAAATTATGTTAAGAAAATTAAAAATTGGCACGAAGGTAAACTTAATTTTGATACTAATTTTTATAATTAGTATTTTCATGACTAGTACTACACTGTCAAATTTATTACAATATAGAGCGCAAAATGAAGTTACTTCTAAAGCACTGATTCTCATGCGTACAATGAATTCAGTTAGACAATACACACAAGATCGCATAAATCCTCTACTTAAATCTAAATTGGAAACCGAAGCACAATTCATTCCAGAAACAGTACCTGCTTTCTCTGCTATCAAAATATTTGAAAATTTTCGCGATGACGAAGAATATAAGAATTTTGTATATAGAGAAGCAACACTGAATCCTACTAATTTACGAGATAAAGCTGATAGTTTTGAAACTCAAATTGTCAAACGCTTTCGTAACAATAAAAAGATTCAAGAAATTACTGGTTTTCGTAAACTTCCGCAAGGAGAAGTATTTTATATCGCACGACCACTAGCTATTACACAACAGAGTTGTCTTGAATGTCATTCAAAAGTAGAGAATGCCCCAAAGAGTTTGTTAGCAAGCTATGGTACACAAAATGGTTTTGGCTGGAAACTCAATGAAATTGTTGCTGCTCAAATCATTTCCATTCCTTCTCAAGATGTATTTGAAGATGCTATTCACAGTTGGTCTTTAATAATGGGACTTTTGATTGCTATCTTCGCCACTGTAATCTTCTTGCTGAATTTTTTAATCAAAAAAACTATTATTCAACGGATTAGAAACATGGAAAAAATAGCTCAGAAAATCAGTACTGGCAATATGAATACTGATTTCGATGAAACATATAATGATGAAATTGGTGGATTAGCAGTGGCATTTAATCGAATGAAATCTAGTTTAGAAATAGCTCTCAAGCTGCTTCATAAGCAGGACAACTAATTGAAATTAGAAAGTAAAATTTGCTGAAATTTCTGAGCCTTTTGCGGATTTGAAATTTCTGCTGCTAAAAATTTCACGAGTTCTGTACAGGATGCATAAGGGTTATTCTTGATAGCTTTTTGAACTAGAAAAGACGCTATTGGACCAATTAATTCAGCTAAATTTCGCTCGCATTGACATATAAAGCTCTCCTTATTAGATAAATTATTTAGTTGATTCGCTAGTGTTGTCGTAGATTCGGGTAAATTTTTTGACGTTTTTGTTTCCAAAATGGAAGGCTCTATTAAAGGCAGTTTTACAGTTATCTTGCAACCACCTCCTGGCTCAGTTTCAATATTGAAATTTCCTTGTAAGGCTGTCACTCTTTCTTTGATACCTTGGATACCAAAACCTGTTTTTTTTTCCGATAGGCTAAAACCTTTGCCATTATCTCTAATAACAAGGAGTACATTATTTGAATTGGCATCTACTATAATCTGTACCTTTGTTGCTTGTGCATATTTGCATATATTTGTCAGAGATTCTTGTACGATCCGATAAATAGTTGTCACTACTTTGATAGGCAAGGGAGCAGATAGGCTGATACTAGTAGAAGGCAAAATGCCAGTAGTTTGATGGAAATTGTTAACAACAAAAGTGACTAGTTCTTGTAGTGATTGTTCTTGAACATCATTTGTGCGTAAAGCATAGACAGATTGACGAACTTCATGAATAGCAACAACTCCTAGTTTTTGAGCAGCTGTTAAAAACCGTTCTGCTTCAAAGGGATCAATATGCCAAAGCTTGAGAGCCGTTTGCATCTGAATATTAAGACTTGTTAGCGCGTTACCTAAAGAATCATGTATTTCACGGGCAATACGTTTGCGTTCTTGCACTGTAGCAAGCTCTTCAATTTGCAGGAGATACTGTTGTAATTCCTCTTGTTTTAGTAATAACTCGTTGTAATGCTTAGATACCATGGTATTATCCATCTAATTTAATACTAACGGACTATTTCACAGTACATATTGCCTTGCTTACTTGCAATATCAAACTTTAGTTGAGTTTATCCTTGAGATTAAAGTCATATCCTTACTCCACAAAATTAATTGGTTGATTTCCGGATACACACCCCAGAATGCAGGTATGAAATCGGGGACTTTTATTTAAATCCTTGATATTTATCTGAGTTGGGTTATGAATTTACGCAGCCATTAAATAAATTTTTGGCGTTGTTTAACTACTTATGTTTCATACTGGTAAGCTCAGATCTTGCACCCAACCGAACAAAGTCGTTAAAAGCAAATAAAAAGTCAAAAATGTGACGTTATATAAAGGAGAAGATATAATTAAAAACTAAGCAACAAATAAATTAACAACCACAGTAATATTACATAGATAGCTGTAAAAAACTGCAAGATACTTTTGATAATGCTTCCCATTATCTAGTCAGGACAAACGCACATTAAAGTGTTAAAACGACATACAAGTATAAGTTATAGCGTTAATCTTGACATGTATACGGAATACCGCATTTAGAAATAGTTGAGCAATAGTATAGATCAAATGTCCAACAAACCGTCTCAAAAGGCTAACACAAACAATATGCATCACTCAGATAAATGGCAGGTGAGGTTAGCACAAGTAGCATATCGCTTTAACCGACAATATGAAAATCAATCCTTTGAACTGCCAACAGAGGTGCAAGCAATGCCAATATATCGAGAGTGGGTGAGTGGGATATTGGCAGCAAAAATAGTTTCTAGTTTTTGGGAAATAGCTCAACCACAAAAGAACCAGCACTGTTTGGATATAGGCTGCGGTGTCAGCTTTTTGATCTATCCTTGGCGAGATTGGCAAGCGTATTTTTATGGACAAGAAATCAGTACTGTAGCGCGAAATACTCTCAATTCCCGTGGTTCGCAGTTGAACTCGAAGCTATTCAAAGGTGTCGAACTAGGTGGCGCTCATCAGTTAAACTACTCTGGTGATCAGTTTGACTTAGCGATCGCCACAGGATTTAGCTGCTATTTTCCACTTGAATATTGGAGTACTGTGTTAGTGGAAGTCAAACGGGTATTGAAACCAGGTGGACAATTTGTGTTTGACATCCTCAATCCTGAACAACCTTTAGCTGAAGATTGGGCAGTTTTGGAAACTTATTTGGGTGCTGAGGCGTTTTTAGATCCGATAGCAGAGTGGGAAAAAATAATCAAAACTGCTGGTGGTAAAGTAGTTGCACGGCAATCAGGAGAATTATTCGATTTGTACAAAGTGCGTTTTTGATAGTAAGCTTCAATCCAACTCTAGCTAAATGGCACTTAACTAGCAGTTAATAAATTTTAAGCTTGAAGATAATTTTATACCAGAGGGTGCAATCAATTTAGCTTGATAGCAAACACATTAGCCTACGGAAATGCCACAAATCTTTACCAAGCCAGATAGTTGCTTGTTTACCGAAGGGACTCTCATCAAGAATAGCTTGCATTTCTTTCTTGAATACTTCGTCGCCATTGTGGCAAAGAATATGTACTGGTTCAGCACCCAATTCCAACAAGAAACTAACAACACTAATAATTAGGTCTGGTTCGCCATAGATTGCAAACTTCTTGCCATGAATCCAAGCGTAGGAATCGGTCATTGCATCAACTAAGCGACCGCGTTCGATTTCTAATTCTTGGGGAATGGGCTTACCAGTCAATTCTGACAATGTCATCAGAAATTCATCTGTACCCTTGACACCAAAGGGACGTAAAACCTTAGTTTCCTGATTCCACTTGGTTTTAATATACTCACGAGTCTTTGGAGTCGTATAAGCTTGCAGAGCAACAGTAGCTTCGGCGTTGCAAGCTTCAGCAGCATCTTCTAACTTAGTACCACCTGGGTACATTTCATATTCACCGTTGTTCGGTGAATCAAAGTAATCGCTGGTATCAGAAAGAATTGTGTAATCTACTTCCATCAAACCCAGCATCCGTTTGAGTTCCCGGTTGTTGCCAACGTAGGTATCGAAGCCAGGGATGAAGTTGATTTTACCGTTAGTTTTGTCTTTCTTTTTACCTTCACTCAGATTAGATAGAATTCCCTTCATCATGTTGTCGTAACCAGTGATGTGGGAACCAACAAAGCTAGGAGTGTGAGCAAAGGGTACAGGAAAATCTTCGGGAATAGAACCAGCATTCTTAGCGTTGGTGATAAATGCACCCAAGTCATCACCGATAACCTCTGCCATACAGGTGGTGCAAACAGCAATCATCTTGGGCTTGTAGAGCGTATAAGCAACACTCATACCTTCAATCATGTTGTTTAAACCACCGAACACGGCTGCATCTTCTGTCATAGAAGAAGAAACAGCAGAGCATGGTTCTTTGTAGTGACGGCTGAGGTGAGTACGGAAGTATGCAACGCAACCTTGAGAACCTTGGACAAAGGGAAGAGTTCCTTCAAAGCCGAGGGCTGCAAACATTGCACCAACTGGTTGACAACCTTTGGCTGGGTTAACTGTTAGTGCTTGACGGGCAAAGTTCTTTTCACGGTAATCCCAGCCTTTTGTCCATTCAGAAACGCGCTCTACTTCTGCGTCAGAATGTGCGCCTTCAAATTGTTCGTGCTTGTTCTTGAAGAGTTCAGTATACTCTGGCTGTTTAAATAGATCTACGTGGTCTACGATTTTGTCAGGATTCTGTGGCATCTTTGTATCTCTTTTGCTTGCTGGGGTGAGTGATGGGGTTTACGGATCGCAGATCAGGGATTGGTGATTGGGAATCGGGGAATGGGAATTGGGGAAGAATTCTAACCTAATTCCTAATCCCCACTCCCTAATCCCTAGTCCTCAGTTCAGACTTTTTTTTAGGCAACTTTGGTTTTAGCTTCTTTCTTGTTCCAAGGAGTATTAACTAATCCCCAAGTTGGGCTATTGAGTGCTATATCCATGTCGCGAGCGAAGATGGCGAAGCCGTCGTAACCGTGATAAGGACCAGAGTAATCCCAAGAGTGCATTTGGCGGAAAGGTAAGCCCATCTTCTGAAATACATACTTCTCTTTAATACCAGAAGCAATCAGGTCAGGTTTCTTAGCTTTGACAAATTCCTCGAACTCGTAGGCGGTAACGTCATCGTAAATAATTGTGGCGTTATCGATGTAGTGGGTGGTGCGCTTGTAGTCGTCGTTGTGTCCAAATTCGTACCCAGTACCAATCACTTTGATACCCAAGTCTTCAAAAGCAGGTACAACGTGACGAGGACGCAGACCGCCAACATAGAGCATGACGGTATTACCTTCAAGGCGAGGGCGGTACTTCTCGACTACCGCATTCATGATTGGAGTATACTTAGCGATCACCTTCTCTGCGTTTTCTTGAATCTTAGAGTCAAATTTAGCAGCAATCTCGCGCAGAGATGTAGCAATCTTGGTAGGACCAAAGAAGTTAAACTCCATCCAAGGCATACCGTAAGCTTCTTCCAATGCACGGCAGATGTAGTTCATAGAGCGGTAGCAGTGGATCAAAACTAACTTAGCCGCCAAACCATTAACCAGTTCGTTAACAGTACCGTCACCAGACCACTGAGCAACAACACGTAAGCCCATTTCTTCGAGTAACATCCGGCTTGCCCAAGCGTCACCACCGATGTTGTAGTCACCAATCAGGGCTATATCATAGGGTCCAGGTTCAATTGTCAGCGCATTTTCTTTCTTCGCTTTGTCAAAGCGAGGGAACATGTGATCGCGCAGAGCATCGTTAGCGATGTGGTGTCCCAGAGACTGGGAAACACCCCGGAAACCTTCACAACGCACAGGTACAACGGGCTTGTTGAGTTGTTTGGCAGCTTTCTTTGCTACAGCTTCGATGTCATCTCCAATCAGACCAATAGGACACTCAGACTGAACGCTGATACCACGGTTGAGAGGGAAAAGTTCTTCAATTTCTTCAATAATCTTGGTAAGTTTTTTGTCACCACCAAAAACGATGTCTCGTTCTTGGAAGTCAGAGGTAAAGTGCATGGTGCCGAAGGAGTCAACACCTGTTTTACCAACATAGTAATTACGACGGCCAGACCAAGACCAGTAACCGCAACCAACAGGACCGTGGCTGATGTGAACCATGTCTTTAATGGGACCCCAGACCACACCCTTGGAACCTGCATAGGCACAACCACGGGCGGTCATCACACCAGGAACAGATTTGATGTTGGACTTAACGCCGCAGTCGGATTTGCCTTCTTCATGAACGTTAAGATGTTTTTCTCGCTTTTTGCGAGATTTTTCAGGGTACGCTTGGAGAACGTCTTTAATTAGTTCTTTATGTTCTTCTATGATGTTCTTGTTTTCTGGAGGTGTCATAGTCTGCCTCGGTTAGACTTATGGGTTCGGGTAATTGCAGGTATAGAAGGGAGGATTAGAGAAAAGGAAGGATGAAGGCTGAAATAAGGGATGATTTCATACTTCATACTTCGTACTTCATGTCTTTCCTATTTTCCTATCTCTGATTGAGAGGGTTAGGATTACTTAGCAGAAGCTTCTGCTGGTTTACCAATGATTTCTGCGTGCTTGGTATCATCGTCAAGAATACCGTACTCAATCAACAGTGCTTCTAGTTCATCCATATCCATAGGAGTAGGAATGGTGAGCTTAGTGTTGTTGATGATCTTCTTAGCTAATGCGCGGTATTCCTGAGATTGGTTGCTGTCGGGTGCATACTCGTTAACAGTCATACGACGCAATTCTGCGTGTTGAACGATGTTGTCACGAGGTACGAAGTGGATCATCTGGGTGTTGAGTCTTTCAGCTAGGTTTTCGATTAGTTCAGCTTCCCGGTCAACTTTACGGCTGTTACAAATCAAACCACCTAAGCGTACACCACCAGAGTGAGCATACTTCAAAATACCGCGAGCGATGTTGTTTGCAGCGTACATCGCCATCATTTCACCAGAGGTAACGATGTAGATTTCTTGTGCTTTACCTTCACGAATAGGCATAGCGAAACCACCACATACAACGTCACCCAATACGTCATAGGATACGAAGTCTAAGTCTTGGTATGCACCGTTTTCTTCCAAGAAATTAATGGCAGTGATGATACCACGACCAGCACAACCTACACCAGGTTCGGGACCTCCAGATTCCACGCACTTAACATCGCGGAAACCTTTTAACATTACTTCTTCAATTTCTAAGTCTTCTACTGCACCTCTTTCTGCTGCTAAGTGCAGCACAGTGGTTTGAGCTTTACTGTGAAGCATCAAACGAGTGGAGTATGATTAACAAAAGAGTCAGTCTACTATGAGCATTTATGCGAGTTGGTTACGTCAGAGTTAGTACGCGAGAACAAGATGAGGGAAATGCTTTGGAGCAACAGACAGCCCGTGTCGAGAAGGCAGGTGCTGTCCTAATATTCTCAGATATTGAGAGTGGGCGATCAGATAAGCGTAAGGAATTTAACAAAATGCTTGCCATGTGCAAGCAAGGGAAAATAACTGAAGTTGTGATCACTCGTATTGACCGTCTAGCACGGAGTGTGATTACTATCCACAGAACTTTAGTAACCCTCGAAGAGTATGGAGTTAAATTAATTGTCTTAGATGCTCCAGTTGACCCATCATCACCTTTTGGGTGGTTCAGTGTTAACCAGATGGCAGGTTTGGCAGAATTTGAATCGAGATTACTTTCGGATCGGATTAGGCACGGTTTGAATTATTTCCGCGAACAGAAGAAAGCAGCCCCACGTCCACCTTTTGGGTATCAGAGGGTTGATGAGAAATATGCACCCGATATGATGCTGCATGAGTCAGGTAAATCTAACTGGGCGATCGCATCCGAAATTATTGACTATTTTTTATGTGGCAACGCCACACTGAGAAGTACCGCAAAGCATATATTGGACACTTATAAAATTTCATGGACAGCAGCAGGACTGAGGTATTGGCTAACTAGCCCAGTACTACGAGGGCATACTGCTTACAATATCAGAGGAAATCTGAACAATCCCGAAAAGTGGGAAATACATCAAGATACTCACGAACCACTACTCTCTAGCGATAAATTTAAGCTTATACACAGAAAACTGGAAGACAACCGACATAAGTATAGTTACGGCAACAACAAGGATAGTGCTAAAGAGCCATTACCTTTGGTGGGGCAAATTATTTGTGGCGATTGTGGGTATAAGTGCTTTTGTAAAAAAATAAAGTGGTCAACTTATCGAATCAGATGCAAAAAACACGAAAATTTAGGAGATGCTTTTTGCGGGAACGAAACTAGTACATATCTGCCGGATATTATTTCAGCCGTAGATGCAGCTTTAGCCGCTAGGTACGAGGAAATCAGAAAATACACAGTAGCTAATTTCTCATCAAATGATGATGATAGCCCTGAGCTAGTCGTTAGGCAAGAGCAATTAAAAGCGCTTAAGTCGTTGCCCCAAAGTCCCATTATTCAAAACGCAATCGAACAAACAATGCTAGAGATACAAGTACTCAAGCAAAGAGAGGTTGCAGCAAAGCAGGTAAGCACTGAATTAATAAAAACGCTAACTACCTGCTTTGAAAACGTTGGATATTGGGATGACTTGTCTTGGCTAGACAAACAACCAATCTACAAAGACTTGGTTGATTTTGTGAGAGTTCTTAATGGCGAGATATTAGAAATTAAGCTACTGGTTTAACCAGCTTTTCATATTCAACTTTAAATTCTTCTTCTGTCATAGCCATTAGTCGTTTTCTTGTGTCTGAGTCTAGATGCCGGATTGAGTACCATCTTTGGGCTGTGCGAACCAAAATTTGTGCTGCTGTTTCTTGCATGATGAATGTCCTGAAGCGCTAATTTTTACGTTAATCGAAGAATTGAAACTTTTCTGTATCAGCTAGAGCGCGGATAGCTCCCCAGGCTCGTAGCGGTTGTCGCGCCCATCTTCCCAGGTGACTCGATACAATTCGTCTGTTATCACCTGGACGACTTCTCCTATTTGATTGTGACGGGCATGGTAGGGGTCGGATATCGTCACGCGATCGCCTACCGCAAAGGCGAGATTGCATTCTTGGAGCCTGTCTGGTTCCTCTGTTTGAGGCTCAACCACTACTTGTAAAACTGGCTTTTTCGACTTCTCTAGTTGTGGCGTATATTGACACTCAACCTCCGTCCGTACTTCAGTAGTATTTTGATTGTCTACGTAGACAATAGGGCATTGTCTACGGTCGTGTAGACAATCTTTTTCCTGACTATATAAGGGTTCTTGGTCGCATTTTTGGCTATTGTCTACATTGTCTGCACTCTTAAAGTCTTTTTCTGGATTCCTCTTTTGAAATGCAATAAATCTAACGGAGCGCCCCTTACGTACAACTTCGCCGTAACCCATTTGGGTCATCTTTTCAAAAAGGTCAACAACATAAGCGCCCACCTCTCTGCCTGCGGATTTTGCACGGCTTTGAATGGAACGAGAATCTTTATAAACATCACGGGCGCTGATGCCATCAGGATGCTTGCTAAGTGCCGCAGCGTGAATTTGCAGCATAATTGAGGCAATATCATCACTGGTGCTAACTTTCTCTTGCAATATATGAAAGGCGCTGCGGTAGTATTGGGCGAAGACTACAGCCCGCTTTAAGGTAGCTAGAGAAAGGGTTTTGATATCAGTGGTGGATGGGCTGTAGTAGCACTCAATGAGGTGCAAAGCCAACGCTATACGCAGGATATGAGTATCAAGTTTGTTCATCCAGGTGCGGATACCTGCGTGAGAAATTTGTTCGATTTGGTCGCCAATAATGTTAACCAGCTTGGCAAAATACTTTTGAGCATCTGGCGCTATTTTGACCGTCTCTGGGGTTAAATTATCCAACCACTCATAAAGTGCCGGGAGGTGATCACTAAGGCGGCAATAAGCCCCAGGTATGTACTGCTTCTTGCGTTCTTCGGGTACTGCAAACAAGAAACGGGCTTGCATCCCATTTCCGTCATTAGCATCCTTAAAAACCTTGCGAAAAACATCATTTTGGATGCCGCCAGCCAGTGATACAGCCGTGCCAGCAATGCTGTAACTGTTTTCAATGTCGGTGCGGTCAACAAACGTTGGCTTGTTGTCCCAGAGCTTAAGCACCAACTCCATAGCCTCAGTTTCACTACCAGAAAATTGGTTAAGGGAATTAAACAACCCTTTGATTTCATCCCGCGCCCACAACGAACCGTGATTTCCTTGCTCTGATAGTCGTTTGAGGATTGATTGAATAGTGGCAACTTCAAAAAGATACTTCCTCAAACCTGGTTTTTCCGGTTCTTGGGCTTCGGTATCTCCAGATTTTTCATACTGCACAATTGCCCGCTTGTATTCCTTACTCCTTTCCTTGTAATCAACGTCAGCGCGTAGCTGCATCTTACGTAGTGGCGAAAAAACAAGGTTATCAGCGCGGGTTTTACCTTTACCAGAAGGTAGGACAGTGCAAGTCCAGTTAATAGCAGGGACACCGCCGTACTCATCCAGCGTAAACGTTCCCGCCAATGACGATACTGCGGGCAACAAAGCCTGCCAAATCATTACAGGGTCAATATTAAGCCTTTCAGCATCATGCTTAATGTCGCGGGCTAGGGGCGCGGGTAACACCTCATCCCAGTTAATTTTGGCTTGGCTGTAATCCATTAAAGATTTGAGCCTTAATTCATCTTCTGGTAGAACCTCACCAGCTTTTACCCGTTCACTAGCAACAATCGTGTCAAATAGTTTACGTTTTACTCTATCCTTGTACTGGTCGTAAAGACTGTCAAGTTTTTGACCTTCTACAAACTCTGAATAATTAGAACCGAGGATGGTGTAGACAATGCCGACAATAGCCTGAATTGTACTTTCATCATCACTTTGAGGTGTAGACAATGACGTAGACAATAAGCCATTGTCTACGTAGACAATAGATTTTCTACTTAAATGGTTGTTTGTACTGGTATTAGTTTTATTCTTTTTTAACCATGCTTCATAGCATCCTTGTAACTTTTCATCATCTAAGCTGGGATGCTTGGCGATCGCATCGGCTTTTCTCCACCAACCCTCAGCTTCCCCACGAACATCAGAACCAAGTGGAGGCGTACATTTGGCACAGAATTGGTCATAAAGCGCGCGTGGGTCGCCGTCGTAATCAATGCCCAGTTCATAGAGCCTACGGGCAGTAGCTACCAAATTAAGGCTAAGTTTCTGGGCTGCTGTGTTCCGCCCGCCGTCGCCCGTGCCATGCTCTACTAAATTTCTATCATCACGTCCTAGAAAAATTTCTAGGGGTGGTCTAGCAGTGATTACGGGCGTTTGTGGTTTTGGAGTTTCTGCGGGTGTTGGTACAGGCTGATTATGGTTCAGCATCAACTCAATCACCCACATGGGACATTCGGCAACCTCGACATCCTGGGGCGATCGCACCCAAAAATAATTCCCAGTCTCTGGGTGTGCTGATGGTGGCAGTACGCTTTGGCATCCGTTCCAGCGAAATTCTAGCTGCTGTTCCTTGCCGTCGTCACCCTTGACCCCAGTCTTAAGCTTGACAGTTTTTACCACCTCCCAAAACTCACGCGGGACGTAGTACAGCAGTTGCCTACGGTTAGGTTTACCAGAGCTAAAAATTACTGTGTCGGGTAAGTCGCCACCAGAAAGCTTTTGTAGAAGTGCCTCGGCTGCGTGTCCATCTGCGTCAATGGCTAAAATTCCGCCAGATACTTCCCCTGTGCGGATGCCGTAGCCCTTAGCCTTGCAGAAGCGCTTTTTGATCTCCCCAGTTTTTTTGTCTTCAAAATCTTCATAATCGCCCTTCTGGACTTTGTGAGCGATAGCACTCCTAGAAAGTGGCGGTTCGTTTGCCCAGTTCAGCCGATAAGGCTGCTTTTTACCGTTTACTGGGGTTAACATCCAGTCTTCGGGAAGATGTCCCAGTTCCAACATCAGATGTTGAGATTTTTGGTAGGATTCACTATAATGTTGTGTATTCAAGATTTGATCTCCTTAAAAGAAAGATAAGGAGAGGTCAACATTACTGCCAAAGCTTTTTAGTTACGTCTGGAACACCTAGCGATGTAGCAGAGCTGGCACTTTTGCCAGCTTTCTGTGAAAATTAAAATGAATTTTTAGTTTTTTTGTGGCTTTGGCAATAATGTTGAAGCCTCTTTTTTTAGGTAATCGCGCTAAAGCGTATCTTTTTTTATATTTCCCACTCCGATTTCACTCAAAAAGAGAATTGCTTCTACCTTATGTAAATGTAAGATTTTGCATAAGCTTATTCGCTCCATTTTTACTCTTTTATTAAAATAAGCTGAAAATCTTGCTGTAGAACAGCTTGCACCCAGATGTAAAGCTTTGTTAAGCATATGTTCCACCCGTAGAGGAACCAAGCTTTAAAACTCCTTCTTGCCAACGAAAAGACGCAAATTTATGAAAATTCTTGCTACTACGCTTCCTTGCAAGCGCCGTTTTCCAGTGACGAAATAGGTTCTCATTGCTTTGTTGTAAGGCATTGAGCCGCATCATAACCGAAGGATCGGTTTTGGCCGCATAATCGCAAAATAGTAAAAAGTTCACTGATAAACATTTATCCTTAGTAAAATTTTTCACAAGATTTTTAGCTTCTCGCTTTCCTTGCGGAGATTTAATTTCATCTAGATAATATGAGCAAATTTTTTGTCCATCCAAGATGGACAACTTAAAGTAAGGCTGCAAAGCCTTCTCAAATTCCCCATCAATAAGATCTTTAATAATATTTGACAGTAAAGCTGCGGCGGAAAGATCTCCAAACTTAGCCCAAGGATATGCCCCAGCTTCATAAATTTTCTTCAGATGCGGCTCTGCTGTTTGAACCAACTCCCACAGTCTTTGGAAAAAATCGACTTGCAGTATAACTGTTAGCCGATCCCACTCGGTAATCTGCCCTGACTCTACTAGGTTTGTTAGTGGGTCTCCCCTGAAATTAAATATTGACCACCAATATTGAGATTGCAGATTACATTTGCCTCGCATTGCTAGCCAATGGTTTTGTTGGTCTGGGCTAAGATCAATCTCCCAGTAAGCAGAGCTAGGTAGTTCTAGTAGGTTCCGTATAATCATCTTTGCGGAGATCAATTCCAAGTTCTTGTTAGCCGTCATTGCAAATCGCCCTATCCCTCTCCTCTCTCAGCTAGAAAAATTTGTTTAGCAGTTAAATTCAAATCTGGAAATGTTGGGGAAACCTCCTCAAATCGAATCTGAAATCTTGGCTTTTTTTGATGATATGGATTAAGTGGGAAGTAACGCGGTTAATGGTATTCGGGCTACTGTCTCATTATGAACTAGAGCCATTGCCGTTCCCGCCTTGCTTAAGCAAATACTCCCAGATGCGGCGGATTTCAGCCTGATTTTGTTTGATAACTTCTCGGTCAGTTTCAGCCTCTACAATGTAGTCAGCGATCGCCTCGGTTAAGTCACTAACATCTTTTGTTAGTTCTGCGATCGCAGCAGTATTAGCTTGCTGCTGAGATGCGGTAATTGCCAAAATCTGTTCAATGCGGTCAAGCCGGCTTGGTTGATCGGTCATGGTTCCTGCCTTTCTTTAGATCGTAATTCTCCTTTTTCACGAGCCTCCCTAATACCAGTCTCAACAAGAAAAGCTGCAAGGTTAGCTGTTGTCCGCCCTTGAATTTTTGCTAACTCCTCCAAGTCTTCAAAAACATAATCTGGCACAGTAATAGAAAATTTTTTACTCACTTTTGTTTTTGGAAACACTATATCTCCTCAATGGTACATTTTCGGACGCTTAAAGAGAACTAATCAGCACCCATTTAGAATAAAACAGCTATCTATTCTAAAAAGATTCTTGAAAGCATCTATTTAGGTGCTATATTAGCAAGTATAGACGCAAGCCGGCAAGGAAAGCGTAAATCCTGCGGGTAGCAAGCCTTAAAGTCGTGCGTTAGTACGGCAGGCATCAACATATCTGCATCAATAGTCACGCCCTGTTTCGGCAGTGGTGGCGGATTTGTGTGTGTTTCTGAACCATGAAAAATCAATAGCTGACCGACCACTTAGCCCGGAGAAAGGGGACACAGGGAATGTAACGGAGCAAAGCCCCTCGGTTTTCAACAGCCTTAATCCGGCTGCTATCAACCGAGTGAGGATTTCAAGAAATGCCAAGACAAGTACGCGCAGTAATTAGCCCTGACCTAGTACCCATAGCAGAAAGTGTTATGGCTGCTACAGGCATTGCAACCCACAGCCAGCTAGTTTGCCTTCTAATTAAAAATTTTGGAACCGAGCTTTCCCAAAGACTAAAGGGCGAAACAACGACACAGGGGCGTCAATCATGAAAATGGTTTTTGTTTTGACAATCCGGCAAGATAGCCAAGATGTCGTGAAACAGCTAGAACTGGATTTTTTAGAATTTTTGATTCCTGGAATCGGCGAAACTCTTGTATTTACGGGAGTTGATATCACGGGAATTGAAAACTCTGGTTCTTCTACCGCGATCGCGACGGTAGTCAAAATTTTAAATCTTGTCGATCTGGTCGCGTCAGAGGTTTCTGTGTGTATTCTTTGTGAAGCTCAGGAAATACTACCTTATGGCGTTGCTTTTACAAACGCATTCAATCGCAACTGACACAGCAAAAATCAGTGGATTGCAATGATGCCTAGTTATGTTTCATGCCCGTTTCATAAGTCTGTTTCATGTTTCAAAGGTTTTGTTTCGTGAAACATGTTTCAACGGTTTCATCAATGTTTCACGTCACTAAACAGTGTGAAACAGCATTCCCCCCACGAAACGCGAAACATGAAACAGAACGCAGCAAATAAGTACATGTGAGCAATAAATGCAACTGCTGTACCTAGTCTGCACTTTGTGACAGTTGCGATAAAAATAAGACGGAGAAAATTAAAATGCCTCGAAAAAAGCAAGAAGACGTCTTGGTGTTCCAAGATGTTCAAACAGAACAGTCTGAAGCCCTTACACCGCAAAGGATACGCGAACCTAAGAAGATTATCCAGTTAGTTATAGACGCTGGTCGTTCATCCATTAAGTATCAGGCGTCTACGGATCGCGAAACTGGCACACCAGCAAGAAAGATTGACTCATTAGTCTGTCCTGTATCATCTGTACCTTTCGGTGAGCAAGGCGCTTTCAGTATGTCTCGCTCTAAGGATGAGAGCAACAAAGACTTTATCGAGTATTGGGTGGTAGGTTCGGCAGCCAGGCTACAGGGTAAAGAATACGTTGCAATGACTGATGGGTATAATCACAAAGTTATTTACTTTCCTATTCTTTGCCTTGGTGCGATCGCATCCCTGCCGAATCTCTATGAGTTATCCGTTGGTACAAGCCCCAGGCGGAGAACTTTACACATTAACTTGAGTACTTTGAGTTTGGCTGATCCAACAGAACTTAAGAAGGGGATAAGTGCTTGCAAATGGATAACAGTTGATGGCATCCGTTATCGATTGACGTTTGTTAAAAGCGGCTTCCTGCACTATCCAGAAGGATATGGAGCAAGTTTGTGGATGCAGCCCAAAGTAGCAGATGACAAAGAGTTCCTGACTTTTGACATTGGTTATGGGACTTCAACTGTTAGTCAATATTCCAATTACGGCAGTTTGCCCAAGCGCGTTGCTGCTAGTCCTAACGGCGGTGGCGGTGTTGCAACTCTTGTCCGCAAGTTCTCAAAGGCACTGAGACAGGGTGATTCTTCAGACTCAATTGAGCGCGAACATCTTAGGGAAATGTTAGAGACTGCAACCATCACCCCAGATGGCAAGGTAAGCGCTTTTGCTCCAGATGGAAAAGATGTAGGGGAAGCGCTTAAGGCTGGTATTTCAGCTTGGATTCAAGACTCAGCGCTAACTGATGCGATCGCAGACCTGAGCATCAAAGCACGACGTAACAAAGTAGGGCTTTGTGGTGGAGGCTTTGCAATCGCCCCTGTACATCAAATGATTCGTGAAAGGCTCACATCAGCCAGCGTACCAGATGAAAACTTGATGCTGACTGACAATCCAGAAACCATTGCCTTGTCGCAAATGAAACAAATAACAGGAGAAGCGAATGCTCAACAAGCGGCTTAATTACAACATTCCAGCCGATTTGACACCTCAGATTCGACTACTTGCAGACCAAGACGGCGTAACTCCTGCATACTGGCTACGCAAAGCATTGGAAGAAGTGGTTAGAGAAAGGCTATCTGGTGGAAATTTTTCCACCACAATAAATCTGAGCAATTTGGAGGCGTTCAATAATGACTAGCAAACAAGAATTGCTAATAATGCTTGTTTCAACTGTGCTTGCGGGACTAGGTGCTGGCTCTTTGGCTACTCGCTATTTAGGCAGAGATACATCAATAGCTATTGGCGGCACAGTTTTTTTAGCGGGTACAGGAATACAAATTGTACAACCTGCAAAAAAAAGATGAATAACCTTGAGCCAGTTTACGAGACTACACAGTTGCAACGTGGCGCTGTCTACCAAATCAATGGGACGCTCTACCAGTACCAATATCCTGACCCTTACGCACGAATCGACCATCCGCGCTTTTGTTTTCGTTGTTTAGATGGTCAACGCCGAAAAGCAGATTTAGTTCTGAACAAAAACACCATTCGCAAAGCCTACCTAGTACCTGGGTACAAGGCACAACGCGGTTCTCAGGTAATAGGTGAAGCGATACAACAAAGTTTGTTTTAAGGAGGAGAGATCGCAGGATAAATCAGCCAGAAATACCGCGATCTCCTCTTCTGCAAGTCGGAAAAACTAAGCATTATGAGAATTTTACAATGAACAAACCTCTAGGATACTATGGACTGTCGCACGACAACCCACTAATTAAAGACATCGCTGAAGAATGGGGAGAAGGACTGGAACGCCTACGACCAATTGATAAATATTGGTTGATTGCTCGATTAGCCACGGAGGCACATTTACAGTCCCCAGATTGGGAAACTACTTTAAGCGAGGAAGCACTAGAAATAGATGATCGGCTAGACGAAGTGCCGTTTCCTTTGCTGCTTCAGTTGGGTAGGGCATTGTTTGAGCGCGATAAACCTCTAGGCTTTTGGGGTTTCGACCACATCAATTCTCCAAAACTCATTGAGGACATGGTTGAAACTTGGGGCGCGGCTTTAGAGGGCTGCCCAGATGGCGATGCTTGCTGGCTAATCGCTCGCATGGCCCAAGCAGCTTGGAGTCATCTGGCGGACAAGTTGGATGAGTGGGAAAGCGATCAAGCCGAAGAAGTAGTTGGGCGCAAACACCAATTAAGTTTTTACGAAAAACTATGGCTCATTCAAGCGCTTTTGATGTTGGAAGAAAGATTTAGAGATTAGTTTTAGCAGGCTGGGTATTGTACTCAGCCTTAAAACCTTCGATTCCGTAATTTAAAAAGGACAGGCTGTGACAAATCATGTCAATTTTGAAGAAATATTGCAGTACCCACAACCCTCTGATTCGAGACATCAGTGAGACATGGGGCGATAATCTTGAACACGCTACAGAAGGCGAACTAGTAAGGCTTGTTGATGGGCTGGGTAATATTTTTGGAGGCGATCGCACAGGTGCAACTGAAGAGGTAATCAATCGGACGCTTGAACATGACGAACTGGAGATCCGTGAAATCATCGGGCTGTTGAGAGCAATTCTTGAGGTACTGGCACTTTATTGTGAGGAGTAATGGTCATGAAACTACGAGAAATCGCGTTAACCACTTCATTAGAAGTAATTAAATTTGGCTTTATTTTGATGTTTCTCTCTATAACCTGTGCAGTTTTCAGCCACGGTGCTGATCGCATTGAGCAGGCAAAGGGTGAAGAGTACCAGCTTGTGTGGCGTAATCGAGCCAAGGCTTTTGAAGGCTTAGGGATTTGTGCCACAGCTGTTACGGCAGGTGCAGCAGTAATAGGCGTAGTGAGTGCTAAAACTTAAAAACCATGTACAGAAAGCAGATGTATTTAGGCTTGGTTGGTTTAGGAATCTGCTTTCTGCCTTGGCTAATGCCTTTAATACCTAGAATCAGTGCGTATGCCCAGGCAGAACGATTTAAAGCAGAAACGGCTTTAAGGGCTGAGAATCTTAAAACCAGTGAAAAATTGGAGCGCGATCGCATTGAGGAAAGAGCAAACACCAGCGATGCACTGTATGCGGCTGGGGTGATGCCTACCACAAGAAAACTCAGAATTACCAATTATATAGACAACCGTAAACGTAACCCTAGACCAGACACAACCATTTACCAAGATGACGAGATTGTGCAGGTATTTGACTCAACCGGACGCTGTATAGGCGAAATTTCAGAGGGTATCTGGAAGTGGAAACACAAAGTTAACGGCGTGTGTAAAGGTGTTCAAAACGTTCAACCAGTAAGGAGAAAAAGTAATGGCATTGGGAGCGAGTAAAGGCGATTCAACAAACGAACCTGGTAGTGGAAGCACTAGCAGTTCAGACAAAAAACAAGGTAAAAAGCGCACTATAGGCGAACTTATTGATTTCTGTGCAAAAACCATTGTGTTGGTTGTGGGACTACCGATTAGATTTGCAGCAGCAATAGTTAATCAGTTTGTGGCTAATGGCGGAGCAGGCAGAGCCGTAGTAGGAGGGCTACTTTTTATCGGTGGCTCGATGATCAGTGCAGATTCTGTCTGGCAACTACTGTTTTTAGGGCGTCCAGTGTTCCCCTGGTTTGAGGAAACTTGGGCTTGGCAAAATGTTTTAGCCGCAGTTTTTAACCCTTTTTTCTACATGGCTTTTTTGATTGCGGTTGGGTTGCAGGTTGTAGAGGCTCATGCGTTACGCGGCAAGAATCCGGACTCTGCAAGGCGTGAACTGCAAGATCACATGGTTTATGACCTTGAAACTAAGCCAGGTGGAAAAATTGACCTAGTAGGCGATTTGTGGAAGGACTATAAAACTGCTGGGGTACGCGATCGCTCTAGTGCAGGGTTTGTAACGATAGCTATTTGGGTGTTTGACTTAGTTGCAACTTTTGCAGCTCGCAATCCTTTTGCGTACACAGACCCCCTAATGATTCTAGGTTGCATCTTATTTAATGTCGGTACGATGTTAGCTGGTGAAATGGGCTTTGCAATTTGGAAGATGACTAAAGATTAATAAGTGAAAGCAATATCCCTCAAGACTTTTGCAGCCTTGAGGGATATTGCATATAAGAATAAGGATAGTCTATGCAGAATATACCAAAAATTACAACCAAGGAAACAGAAGCGTTACGCGAACAGTACCCCAGTCTTTCTTATTTAGAAGCTGGCAACATTGCAGAATGGTTGCAAGAACGTAAAGACCAGCTATTTGAAATTGCCAGAGAGTCTGAGAGCGAGGCGGATTTTGCTCGTGTCTTAGGTTTGTTGTCTGGTGGAGTGGGTATGCTCTGTTACGCTGTAAACCCTTTGGCTTTGATGGGTGGTGTAATTGGCGGTGCAGCGTGGGTGTGGTTTGTAGTCGAACATTACAACCGCACCAAGGAGATTGCACCACTGCCTTTTGTGCGAGGTAATTTTATAGATGCGATCGCACGTGCCGGAGATTATGACGCACGAGCTACGCATCAAATCGACCATCACGCCGAAACAGTAAAGTTTTTGGAACGACACGAGGCTGAGGAATACGCTTTTCTTCACGCCCAATTTGAAAACGTTAACCAGTACCTTAGCCAGATTGAACCAGGAAAACGCTTTTACGCTTATCGTTGGATGTTTGGCTGGTTCGGTAAGCTCAAAGGGCGACAAATACCAACCTATGAAGCATTGACCGACCATCTACAACACGTAACTGTTGACAGCAGAGTCAACCATTCCGAAGTTAAAGCAATCCAGGAAGCAACACAACTATCGCCAACTGTTGATATTAGGCAGTTTGCAACCCCCTCTGTGGATATTAGGCAACTAGAGCAACTTTCCCCAACCGAAATACAACAACCAATAACTAATGTCCAATCCCTAAGCTTTAACCCTGCCACGCTGCCCAGTTTGTCTTTAGACCAAAGGGCTGATGTTGTGACTGATGCTCTTATACAAGGCGGTTTCAAGATCGATGAGATGTTATCCTCACAAGTCGTTGCCATCTGCGGCACTCAACGAGGCGGTAAAGGCACTTTAGCAGGGATTCTAAGCGTACTGTCAAAAGCCTTGGATAGTAACTTAGACGTGCAATACTTCACTGCCGGGGTGGATGTGTACCCGTTTGCCTGTAGCCTCACCTCTGCTCTTAGTTTCCCCGGTCGAGACTCAGACGCGGCTGACAAGTCTGTTGCTGATGAGTTGTTGCAATTCCTAAAAACCTTAGACGGCAGTCAACCATATAGCCACAAAAACTTGTTACTGGTTATTGACGAGGCGATGCGGTTGCTTTCCTTATTGGAGGAAGGCGATCGCACCTGGGCAATTCAATATTTACTTTCCCGGTTTGCTAAGTGCGGCGGGACTCTAATCATTGTCCTGCACGGGTCTAACCTTACTTCTGTAGTGGGTAAGGCGACGGCGGGACTGGCTGATACGTTTAAGCAGTCAGTTTTATTTATTGGTTGTGTGGCCCAATCTGTAAAGGCTTCGGGCTTGAGAAAGATTAATGTTGCTAGTGGCGCTTACTTCAAAGCCAATCCTAGTATTTTTGGCGAACCTGTAGCTGACGGCGAACTGGGAGCAATACCCGAATGGTTGAAGACCGAGAAGCACCCAGGCAACGGACAACCAGATCCAGCGCGGACGTTGCTTAAATTCTTCCCTGAACTGGTACAACAGCACCAATCTACACCTAAAGAAGAAAAACTTGCTTCTGTGGATGTGGTTAGTCAACTTGAAAGTGTTTTTTTAAAAGAAATTGAGGAAGTCGAACCACCAGAGGAAGCAGTTTCTAATCAAGATTTAGACCAAATTATGCTGATTGTCGCGTCAGCTTCAACGGTTCCGACCACTTTTGACTCAATCCGAAACTCGCGGAAGTGGGGAGACAAAAAACCAAGTGTAAGGCATCTTAGAAAATGTCTGCTTGCTCTTACGGATTCAAAAAAGCTACGCGGCAACGAAAAAACTGGATACTCCTGCACATGACATCACTCATCAATTCATTGCCGACTATCAGGCGCAATTAGCCAAAAACACCCAACATATTGAGGAACATGAAGAAGCGATCGCACAGTTAGAAAAGCGAAAGCATGAGATGACAGATCAATAGTCGCGAACAAAACCCCCACTTAGCTTTTTTAGCTGGGTGGGGGTTAACTTATGACAAATTTTGCAGGAGTTAATTTGGCTAAACTGGCATCACATAAAGACTGCTGCTTTCATTGGGCTTGGCATGGGCATACTTACTAGTGGTTGCCAATGACGAATGCCCCAAAGTTTGCTGCACCAGTTGAGGGGGCGAACCTCTATCAAGCCCATGACTGGCGTGAGAGTGCCTCAACCAGTGGGGGCTAACCTTGCCTTGAATACCTGCACGTTTAGCAGCGTTGCTGACAATATTCTCAATTTGCCGCGCCTTTAATGCTTCTCCCTTTTGGCGACTTACAAAAACGGGTAAGGATGAATCGACACTGCCACCAAACTTAATTAATTCTTGGTACAGACCAACAGGGATAATTACAACTCTGGTTTTATCACCTTTTCCAAACAGCGTCACTTGCCCTTTACCGTCACGATTAGGTCTAATGTCTTTCCACTTCAGTAACTCAATCTCACCCACTCTTGCAGCTGTAGTGTAGAGGAACTTTAGGAGCAAGCGATCGCGCGGCTGAGTGGTCAAAGCGATCATCGTGGCTACTTCTAATTCGTTTAAGATGCGCTCTGCTAGTGTGTCTTTGGGTTTTGGCGTTGCCAACTTCAGCCCAACGTTGTAATGTAAATACTTGATTTCATGCCCAAACCCCAACAAGCTTTTGATGGAGCATAGCCGACGTTTGCGGCTAGCACTTGCCAACCCCTTGGTTTCCATAAAATTGCTATAGGCTTGCAGATCATTCAGGGTGACAGTCCGCAAGTCTAAATCGTTTAGACGCACCTGATCTGAATGCTGGGCAAGTAAAAATGCAGCAAAATATCTAACATCTTTTTCATAAGTCTTTTGGCTTTGGGCGGATTTGCCGTGTAGCCATAGCGCAATTAGTTGTGCTGTACCTGTGACATCAGCCATGCGTTGTGTTGGCTCAACTGTGATCGCAGTCCCTATCTGAATAATTTCTGTCATAATTAACCTTAGATATGATCATTGCCCGTGCCAGATAGCCGTCTGGTGCGGGTATATTTTTGGAAATGAGTTGCGGATAATCTCGGTTCCCCGCAACTCACACGACTTAAAAAACCTCATCACGGCGATGAGGTTATGTTGTTTTGGCTTAACCTAAATCGCCGTCACCCAAGCACCACGCGTCATGAATCTGCTTGATCTGAAGTGCGATCGCGTTCTCTGGTGCTTTCCCGTAACTACCAATGTGGTGACAAACTGTTTCACCGTTGCGCCAGGGTTTTGGCTCTAGTCTTGCCCTGTAGGTACGCTGAGTTTTGCAAAGGTTTTGGAAAAGTCTGTCACACCCTAACCTTTCTTGAAGTCCTAGCGATTCTTCGCTTTCTGGATTCCACTCTCTGCTGGTTTCGATCAATCGCATACCCGCAGCTGTGCGGTAAGCCTCGAATCGTAAGTCAAAATCTTTAACCGTGGTTGCAACCAGACTTAGTATTTCTGATTCCTGTGTTCGGTGTTTTAGTCCGTACCGTCCCCACGGTTCACTGTACAAGGCTACTTGCTCAGGGTCTAAGTCAACGTCAACAAACATTACAGATTGAGCGTTTAGGCATCGTACATCATAAGCATTGTAGGTGATGAATGCAGTAGTGCGATCGCCCGACTTAAAATTTTGCTCTACCAACTCAGTCAAGATATCGTATGAGCGATCGCCCAAATACCACCAGTCATAAGTCGCAGAAAAGCGTATCCTGAAATTAGTTCCTTCATCACGAAACATGACAGGCAATCTTTCTAAAAAGTGTTTTTCTCTGGCACTTAACCGTGGTGTCCACTTCAAAAAGTCCTGAGCGGATGGATGCTGTAAAACCTCTATATATTCCTTTACCTCTTCTGCTGCCTGTTGTCGTTGTTGCAGTGTTGGGATGATGTCCAGTTTTTTGATGTTAGCCAGTCCGTACTTTGCCTCAAGTAGTTGCTGCTGAACATACTGACATTCCTCATCTTCTCGTGCCTGAGCATTAATATGCTCGGAGAGTACCCAGCCGTCAAACTCAGCCCACCGCCGCATGATTGGCAGTCTTAGTTTTGCTTCTTGGTATTGGTGCTGAAGAAAATTTATTTGTCCTCTAATTTCACTTTCTAGATGTTCCGAGGTTCCGGCGATGCGTCCTGCGGCCCATTCAACTAGGAAACTATTTAACAGTGGGTATGATTCGATGAACTGGTTGTATTGCATGGTTCAGTTAAAAGTAGAAGATTAGTAGGTTGGCAAACCCGGATTATCCGGGTTTTAAGAGGAATTAGCTATTGACTAACAAAGCTGGGCGGAACCCCTTAGCGCGTGGTCTGTGGCGTTGTACCACCAGCATTGCAGCAGAGAACGAACGTTGAACTAACCGCCGTTGCTGTACCTCCTTCACTATCCAAAGAATTCCATCGACCATCAATGCGAGGAAAGCGATCGCCATCAGTCCAACAACCTTGGCGCTAACATCTGCTTCTGGTTGGATGGTCTGAGGTACGGTCTGGGATTGAGGCTTGGGCTGGAGGGATGCGATCGCACTACTGTAGATTTCATTCCATTGCTCCCAGTAAGATTTTTCATGGATGAAGTCAGCTGCAACATTTCGCTGTTCAGGCAATTCACACGCTTGGTGATTCAAAACATCGCAGGTAAGGGGGGAGGAGGCGATTGGTTCGCCTAGAGGTGCGTCATTGATACCTTCAAAATTGCTCGGAGTGGGTGCTGCCTCTTCTTCCTGGGGTGCGATCGCAACTTCCACAACCTCATCTACTGTTTCAACTTCTGCAATTTCTGGGGTAGTAACTTCCTCGACTTGTTCTACTGCCTTGGTTTCTTCAATTTTCTGATTCAGCTTCCACTGACGATACAGTTCTAGGTATTCAGCCATTTGGAGGGCGCTGCTTCTAAGGTCGATTGGCTTACCCCATTCATCACGAGCCAATGTGCAAAGCCGCTTGAGGTCGCGTTTGTTGAGGGCTTGGAAGTCGATGGAAGCAACTGTTTCAAATGTCATGGTGTAAAATCCTTGTTGGTTACTTTGTTAGCCAAAGGGCGCTGCTTTTCTTGGTCGGAAGGTTCAGCGCCCTTCACATTTAAATACTAGCTTTGTGTCTAGTATTATGTCTAGTACTTATCTATCAGTGTTTTTATGACAATCAACACAAGTCTATTTGTCTAGCTTATGTCTAGTAGTCGAACAAGCTTCTGTGCTAGTATTTCTGCTAGACATTTGACTAGAGGTAACAGTATGAGCGATCGCGAACGAATCCAGTTAAACTTACGCTTAGACGGATACAAAGAATTGTATGAAGCAGTCAAAGCAGAAGCGACCAAGCAAAATACTAGTGTTAACAGCTTTGTTATAAATGCCCTCAAAGCAGCATTAGGGTGGGAAGCGGACAATCACATTCAAGCATCTAGCATCGACTTAGAGGCGAAGATAGAAGCAATACTAGACAAGAAGTTAGGTGATCGCCTGGGAAAATCAGCAGCCTAACAACAGATAGTGCTAGGCGTGAGGAATTGGAACAAGCACGCGATCGCACTTTAAACAAGCTAAAAGTAGGCAAGCAGTCTACAGCTGGTAAAGCGATCGCGGCTTTTATAAGAGAACTTTTGGATTGACGACCGCCTTCCCGGTTAACTGGGGAGGCGGATTTTTGTAGATTCATCATCTTCTCAATTAAGTATTGGTTTTCAGGGTCAACCCAAATTGTTTTAAAAGCGCCGACTTCAGCAATTCAACGCTTTTGTTCCCCATATTTTTCATAGAGAGCAAATCTTTTTCTGTGTAGACAATTAAGTCGCCAATGACATTTATCTGCAACCTCTTCAAGATATTGTAATTTTTGACTGACAGACCCAATTCTTCAATTGGTACAGACTCAAAACCTGTTACGGGTTTATTGTCACTAGTATTCTCAATACTTGTTACAGGTTTATTAACTTCAATAGGTTCAATACTTGTTACAGGTTTATCCTTACCAAGGGAATCATAGAACTGTTGTACCAATTGCAGAACCTTTTCTCGAAGTGGCAGGGGGACTCTCATCACCACTGTTGAGTAACTTGCTTTTTTACCACGTCCGCCTTTGTTTATCATTGTTTTACCTGTTACAGGTTTACGCTTTCATCATAACCTGTAACAGGTAAAACGGCTGCTTTGCATTAATGGTTTCTCATTAACTAAAAATTATTAGTTTTACTGATAAACCCTGACATTTAAAGCTTTTTCGTGGTGATTGTAATTTGATTTTTGTCATTCACACTCACTACTGGTAAATTGTATTGAGTCAAAGATTCTATGCCTAACAAGGCTTGCCCGTGCCGTTTTAAGTCAGCAATGAATTTATCCAGCTTTGCAAAGTAATTTTCTTGCTGAACAATCAAGGCTTGCAAAGATGCTTCAATGTCCCTTCGTGCGCGGATAAATTGACGAAAGTGCTTTTGGTCAACGGTTTTAAACTTTTCTAATTCTTCTTCTCGTCTTGCAACACCTGCTTGAATTTCCTCGTATGCATGTTTGAAAGACGGAGACATGTAATTCTTTTTCTCCCACTTTTTTATTAGTTCGGAGTCTTGGGCGATTTGCTTCATTTCCCCAAGCCGACGGCTTAAGTCACATACATACCCTGAAATCTGATTAATCTTGTACTGTTGCTCTTTTGGGAGCGTGTAAGCGTTTTGGTATTCGTTTAAATAAGGTAGGTAATTTTGCTGCCAGTCCAACTCTTCACATAAATCTTGTAACTCACTTTCAACAGACAGTAGTTGGACTTGCTTGTCTTGAAGCATAAGGCGTCCGCGCTGTAATGATACCCGCATAGCTTCAAGCTTCCGCGTCCGCTCTTGCTCATCCCTGGCATTGACAAGGGCCTCTTGCATCTGGTCGAAAAGGTCAAATTTACCAGATGGGATGCCCCACTTAGGAGGGCTTTCAAGCAATGCGATCGCCTCTTCTCCCTCACGAATTGTGCGATCGCACTCCGCAATTTCATTTTTCAGGGTGGCAATTCGTGATTCTAATTCAGCTATCTGCTGTTGTAAAGTTGTAATTTGATTTTGATTATCATCTTTTGCGGGTGACTCAAAATTGTCTGTCACAACTGCTTGGGGTGCAGGTTTTAGCTTTTGTTCTAATTTTGATTTGGGCATTTCTTTTGTATGCTTTTGGTAGACAAGATTAGCAAAAATGCTTACCACGTGCGGGTTTTTATCATTCTGCTACTTAGCTTTAAAGTTCCCCATGCAAACAAATGATGATGCACTCACCCACCACTCCTGTTAAATTTTACAGGAGTGGTTATTTCTTCCAAGCATTCTCATAAGCTCGTGCTGCCTCTTGCTCGGCGCTTCTTAGCCGCTCCTCAAAATCATATGAATAATCAAGCACCCCCTTTTCTTGCTCAGAGAAACAAACAGAATTCAAGCCCTTAACAGCCGGAGCCATGCCGCCCAAAAAACCAACGTGGCGGAGGTAGTAAACACCTGGCTTTGGGTTGTCAAGGCTGCTAGGCGAATAAAAAGACGCTGATATCTTTTTGAAGCGTTTGCTTCTGACTGCCTCCTGGAAGCTTGGATCTACGTCTTTTAACTTGGCAAGCAGTTTGCTGCCTACTCGGCGGACGCTGTTAACCCATCCATAAGCAGGCGAATTATCTCGTGGGTGTCCCACTACAGCTGGCGCGTCAAAAAGATTTGGGTCGTACGATCGCGCGATCGTACGACCCAAATCATCAATAGAATACGTCTTTGTCAATCCATTACTGCTTGTGTGCGTGCCTGCACTGAATATTTCTATTTCGCCTGGGGACAACATAAGGTACGGGGAATTGTTTTTATACATTTAAAGTTCCCCGTACTATACATCTTTTTTTAGAGTAAAAAGATGTAAAAGCTTGTTTAAGTTATCTCGAAAAACTGGAAAAACGCGTACTTTTTGGTAAAATTTTGTACAACTCATGAAAAATTTTACATGAGTTCCTCTTTTGGCTTGCTGAAAAAAATGAAAAAATTCCCCAAACAAACCCCAGAACAATTTAAGGGTTTGGGGGTAAATCCCTTGTCAGCTAAGAACTAGGGCAGTGCGATCGCCCTAATTAGACCCTAGTTCACCCCTGTAAAATTTTACAGGGGTGAAACTAGCACCCACTTGCCTGTAAGACAAGTTTTAGGAAGTTGTCGTGTTTTGTTTTCAGATTAATTTTTCGATAGCAGATCAACTAACTCTTGCTTTTTCTTCTTGGTATACCCGGCAACCCCTTGCTTTTTCGCCATGTCTTTGAGTTGCGCAAGAGTTAAACTATTCAAGGTACTACCATCTGTGATAACTTCTGGAGTTGGTTGAGGAGTCAAGTAGAAAACCTCCTTGAGTGCTACCAGCTTTTTCCCCTTGGTTATACCACACTTGAGCTTTGTGATTGGCTCCAAGCTTTTCCAGTACTGGCGTGGAGACTCATCAATACGATTGGTAGCGATCGCCAACTTCACACCTTTTAGCTCACTACCAGGTTTTTCTATCAGGTACTGCAAAGCCGACTGAATTTCGTCTCTAGTTGCAGTTGATAGGTTGATTTTGGGTATGGACTCTCTGGTAAGAATCTTGGTTAACTCAAATGTTTTTTCACTCTTATCTGCAATAACACACCAAACTCTTTCTAGCCCAGCTTCTAGGGCGATCGCATAAATAAATGAATTGCCAATAACCTCATACTGGTCTTCAGTGATTTCTTTAACAATTACTGGAACCCAATTACGTCCATCTGATTCAAGCAGCGCTCTGGCAGCTGCTTTGATTAAAAATTCTGGTGCATCTGTGCCTTTACCTGGGTTTACTTCATGCATGTAAAGGCACATCAAATTTCCAACATTACTTAAGCTCATATTTGCCCTCCTATTGCAAAAAGTATTCCTTGGCTAGTGCTAAATAATGTTCACAGACTATTCGGTTTTTATAAACAGCAGGTATACGAGCAAACGCAGCACTTGCAATATGCGCGTAACTAGGTATCTCAAAAATGTGTCGGTCTTTCCTCGCCGCAGTGTATTTAGGGTAAAAGAATGGCGTGAGGTCAATATAATTAACCTTATCTTTTTTGCCTTTTCCTATGATTTCGTCTATTGCGTCTTCTGCGGTAAGTCTTTGAGCCTCAGTAATAAATTCACCGTTATAAAAAATGGGTAGAGCAATTGGCCCTCCATCTTTTCTTTCGTTTTGGATTTCGGGAATAAAACGCTTAATAACGATAGCTGCATTCTCCAGTGAATAAATACTGTTATGCTTTGTAGGGATTAAAACCACATCTGCGGCGTAAACAGCACATTGGCTAAAGAATCTCCAGTTTGGTGGAGAGTCAACCAGAATGTAGTCGTATTGCGATTTAAATACTTCTAATGCTTGCCGCAATCTGTTAATACTTAACATTTGGCGTAATTTTTCCTCCCCTAAACTTAGGAGTTTTTCATCACTAGTGATAATGTCAAACCGCAATAACCCACCGGTTTTATTGGGGTATTGATACGCTGTTATCAATCCGTTAACTAACTGATCTCTCTTGTTGACCAGCCACGAATATAAAGTATCTTCCTTGGGTTTAAGCCTTAGTGAGTTTGTTAGGTCTTGTTGATTGGGGTCAAAATCTACAATGAGCGATAGCTTCCCCTGTATTGCCAGCGTAGCTGCCAAATTAACTGTGGTAGTGGTTTTTCCTACCCCGCCTTTGTTGTTATATAGAGCTATAGTTAATGCTTTTTGTGGGTTGTCAATCTTATTCTTGATTGCCGAAACAATTTCATTTAAGTTATCTAGTGTAAGTTCCCAGCAAGGGGAAGCAGGATGGATGACCTTACCATGTTTTCTAAATAACTGGATGTAGGTGGAGTTAGTCACAATTCCCCATTGAGCAGACCTGCAATTTGGGGCGAGTAAATAACGTTTAAGCTGGTAAACTGCTGACCTGTATTGCGTGGAGTTTCCGCCTAGATTAATATCTCTGCCTTTTAACTCTAATAATAGGTAGGGATTAGATTTAGTGTGAATAAAGATATCGTTGCCAGCGTTCCTACGAACAGCATAATCAACAGTATCAGCACCGCTTCCAGTCCCAAACTGTGGAACAGTTTCAGTTACACAAAATCCTAGCGCTTTTAGCAACTCTGGGATAAATATATTACCGACTATCGACTCTTGTGCATCCCTCGGAAGGCTCTGTAGTACTTGATATAATTGGGATAAATCCATAAATTTAGGTTTACGTCAACAAACACAGACCGTTAACTAACGGTCTGTGTTTAATATAAGTATGCTCAGGATATAACACGTCTTATGTAAATTTTTACATAAGGTTATTTGCTGTTTGGATGAAGTGTGAAAAAACTGAAAAAATTGGCAGATTAGTTATCATTTGTTGTCAAAACTTGGTTTGCACCTGCTGTCTAGTTTCAGTAGTCTACTCATTAGCACCAACCTTTAATAGGTCTGTGATAGCCGAACTTGATTTATGATTTCATTTTGGCAATGATGCAGTGGTGGCAATGATTTTTTTGAAACTAAATAATCCGATTTTTTTACTTGTGTCCATTATGTAAAAACATCAGGAGTCAGCTTTGGGGTCACATCCCACAATCATAATCCGCTGACCCATTTCTGCCATAGCAGCAAGGGTATTTTGAGAAGTTGTAGACTTACCGATACCGCCTTTACCATAAAAAGCGATCTGTCTGATATTCTCAGTCATGATTAATTATTCTCCTGCAATTTGTTGGTTTGGTGGGTCTAGAGGATTTGTGTTTAGGTTCACTTTAGTTGGGTCAGCAGTGACCGCTTTATAGAACGTCACCGATGGTGGTGCTCGCTCTATCGCAAAAAAGGTGGGAATGTTGAGCATATTTGTTGTTGATAAATTTTTGGTTGTCAATAGTCATTGGTCATTAGCAAATGACTATTGACTAACTAAACTGCTTCGACGACAAGATCTTTGCTTACGCGATCGCGTAGTCTGGATTCGATCGCAATCTTTAATGTGGCTGTGCTGCTAGAACAGGAACCACAAGCACCTTGCAGTATCACTTTGACGTGATCTCCTTCCACATCGAATAGTTCTACATCTCCCCCGTCAGCGATTAAAACGGGTCTAACTTCTTCATCTAACACTCTTTGAATTAGTGCAATTTTTTGCACTGGCGTCAGTGGTTTTACGGCTGACTTGCCATTAGTTTTACTGAGGGAATTACTTACAGTAGTGGCAGATGCTTTTTCTTTTTGCACAGATACAATAATGTCATCAATATTTGCTAGACAAGATCCGCATCCGCCACCAGCTTTGACGTAATTAGTAACTTCTTCGGCGGTGGTCAGGTTATTTTCAAGAATTACCCGCCGGATTTTGACGTCACTAATACCAAAGCAAGTACAAATTATAGCTCCTTCGTCATCATCTTCATGAATATCTAGAGGGATGCCTCGGTAATTATAAATAGCTGCTTCTAGCGCTTCTTGTCCCATTACCGAGCAGTGCATTTTTGCTTCTGGTAAACCACCCAAGTAATTAGCAATTTCTTTATTAGTAACCTTAAGGGCTTCATCTAAAGTTTTACCCTTGATTAGTTCTACCAAAGCTTCAGATGAAGCGATCGCACTGGTACAACCAAAAGTTTGAAAACGAGCCTCAAGGATTTTCTCTGTATTTTCCTCAACTTTCAAGTGCAATCTCAGGGCGTCTCCGCAAGCAATGCTACCTACATCACCAACAGCAACTTTAATTCCTGCTTCATCCTTGTCTTCTATTGCTCCCTGATGTTGAGGATTGTAGAACAGTTCCAATACTTTATCTGTATAGTCCCACATAGCCGATTTTGGATTTTGGATTTTAGATTTTGGATTGAGGATCGGGGATCGGGGATCGGGGATTGGTAAAAATTTCTTCCTTGTCCCCCATGTCCCCTTCTAGCCTCTAGCTCCGATGACTGCTTTTTCTTGTTCTTGCAGCCAACTTGCTTCATCATTCTTGAAGGGCGAGAGGGCGCGTAGGTGTTCAATAATACCAGGCATCACTGCTAGCACAGCATCAATTTCGGCGTCTGTGGTATAACGACAAAGACTGAAGCGAATCGAACCGTGCAGAATGGTGTAGGGTAAGCCCATTGCTCGCAAAACGTGGGAAGGTTCCAAAGAACCAGAACTACAAGCAGAACCAGATGATGCACAAATACCGTGTTTATTCAGATGGAGGAGAATTGCTTCACCTTCAATGTACTTGAAGCCAATATTCGTGGTGTTGGGCAATCTCTGCGTAGAATCACCGTTGACTTGGCAGTTGGGAATAGTTGCAATAATAGTTTGTTCTAAGCGATCGCGCAGTTTTTTTTCTCTGGCGGTTGCTGTTTCTAAGTGTAATAATTCTAATTCGGCAGCTTTGCCAAGGGCTACAACTCCTGAAACGTTTTCTGTTCCCGCCCTTCTACCGCGTTGCTGTCCACCGCCGATAAGCATCGGACGAAATCTCACACCACGCCGCACATATAAAGCACCAATTCCTTTGGGTGCATGAATTTTGTGACCAGACATGGTTAACATATCAATGGTGCTAGTCTTCATATTCATCGGAATTTTACCGACAGCTTGCACCGCGTCCACATGGAAAAGAGCGCCACTTTCTTTAACTCTCAGACCAATCTGTTCAATGGGAAAAACTACGCCAGTTTCGTTGTTAGCATACATAATGCTAACTAAGGCAGTGTTACCAGTGAGCGCAGCTTCTAGTTCATTTAGATCTAACTGTCCTGCGTGATTTACTGACAGATAGGTAACATTATAACCTTGCTTTTCCAATTGTTTGCAGAGAGTTAGGACTGCTGGGTGTTCTACCTGGGTAGTGATAATGTGTCGCTTGTCTGGTTGCGCCAACAGTGCAGCTCGAATGGCGGCGTTATCTCCTTCTGTACCACCACTAGTGAAGATGATTTCTGATTCGTCAGCACCAAGGAGAGCAGCAACTTGTTTATGGGCCTTGTTAACTGCTTTTTTTACTTGTCCGCCAAAGGTGTGCATACTAGAGGGATTGCCATAATAATCCGTCAAGTAAGGCAACATCGCCTCTACAACTTCAGGATCTACTTTGGTGGTGGCATTATTATCTAAATAAATACAATTTTTCTGCATTGCTTCCAATTTTGTTTAAAATTTGTTTGTTGGTTGTAACTAACAACAACCCCTCGGGTACTCTGTGAGAAGCCGCTAAAGCGTCTACGCCAGTCCCTTATCGACAGGAACCGCCAAGACGAGGGCTAAACTCACCAACAACCATCTATCAATAAGTTAGGCAACTTGGTGCTGACGTTTCTCTAACTGATCAGAAAATCTTTGAGAATAGAAAGTGAACCAAGTTTCCCAATAATCTTGTTTTTTTGTTAATTTTGCTACCAATGGGTAATAAGTGTTAAACCAGCTTTCCCAGTAATCAGTAGAAACTTTTATGCAACCATTGCTTGTAGGACAACCAGCTTTGCACTGAGGTACGGTGTGAATACTACCAACACAGTTTGTACAAAGTTCAGGATCAATCCAAGGGCGATCGCCATCTATTTTGATTGCATCAGTCGGACATACAGATTGACAAAGATTGCAGGAAATGCACTCGCTGGTTATTTGATAAGCCATGCTATCCTCCATTGAAGGGACTAGATTGAGGATTGGGTTCTGGGTAATGAGTGCTGGGTAATGAATTTGTTGGTTAGTAATTAGTGGATGATGGTTAGTAGTTAGTGGATAGTGGTTAATGCTTAACTACTAACTAATAACTACTAACTAATAACTACTAACTCTTAACTATTAGCTTTTTCTTGGATATATTGCTGGTAAAACTCTAAAGCAGCCTTGTCAATTGTGTCGTAAGTTTCAACAGTTTGGATGCCGACTGTGTGTAATTTTTCTTTGGGACAATCACCAATTTTGGCAACAAGTACGGCTTTGCAATCTGCGATCGCTTCGATGATATTTTCGAGAGTGGCTGTTTCGCCATAACCACCTTGGCAATAGTGGTCTATTTTACGATGACCGATAAAGCGTACTTCGTTACCATCGACTTCATATACCTGGAATTCTTTGGCATGACCGAAGTGTTGGTTAACTAAGCCACTACCTTTGGTTGCGACTGCAACTAGAATTTTCGGCGCGTTTTGTAGAGACGCGCCATGGTGCGTCTCTACAGATTGTTTAGCAGCTTTGAGTTCTTCTTTAAATTTCTCAATACCTGCGTGAACTTCTTGGCGTTGAGCAAGATCATATTCTGGGGCCATGGCCATGAATTTATCTTTAGTAAATTCTTGGCTGCGGTCTTCTCCCAATAATCCTACCGCATCGGCACGGCATTGACGACAGTGGCGCATCATCTTCATGTTACCAGCACAGCTGTCTTGTACTGCCTTTAATTCTTTGGGATTGGGACCACGCTGTCCTGTTAAGCCGAAATGAGTGCCGTGTTCTGGTGCCGAAATCAACGGCATGATATTGTGCAGGAATGCACCGTGGGAGCGAATGACTTTATTAACTTCTACTAAGTGTTCGTCATTAATCCCCGGAATCATCACGGAGTTGACTTTACAAAGAATATCGGCTTCTTTGAGGGCTTGCAATCCTTCCATCTGTTTTTCGTGGAGAATTTTTACGCCTTCGATACCTCTATAACGTTTGCGCTTGTAGTGAACCCAAGGATAAATCATGGTACCGATTTCTGGGTCCACCATATTAATGGTGATAGTGACGTGATCTATATTTAATTGTTTAATGCGATCAATATATTCGGGAAGCATTAAACCGTTGGTTGATAAACAAAGTTTGATATCGGGTGCTTTGTCTGCTATCAACTCAAAGGTGCGAAAAGTCCTTTCTGGATTTGCCAAAGGATCACCAGGGCCTGCAATTCCTAAAACGGTGAGTTGGGGAATTTTGCCAGCAATCACTAAAACTTTGTGTGCTGCTTCTTCTGGTGTCAACAATTCGCTGACTACGCCTGGGCGACTTTCGTTAGCACAATCGTATTTGCGATTACAGTAGTTGCATTGAATATTACAAGCAGGAGCAACTGCAACATGCAACCTAGCATAGTGATGGTGAGCTTCTTCGCTATAGCAGGGATGGTTAGCAATACGCTGTTGAAGTTTTTCATCCATTTCCCCGGTGTCGTTGCTGCTGCATCCGCTACCGCAACCACTGAATTTCGATGCGATTGTAGTTTCCGTAATTGGGGAGGTGACGAGTCCTGTAGACGATAGATTCATTGAATTTCGCAAGGTGTCGATGGACTGGCAAAAGCCACTGTGGGAGATGGAACACTAAGATTTGTAAGGAATGGAAGTCGCGTCTGTTTATAGCGCTGCCCACCGGGGTTCGGGGTAGGCTATTAACCCTATTTTTCTCGGCTGGTGTGTCATGCACAAGATATGGGTGGAATTTGCGCTGACAGCCGCGACTTCTGTTCACAGGGGCATGGTGCTATCTCATCCCTCCACTCACTCATCGCTCCTTGATTTGGTGCGTCAAGTGATTGGCGATATATGTTTTATATCAGCCGTTAAATAGGAAGGCTGGATGTGCAACTTGGATAAGATTTATTAAATTTATTAAGTTTGTACTCAAATTTTCAAACCTCGACTATGAAGGCATAACAAAAGATGAGAAAAATTTTTTGGGTAGGGGTACTAGTATTTTGGGGTGGAAGTACAAGTATTTATGGAGGAGGGGACAAGTCTTTTTGTACTCATCTCAAACCTAGTCACAGCAAGGGTTTCCAACAAAATTAAGTTTTTTTGAGCTTATTTTTAGGTTGCACTCACAGCCTGTTGCTAATTAGCCAAGAGTCTTACTATTAATGCTTTTTGGGTTTTGGAAATCTGGAGCAGATTACGGACAACTACTCCAGAAATATGCGAAATTCAATTCTGTATCCAACATATCACTTTTTTTTTGATAATAAATGCGATTTAAAATTTTTTAATTATTGGAAGAAAATTAAGATGTAAGTATTTCAAAAGCCTCACTCGGAGCGACTTAAAGACACTCTCAATCCTCAAAAATGAGAATAAATTGCAAAAACTAGCAGCTAAAGTTACTGCTGAACTTTAATCGTCATCAAATGTTGTTTTCTCAGTTGCCCAAAATTGCTAAGTAGGTCGGGACATTGAAACTACTGGCGAGGGTCGTCATTTGTCATACTCTACCTTGAAGCCGAAGAAGGCGCGTCTATGTCATTGCTCATTTGTAAGGGTTTGAAGGATATTTACTTTTCGTAACTCGTGTTTTGTTTATTTTGGCCTGCTTAACTTATCTGTTTGATTGTTGGCAATACCAACTAGATACCAACTATTCTACATTACTCTCGAAGCGATCGCCTTAAATCCTTGCTTTGTAAATAATCGACACGACTCAACGAAAAATATAGGGTTTTGGGGATTTGGCGAGTGATGTCGATGACCATGTTACAAAACGTTTTTAATTATTCTAAAACCTAGATAACATAATACTTTGGTGGTGCTGCTGGTTCTTCACCTTTTCTTTTCTCGCATCAAAGAGCAAAATCCCCAAGTGCATTAATACCTATAGTTCTTGAGGCGATAACACCAATAAGCACAACCAGACATTTGATTAACAAAAATAATTAACGGGTAAAACATGAAAATTCTATTTTTAGATCAAAGTGGTAAACCAGGTGGCGCAGAACTCTGTCTTATAGACATTGCTAAACCTTATCGAGATGATTGTTTAGTTGGCTTATTTGCTGATGGTGAATTTAGAACTTTACTAGAAAAAAATCAGATTCCGGTTCAAGTTCTGACAACTCAAAGCATCCAAGTTCGCAAACAAAGTTCCTTGTCACAAGGATTAGCAAGTGTAGGACAACTCATACCTTTACTTGCTAAAGTTGTGCAAACAGCCCGTGAATATGATTTAATTTACGCCAACACTCAAAAAGCATTAGTTGTGGGAGCGATCGCCAGTCTGATCAGTGGGCGTCCTTTGGTTTATCATTTACATGACATTCTTTCACCAGAACATTTTAGTCAAACAAACCGCCGTATTGCTGTGGCTGCTGCCAATCGGGCATCATTAGTAATTGCTAATTCCCAAGCAAGTAAAACAGCATTTATCGAAGCGGGAGGACATACAGAAATTACTACGGTTATCTACAACGGCTTTGATCCCAAAAACTATCAAATAGATAAATCAATAATTCATCAAACCAGACAACAACTAGGACTAGAAGATAAATTTGTTGTTGGACACTTTAGTCGTCTTGCACCTTGGAAAGGGCAACATATACTAATTGAAGCACTCAGGCAATGTCCTCAACAAGTCATAGCTATTTTAGTTGGGGATGCATTGTTTGGGGAACAAGAATATATCCAACAGTTACATCAACAAATTACTACATTAGGACTAGAAAATCGAGTTAAATTTTTAGGATTTCGTTCAGATATTCCCCAATTAATGTCAGCTTGTGACTTAGTAGCACATACTTCCACTGCTGCTGAACCCTTTGGTAGAGTAATTGTTGAGGCCATGTTGTGTGGAAAACCAGTCATAGCAGCAAAAGCTGGTGGTGCTGTCGAATTAGTAGAATATGGTATTAATGGCTTTTTATTTACACCAGGAAAATCCCAAGAACTTGCACAGATAATCACCTGTTGTTTACAAGAAGCAGAAAAAACTGCGATGATTGCCAACCATGCCCAAACTACAGCCAGCCAGCGTTTTGATGTGAAAAATATTAATCAGCAAATAGCCCAGCAATTGATGACAAAATTATAAATCAAAGAATCCCATTCGATGAACACGGTGAGAATGTCAAAAAACTTAAACAAAATATTAATTAAGAATGGCGTATCAGTTGCGAACCGAAGATTACAATCGAGACGGGCTAAACTAGCACTGTAACAAAGGAGGATTACAAAGCTATGTCCGATTTAAATCGAGGAATCATGAAATTTGAGGGAGCAGACTCCCCTAAAATAGTTACTATTTCCACCGTGGTAATTTTGGGAGCGATCGCAGCTCTCATCATTTGGTCGCTGCAAGCAGCCTATGCAGTAAATTAATCTCCATAGCCAATACCTTCGCCAAAATAAAGAGGGCTTTCCGTAGTAGAGTTATTGTTTACCACAACTACAACTCAATCGCTACAGAAAGCCCATGCCAGATATATTAGCACTGTTGGAATGTTTGCAACGATAT
>JAESGT010000032.1_pt1 | contig 61328 bp, 50 predicted proteins | sample 9266261 | NCBI WGS metagenome assembly JAESGT01 (sample SAMN15741584, study PRJNA653494) | algae metagenome | isolation source: Pelatocladus maniniholoensis HA4357-MV3 and co-occurring heterotrophs from... | place: USA: Maniniholo cave near Haena, Hawaii | collected 2009-07-28 | reverse complement strand
GTTTTAAAGCCTTTTGTAGTTTCTCTATTTGCTGGGAAGTTAAATGATTTTTTGCTGGCATTATTCCATTTTTTTACTGAATTCGGCTTTTTATTATACCCAATTTAAATGCTGAACAGCTTAAACCCTTAGCTAATAGCACAAGTCGTCTGAAGACGACTCAAATAAATCGAGAGCATCCCAATTTCTGAAAAAACAACAGCGATGTTCACCCTGCGCGGCTACACAAACCAAGTTCGCCTAGTAGTTTGTCAAGTTTGAATTAAGGGTTTTTAGTAAGTAATGCGCGTGCCTTAAAAAATAAGGACTTAAGTCCTCACTACAAACTTTCTTATCCATACTATAAATTTAAACTTGACAGAGTACTACGCGGACTAACGAAAATTCAAGGATTATAAACCTACGTAGGTGGTCGCTACGCGTTATGTATGTGACAGCAGTGACTTCTAGTCGCCAGGTGCAAGATCTTAGTTAATCCAATACTGCAAGAGATAGGATTTTTCATCATAATTTTGGGGTTGTACCAGACGCGATATATCACAGACCTCTTGCAAAAATATTTTTACCCCACCCTAACCCTAAGCGTAAACGCTTAGGGAACTAAATCTTCCCCCCGTTCACGGGGGGATTGAGGGGGGTTCATTCGACTTTTGCAAGAGGTCTCACGTCTCTGGTGGGTTTAAATGTCAATCGATTGGTCTTATCCGAGCAGTATTGTTAGTTAATCAATTTGGCGATCGCATATTGAAAACAACGCAAAAATGATACTTAGCTAAAACACTATTTATATTATATAGAGTAAGTTATCGTATTAATAGACACAATCTTGCAAACTTTTTCCTATATATTTACTATTTATTTACATAAATATACTCAACAATTTAAAAATTTTATACCTATTTTTCAACGATTATTCATTACGTGACGTGTATTCTTCAGAAACTCTATAATTTAAGTCATTTATGATACTATAAACCATTAAGTACTTGAAGTAGTTATTGTTAGAAATACTCAATAATGTACAAAGTAAACATATCAATAGCTTTCTATAATTAATTCTTGGTTGATAACTTGATAATTGCCTGACATTAAAAAGATAATTAATATAAATGCACTTGAATATTTACTTAGTAATTGATAATATATGATTCTGGATATATACTATATATTCTGATATTCTGTATCAGATTTGATTTTTGAAAAAACTCACTACTCTTGATATTATCTGTTCCCTATTATTTGTTCCCTCTGTTGATGAGTAAGTTCATAAATCAAACCAGATTACCGTAGACTTATATTTGTATTTAAAGGCTAGATTGCAGTTTACAACTCTTAGAGTAAGGGGTGCCAGGTGATTAAAATACAAGGGTGCCATACATCTATTCAATAATCATAGAGTTTTAATTAAGCTTATCTCCTGTCGGGGATAAGTACTATTGAGCTACATCAATAACTGAGTATATACAGCATGGGATCACATCAATAATTCCATGCATAACTTTCATGCAAAATATCTGGGGCTGCAACTAGACATAAGCTTAATCTCAACTATAAAATTTTTTACAATGTTGACTCCTTCATCTGTCAGGTCAATAGATCTGCCAATAACTATTTACAAAATAGAAAATAGCAATGATCTAGCAAAATATATTCAGATTTGTAGTCGTGATCAAATTTCTGGTCGGCTAGATTTTACTTTTTCAGGCAACCAAGCAGCTATATGGAGTTTATTTTTTCACCAAGGTTGTTTAATTTGGAGCGCTGCTGAATTACATCCGTTGCGTCGTTGGAATCGACAACTACATCAACACTGTCCACATTTAGCAGCTGATTTGTGCCAACAAAAAACAGAGCGTCCTCAGAATTGGGATTATGGTTCTTTAGTAAATCAGGTAAAACAGGGAAAAATATCGCAAGCAAAATTAGCAGCAATTATCGGAGGAAACATTTTAGAGACTCTGTTCGATATTATCCAGGCAGTACACCTACCTCGCCAAAATGGAGAAATGCAACTTGCTTACAGCAAATTTCCACAAGAGCTAATTGACTCAAAACTGGTTTCCCTCCAGCTTGATCAAGCTTGGCAACATGCATTAAAAGCTTGGACAATCTGGCAAAAAGCTGGTTTAGCTGGCTTCTCTCCTAATCTGGCTCCCGTGATTTGGGATAACGAAGGACTGCAACAAAATACTTCACAGTCTGTTTACAAAAATCTGATCACGATGGCCAATGGTAATTGGACACTAAGAGATTTAGCTGCCAAGTTAAGACAACCCCTACTACTTTTAACGCAATCGATAATGCCTTATGTTAACCAAGGCATGATGGGATTAACCCACGTTGGAGACATCAACTTCTACGTTAAGCCCGTCACTGGCTCTCTAATTGCTTATATCGAAGATAGTCGATTTGATAGCGAGATGATGGGGCGTATTCTTGCTCCTGCTGGCTATCGATTTATCAATATTAGAGACTCCATACAAGCACTACCAATGCTGCTAGAGCATAAACCAGATTTGATTTTTTTGGATTTACTCATGCCTGTAGCAAACGGCTATGAAGTGTGCGCTCAAATCCGCCGTATTTCATCGTTTAAAAACATCCCGATAATTATTATTACCAGCAGTGATGGTATTGTTGATCGGGTGCGGGCAAAAATTGTTGGTTCTTCAGGGTTTTTAGCAAAGCCAATCGAACCGGGAAAGGTGTTATCTGCTTTGCGACAATATCTGCCAGTTTCGCCCTTATCTGCTTAATAGGGGTCATACGATTTTGGATTTTAGATTTTAGATTTTGGACTTGGTCGTGAGCGCTCAGTCGAACGATTTTGGATTGACCCCACGGATAAATCCGAGGAATTGAGAATTTTGGATTTTAGCCTGAGCAAAGTCGAAGGCTAACGGTGAGCTTCCCCTGAGCTATTATTTCAAGCTAATTGGCTTCAAGACTAGGAGTGTGGATTTGCAGGAATTTGGTGTCATGTATAACAATAAAAATATGATCACGGTTCTTTTAGTTGAAGATAGTTTGACAGAAACTGAAGTACTGACTCATTATCTTAGACAAGCTGGTCTATCAGTAGTCAGCGCCACAAATTGTGAAGAAGCTCGAATTAAGCTCAGTCAACAAAAACCTGATCTGGTAATTGTCGATGTCATTTTACCTGGGCAGAGTGGCTTTGAGCTTTGCCGTGAACTAAAGACTCATACTAATACTTCACAAATCCCAGTTGTGATTTGTTCGACCAAGGGAACAGAAGTTGACAAACTTTGGGGCGCTATGCTAGGAGCGGATGCTTATCTCCCCAAACCAGTAGATCAAAAAGAATTGACAAACACAGTCTTGCGCTTAACTGCTGTATAGGAGATGCAATGATGCAATCATCTGACTCACAGCTAATAGCAACCAACAGCCTGGAAGCGTTGATATTAGATCCACTTCCCCCTGACACTAGAGTGCGTCTACTCCGCTTCCCTTTAGGAATCCAAGACAGTGTGCTGTTACCTTTAGAGCAAATCGCCAAAATTATTCAAATAAATGTGACAGAAATTTTGCCTATTCCGGATATGCCCGATTGCATCATCGGAATATGCAACTGGCGAGGGGAAATGCTTTGGCTGTTGGATTTTAACAACTTTGTTGGTTACTCATCCCTATTGCAATTGCAGCCAATTTCAACTGCCATAACAATCATAGTGGTTCAAATCAATCACCAATCACTTGGACTTGCAGTACAACAAGTCAACGACATTGAATTACACGACTTAGAGCAACTCCAAGTAGTGCCATTTGGATTATTTACACCTGATCTCATACCACTGATCCAAGGAATTATACCTGGGTGCAGCGATGCTGTCTTAGACCTCCAAGCCATTATTCATTGCCCTTTATGGAAAAATCATCAGGAGAGAGAGCCTTAAATTCTCCAATTGCACGATTCATGAAGCAACTCATGAAAAGTGATACCCAAGACAACCAAGAAATTACTGAACAAACTGAAGATTTAAGCCTGGATGTCAATTCACCAGAGTTGTATCAATTAGACGATGTAAATGAAAATGCAACTATGCAGAACTTAGAGCAATCAGAATCAAGATTCAACCCTGTTTCTTTTGGTAACTCATCATTGCGAAGTAGTAACAGTAGTGTACCAGCCCGGAGCCAAGATTCTATTAGTCTGGATTGGTTATTTACCATTGCTAAACAAATGCGCCAGGCAGAAACAATTGATACTCTGTTCACAACTGTAGTTACTCAAGTCCAGCAATACTTACAAAATGAAAGAGTATTCTTATACTACATTAAGAGTCAAAACCAAGGTGTTGTCTTAGCAGAGTCGATAGTCAATGGTTATACACCCACCCTGAAGGAATATTTACCCATAATTGCCTTTGGAGCCAACCAGCTAGACGACTATCAGCAACAACCGTTCATTGCAATTGACGATATTGCCAACACAGGTCTGACTTCTTACCAATGTCAACTGCTCAACCAGTTTCAGGTGCAAGCTAGCCTCAGCTTGCCAATATTCGTTAAAGATAAATTATTTGGCTTATTGGTGGTGCAGCAATGTTCCCATCCCCGCCAATGGGAAGCTCAGGAAATCAGCCTGCTCTACCAGATTGTGACTGAACTGAGGCTAAGTTTGCAGTCATTAATTTTTCGCAACGAACAGCAAGCATTAGCTCGCGTCAGCGAAAAGACTCGCCAGACAATGGATTCAAAAAATATTTTCCAGACTACAACTAGAGAGGTACAGCAACTGCTCAATGTCGAGCGAGTCGCCATTTACAAGTTCCACTCCGACTATTTTGGTGATTTTGTCTTTGAGTCTAAACCTCTGAATTTACACTCAATAGTTGGTCAGACTTGGAAAGATACCTATCTTCAGCAACATCAAGGTGGTCGATTTCGTGACAATCAACCCTACGTAGTAGATGACGTTGATGATATTATTGGTGGCAGTAGTTGTTATTTAGAAGCCTTTAAGAACTTCGAGATTAAAGCTTGTGCGATCGCTCCTATTTTTGTTGGACAACAACTTTGGGGTTTGCTCTGTGCTTATGAACACAGCGACTCCAGACACTGGCTAGAGGATGAAATTAAACTTCTGACTCAGTTTAGTAGCCATTTGGGAGTAGCTTTACAGCAGATAGAACTGTTAGAAGAAAAAATTAAAACGACAAAGTATAAACAATCACTTCCTAGCATCATCCAAAAGATGAACTCTGCTTCATACATAGACCGCACTTGCGAAATAGCCGTGCAAGAAGTGCGACAACTATTAGGTGTAGAGCGAGTCGCCATTTATAAATTTCGCCCAGACTATTTCGGTGACTTTATTTTTGAGTCCGAGTCTGGGGGCTGGCCCAAACTAGTGGGTAGTGCTTGGGAAGACACGTATATCCAAGAACACCGAGGCGGCAGATTTTGTAACAACGAACCATACGTTATTAATAACGTCTATACTGCTGGTTTGACTGATTGTCATTTAACAACCTTGGAGTACTTTGGCGTTAAATCCTGCCTGATTGTTGCTATTAAACAAGGAGAAAAACTCTGGGGTTTATTAAGTGCATTTCAACACAGCAACTTCAAGCATTGGCTAGAAATTGATGTCACCTTGCTCAGTGGGATTGCTCAACAGTTAGGTGAAACTCTGCAAAATCGAGAATACATTTTACAGCTAGAAACACAAGCCACGCAGATGGCTAAAGCTGCTCAAATAGACCACGCAGTCGCCCAACTCATTCCTAAGATTCTCCAATCCCAGAACTTGGACACCATTTTTCGCATTACCAACCAAGCAGTTAGGCTGTTACTAAAATGCGATCGCGTCGCCATGTATCGTTACAATGTTGATGGTAGTGGCGAACTGGTTGCAGAGTCAGTAACCAAAGGCTTGGATACTTGGCAACAGTCATATATAGCAGCTGTCTTTGCAAACCCAGAAGATTTGAATCGCCGTCGTGAAAGCACAGTGGTAAATAACATTTACACTTCTGGTCACTCTCCTGATGCGATCGAAAATTTAGAAGCAATAGAAGTTAAAGCTTATGTGATCACACCTATTTTTAAAGGTAACAACCTCTGGGGTCTACTCGGCGTTTATCAAAGCAGTGAAGCTCGTTCATGGACAGATGTTGAAGTCAGAGCTTTGAAACAAATTTCCGTGCAGATAGATGTAGCAATGCGACAAATAGACTACATCGAACAACTGCAAACTACATCACAACAGCTGACCAAGACAGCCGAACGGGAACATTTAATTGGTAAGACAATTGATCGGATTCGGCAGTCCCTCGATTTACAGAAAACCTTTCAGACTACGGCTCGAGAAATCCGTAATTTCATGGAAGTTGATCGCGTTGCACTCTTCAAATTTGATACCGCATCTAACTACCAGAACGGAGAAACCATTGCCGAAGATGTCAGACCAGGTTATATTTCAGCCTTAGCAGTCAAAGTCACAGATCATTGCTTCAGCAAACAGATGGCTGAACAATACAGAAAAGGACGCTTCTGTGTCATCAATGATATTTATCAAGCAGATATTCCAAATTGTTATATCGATGTTCTTTCTCAATTTCAAGTACGAGGCAACTTAGTTGTACCCTTACTCAAAGGGGAAGAACTTTGGGGCTTGTTTTGTATCCACCAGTGTAGCGGGCCTCGGTATTGGCAGGAAACAGATGTAGAATTTGTCAAACAAATTGCTGCTCAACTCAACATTGCTATCCAGCAGGGAGAGTATATAAAGCAATTGCAACACCAATCACAACAATTAGCGGAAGCTGCTTACCGAGACAAGAGTGCCAAAGAACAGCTGCAACAGGAAGTGATTCAATTACTCACAGCAGTACGACCTGCATTAGCAGGTAATCTCACCGTCCGCGCTCCCGTTACAGACACAGAGGTAGGTACCGTCGCCGATGCTTATAACAACACGATTAGCAGCTTACGGCAAATCGTCACCCAAATGCAAAGCGCTGCAAATCAGGTTACTCAAATCTGTCAAGGAAATGGCTCTGCGATTACTAAGCTTGCAGCTCAAGCTCAAGACCAATTCCAAGCTCTTGAACAAGCCCTCGAACAAATTCAGATGATGGTTAGCTCGACCGCAGCAGTAAAAATGAACGCTCAGGAAGTCGAGGCCGCAGTCCAACAAGCAAACCAGACCGTGATTGCAGGGGATGCAGCCATTGATCGCACTGTTGATGAGATGGAAGAAATCCGAGAAACAGTGATCGAAACCAACCACCGACTTCTACGCCTTTCTGAATCGTCACAGAAGATTTCCAAAGTCGTTAACTTGATCAGTGGTTTTACAACTCAAACTCAACTGCTGGCTTTGAATGCATCAATCGAAGCCACCCGCGCTGGAGAATTTGGGCGTGGTTTTAGCGTCGTTGCTGACGAAGTGCGATCGCTCGCTCGTCAGTCTGCAAATGCAGCCACTGAGATTGAGGAACTGGTGCAAGAAATTCAACTGAATACAGCAGAAGTTTCGAGGGCTATGGAAATGGGTATTCAACAGGTGACATCAGGAACTACTGTTGTGAATGAAGCCCGTCAGAATCTCAATGCGATTGTAAACGCCACAACTCAAATTAGCCAACGAGTCACAGGTATCACTCAGACAACCCAACAACAGACTCAGCAATGTCAATTAGTAACTCAAATCATGACAAAAGTTGCAGCCATTGCCAACAAGACTTCTAAAGATTCTGTAACAATTTCCGGATCTTTTAAAGAACTGCTAACAACAGCCCAAGACCTCCAATCCAAAAGCGAACAATTCAAAGTCAGCTAAATTTGTTGGGGATCGGGGAAAGGGGATCGGAGATCGGGGATCGGGAATCGGGGATTGGGGATTCTCCAGAGGAGACGCACTTGCGTTCGGGGATTGGGATTAAATTATTCTCCCTTGTCTCCCCTTTCCTCAATCCCCTTTCCTCAACCCCCATTACCTCTTATCCCCTTTCCCCAATCCCCGATCCCCCAGATAGTAAATCCAAAATCTCAAATAGCATGTCCCTAGACCCGACTATTCGTGAGCAAACGTATCCGTACTTTCTACAAGAAGCACCAGAACTTTTACAAGCTTTGGAACAAGGTTTGTTGAACCTCAGAGAAAATTGTGGTATCAATCAAGTCAATGACTTAATGAGAGCTACCCACACTTTGAAAGGAGCAGCAACGAGCGTGGGATTAGAAACCATTGCCACGGTAGCTCACTCTCTAGAAGATATTTTTAAAGCTCTGTGTCAACCCAATGTGGTTATTGATCCAGAAGTTGAAGCCTTACTATTTGAGGGATTTGAATGTTTACGACTACCTTTAGTTGCTGAACTTACTGGTGGTTCGGTAAATCAGGCTGAAATTTTAGATCGAACTGCTGCTATTTTTGCCCGACTACAAGAAAAATTAGGAGACTTTTTTGCTCAGGAAGCATACCTTCCGACCTCAGCAGAGTTAGGCTTCGATTTAACCCAATCCCTATTTGAAGTGGGCGTGACTCAGCGCTTAGAGCAAATTGCCACGATTTTAGACAATGGTCAGCCCGAAGAAATTGCCCGCCTATTGCGGACTCAAGCTGAAGTTTTCCTGGGTTTAGCTGAGTCTTTGAATCTATCGGGATTTGGAGCGATCGCCCAAGCAGTGCTTAGTGCTTTGAATCACCAGCCACACCAAGCAGTAGTCATCGCTGAGCTTGCTCTGAGAGACTTACAAGTCGGACAAGCTGCTGTACTAGCAGGCGATCGCGTCCAAGGTGGTGAACCTTCGATTGAGTTACAACAACTTGCTATTCAAACCACTGAATCTGAGACACTTTTTTTGACCTCTGTCTCTGAAACCGACGATGATCAAGAAATTCCCTCTATAGAAAGCATCTGGGGGCAACAGACAAGCCCAATTGAGCCAATTATTCACCAACACTTAGAAGCTTTTACACAATTAGAACAGGATGCAAACTGGGAGCAAGACTTCAGTTCCGTCTACAATTCCCCTGAACCGAAGCAATCGATTAGTCCTGTAAATCCTCTACCTCCTAAAGATCAAGTTTCACCGTCTCCTATAGTCCGGGTTAGTGTTAAGCATCTAGACGAACTCAATTACTCGATTGGAGAACTAGTCACTAACCAAAATCATCAGTCGCTTCAGATTGAAGAGCTACAAGCTAGCAATAAAACGCTTCTCAACCAGATAAAACAGCATCAAAAACTCCTCATTCAACTTCAAGACCAATACAAGCATCAGATTAGCTTGCTAGAGCGATCGCAAACAATTGGCAAATCTTCTAGCAAGAAAGCCCGCAAAGCCTCTAAGGCTATGCGATCGTCAGGTGTTGTACCTACTCAAAAGCACAATGACAGCGCTTACCTGATTCAATCACTTCTAGATCATACGGTGCAACTAGCAGAAACTGCTGAAGCTATTGATCTACTGAATCGATCCTCTCAGCAAACATCACAAAAGCAGCAGCAACTACTGAACATCACTAAGGGTGCATTAATCGAAGCCCGAATGTTAACTCTAGGTGAGATATTTGGTCGCTTTCCCCAGATTCTGCAACAGCTAAAAACCCTCTACAATAAGCCGATTTCGTTGCAACTGTATGGAAATGAAGTGCTAGTCGATAAGGCTGTGGCAGAAAAGCTATTTGATCCCTTACTACATCTAGTACGCAATGCCTTTGATCATGGCATTGAACCTGTAACAGTCCGGCAACAGCGAGGTAAACCAGAAAAGGGTGAAATCAAAATCTCTGCCTATCACCAAAATAAATATCTCGTAATTGAAGTACAGGATGACGGAAATGGCCTAGATTTCGATCAGATCCGACAACGAGCAGTAGAACGAGAACTAATCTCTGTTGAACAGGCAAATAATCTAAACCAGACTCAGCTGACTAATTTACTGTTTGAGCCGGGGTTTTCCACGGCGTCCCAGGTCAATGACCTCTCTGGGCGTGGTGTTGGACTTGATGTAGTGCGGAACCAGTTAAAATCTCTTCAAGGTGAAATTACAGTTAATTCTGAACTGCATCAGGGTACTAAATTCATATTGCAGATTCCTTTAAGTTTGACAATCGCTCAGTTATTTATCTGTGGGGTTGGCTGCAAAACTTATGCCTTTGTTGATGAGGCTGTTGAACAAATCCTGATTCCTACACCTAGTCAGATTCAAGAGCGCAATGGTAACAAATTTCTCCGATGGGGTAAGGAGATGGATGAGAAACTGGTGTCAATTTACTCACTTGCGAGTATTTTAGATTACAATTCTCCAACTTTTCCCCTCTCTTACCCCCCCACCCCTCCTCCCCCACTACCCATACTGTTGATTCGTTGTCAAGAGCAACTTTTGGGCTTAGAAGTCGAGCAACTAATTGGAGAGCAGGAATTGGTTATTCGTCCTTTGGGGGCAATGATTGCAGCACCTAATTATGTTCACGGTGCCAGTATTCTGGCTGACGGTGAGTTGGCGTTGGTGATAGATGGGGGAACATTACTGCAAAAAGTTCTGGCTAAACAGCACAATGACCAAATCTCTAGAATTTGGGCAAAATCGATAACCTCATTGCTTCCACCAAGTTCTCAACAACCATTGCTGTCTGATTCTCATACTGTCATATCAGCGCTCTCTGCATCAGAGTCCGATACCAAAGCAAGTGCAAGAATTTTGATTGTAGATGACTCACTAACTACACGCCAATCTGTAGCGATCGCTCTGCAAAAAGCTGGCTACTGCGTATTTCAAGCACAGGATGGTCACAAAGGAATTGAGCAGTTCCAGCACCTCAGCGATATTCAACTGGTAATCTGTGATATCGAAATGCCTCGTATGAACGGATTTGAATTTCTCCGATCCCGTCAACAAATTCCTGCTTTAGCAGACATTCCCGTATTAATTCTGTCATCTCAAAGTAGCGAAAAACACCACTTTCTGGCTTTGCAATTAGGAGCTACTGCATATATGACCAAGCCCTACATGGAACAAAAGCTATTAGCTATGGTGGCAAATCTGCTTGAGAGGGACAACACATGAAAATTATCCAAAATCAGTCCCAATCAGAAAAGTTCATTACTTTTACAGTGGCAGATTACTGCTTGGCGCTACCAATCAAAGCTGTATTAAAAGTTTTGACTTGTCCTGTTGGAGATGATCACAAACTCAGCAAAATGGGACTCATTCAGGTTGGTCGCCATATAATTCGGGTTTTAGATTTGCATCAGTATTTAGGTAGAGAAGATGTACATCAATTACCAAAAAAACAAGCTTTTTTACTGATTACGCCCATTTCTCAAGCAGAACTCTACGGTATTCTCATATATGAACCACCCGATCTGATAGAGTTGCCCCTAGAAATGATGCAGCCACTATCACAATCTCACTATCAGTCTAGTTTGCTTGATATTTTTAGTCACGCCATTGTAGTTTCACAAGAGAAAGCCACAAAAACTATTTTTTTATTGGACTTGCAACAAGTTTTTAAATGTTGTCAACTAATGGAATAGTTAGCGACACAAATATTGCAAGTCAATTCATCGCAATCATGAGTATATTTATACATTTTCCACAAACGTTCAATAAATCAATGATTAAAGGAAGTGCGATCGCATTCATGGATTAATAGCCTGCATAGACCACTCTTTTTGCTGGTCATCATAGCGATAGAGCCAGCGATTTTGTGGTTCACCACGCAATTCTAGGTGGTCTACTTTGGCGGGATCGAGTAGTAGTAGACAAAAATTTAGTAATGGGTGTACTGGATCAGGTTGTGGTAGGATAAAAGCTTTCTGTTCCTCCATTTTTCTAGGTTTCCCAGGATGAGGCCAAGCAAACTGTATACGTGCAGCATCACTCAATTCTTGCCAAGTATTAATCCGGACTTGTTGTAATATTGGGTCAAAATAATCACTTCCCACCAGAGTTAAACAGCCACTGATGCGAAATTGTTCGCGTGTACTAGGAAAATACCAACAAACTTCTGCCCAAGGTTTTAGTAGGATTTGAGTAGCTTTTTCACTACGGTCATCAGTAATAAATTTTAGCTGATTGCTATCCTCTAAAAAGCCACGAAATACCACAGTCCGATTAGCAGGACGGCCATTATCTCTGACTGTTGCAAGTTGTAAGTAACGAGCATAAACAAGACTGCGGTTGCGATGAAGAGCGCGAGCGATCGCACTTCGCCAAGGAGCAATAGACATAAATTACAGCCCCACATACTCCTGTATATATTGATTAACTAATTCCGGTCGTTCCTGTTCCAGTGACTACGGTTATACCGTTTCTCCCTGAAGCTGCGCTAAATAATTTCTTAGCTCCCCTTATTAAGGGAGGTTGGGGGATCTGATTTGTTGCATTTTCATATAGAACTGGTATGAGGTAATTCCTATTATTTAAATTAACAAGCTTATACCAATTAAATATGAAGCTGCACATTATTTTAACCCCTCCCAACCTCCCCTTGGTAAGGGGAGGTGCCGAAGGCGGTGGGGTTCTTTCTATGCATCTTCATATGGAAATGGTATTAACTGAAAAATTCTAACTATATTTTATATTTTCATATTCAAGATAACACAATTTATTTTATTTAGTAAATATCTAAAATTCAAAATATTTTTAATAGTTTTGCTTTCTCCGAGATGTTCTTAGTGTCTTAGTAGCAACCTTTATAAAGTTGCTTGGCGTCTACGTTAAAAAGTAAAAATATGATTTTTTAGCAACTAATTAAATTTAGAAATCAGTCTCTTGAAAATAGGCAATTCTCCTTAAGATGGATGAAAATCCTAGCTTAAGCCTGGTAAAACCATAGCTATAATTATATTCAAAGAACTATGACCCAGCAATTAATACACCATCCATCAACTTGGATTGATCGCCTAGCTAGATTTGGTTATATATCCAAAGGAATAGTATACGCTGTTGTCGGATTCCTCGCATTGCAAGCAGCAGTGGGAAGCGGTGGAAAAACCACAGACTCTCAGGGCGCACTCCAAGAACTCGTCAAACAGCCATTTGGTCAAATTTTGCTCGCGTTAATAGCTATCGGTTTAATAGGATATGTGATTTGGCGTTTTGTAGAAGCGATCAAAGATCCAGAAAATAATGGAACAGATGCCAAAGGAATAGCAAAAAGAATTGGTTATGCAATTAACGGCTTTATCTACGCTGGTTTAGCTTTTACTGCTATCAAACTTGCTCTTGGCAGTGGTGGAAATAGTAATAGTAACTCTACACAAGATTGGACAGCACGTATACTTTCTCAACCCTTTGGTCAATGGCTCATTGGGACTGTTGGAGTATTGATTATCGCCCTGGGTTTTTATCAGTTTTATCAAGCCTTTAGTAAAAAACTTCGTAAAAAACTCAACATAACAGAATTGAGCAATCCAGAACGTAAATGGGTAATGACAATTTGCAGATTTGGCGTAGCTGCGCGGGGTGTTGTATTCTGCATAATTGGCTGGTTTTTGATTGAAGCAGCAACTCAGTATGATCCAACTCAAGCAGGAGGTTTAGACCAAGCATTACAGACCTTAGCGCAACAGCCTTATGGCCCTTGGCTCTTGGGTATCGTAGCATTAGGTTTGATTGCTTATGGCGTATATATGGTAGTGCAAGCACGATATAGTCAGCTAGCAACAAATTAAAAAATTTGTTCTCACAAAATATGGCAATTATTGAAATTCGAGGCGTTTGGCTTACTACTACTGATAGCAAGGTTCTCCGTTCTCAAGAACGCATTGCGGAAGCGATGGATTTTCTCGCCGAGACGGGCTTTAATGTTGTCTTTCCAGTTGTCTGGGGTAAAGGAGCAACACTATATCCGAGTCAAGTGATGCAACAGACCTTCGGTACGGAAATTGATTCATCATTTCTCGGACGTGACCCGTTAGCAGAAGTAGTAACCACCGCGCATCGAGTTGGTCTTAAAGTCATTCCTTGGTTTGAATATGGATTTGCTAGTTCCTACAAGATGAATGGCGGGCCATTATTAGCGAAAAAACCAGAATGGGCTGCACGTGATTGCAATGGTAATTTACTCCAGAAAAATGGCTTCGAGTGGTTGAATTCTCTCAACCCAGAAGTACAAAATTTTATGTTGAGTTTAATCCTAGAAGTTGTACAAAATTACGACGTTGATGGAATTCAAGGTGACGATCGCCTACCTGCATTACCCTGTGAAGGCGGTTATGACCAATTCACGGTAAAACTCTACAACCAGCAGTTTGGTAAAAATCCCCCACAAAATCCTAAAGATGATCAGTGGTTAAGGTGGCGCGCTGACATTCTGACAGAATTTCTTGCTGGTTTGTATCAATCAGTCAAAGCAATAAATTCTAATTTAATAGTCTCAATGGCTCCTAATATTCCTGGCTGGGGATTTAAAGAATATTTACAAGATTCGCGGACTTGGTTAGAACAAGGGCTAGTTGATATCTTGCATCCACAGATATATCGGCGTGATATCTTGAGTTATCGATGTACACTTGAGCAGTTGATCAACAAGCAATTATCTAGTAGAGAATTAGCAAGATTAGCGCCAGGAATTTTAATGAAAATCGGTTCCTATGAAATCAGTGCTAAACAACTTTTACAAGTAATTGAGTTTAATCGTGATTGTGGGATGGCGGGAGAGGTATTCTTTTTCTATGAAGGTTTGCGAGCAGATAATAATGCTCTGGCGAAGGTATTACGGCAAGGGCCTTATGCTCAACTAGCAACTTTTCCTACTGTTGCCGATTTAAATAGACCAAGTGCAGATAAAATAGGATTATCTTCTATGTGGCAAAGATTACTACGATTTTTCAAAGCTATTTTTTAGAGGCAATAGTTGTGGATTATCAATCGCGAATTGATCAGATTATAGAGACTCTGCGACACGATTTACCGACACTATTTGAAAAAGATATTTCCTACGATATTTATACACAAAATATATATTTCAAAGACCCAGTTAATCAATTTAAAGGTAAATTAAATTACCGTATTATCTTCTGGACTTTACGTTTTCATGCTCGCTTGTTTTTCACAGAGATTTATTTTGACTTACATGAAGTATCTCAGTCAGCCAAAGATATCATCCTAGCAACATGGACTGTGCGGGGTGTGTTACGTGTTCCCTGGAAAGCACATATATTTTTCAATGGCTATTCTACTTATAAACTCAACCAAGATGCTTTAATTTACGAGCATATCGACACTTGGGATCGAAAACCAGGAGAAATTTTACAGCAGTTTTTTCGTAAGGGAAAAGATCATAATTAATGGGTTCGTAGTCAGCGCTTTAGCGACCACATAAGCACGCTTGGTCTTACTACGAACAGAAACAAAAAGTTACTTGTAGGTGTCTTTGTGGTCAAGAGATATAAATGGCGTATCTATCCGTAAGCAATCGGAGGGGACTGGTAGTTAGTATTATCGCCATTGTCTATTCTCTGATAAACAAATACAAGCTAACTTCCTGTCAATCAGGCTTTATTAATTATGCGAATTTCTTCTGCTGCAATTTTTACTTTAGCTACTTTAGCCACTAGCAATGTGACTCAGCAAGCAACTGCTGCACCTACTAGTGATTCCACACAGAATCAAAAAACTACAAATGTAGTAGTGCAAGCAACCGAAGTAACATCTGCACAAACAGATGCGATCGCATCACCGGAAACAGTTGTAGTTTCGCAGTTTTCGCAAAACAATAATTTAGTTGTGACAGCTACAGATGTACAAATTGTTGGTGCGACACCAGAATTGCAGCAGATCATTAGCAATATAATTAAAACCCAAGTTGGCGGCGAAACTAGCCAAACTCAATTACAACAAGATGTGGCAGCAATTTTAGATACTGGTTTATTTGCTAATGTTAGCGTCAATAGCCAAAGTACCAAAGCAGGTTTAAATGTAGTTTATCAAGTGCAACCTGTCATAGTGCGATCGCTTCAATTTTCTGGTGCAAAAGTCCTTAACTATCAACAAGCTTTAAAACCATTTCAATCTCAAGTTGGTAAACCAATTAGTCCTGCTAACTTACAGCAAGCAGTCGAGCAAATCAATCAATGGTACGCTGACAACGGTTACAAAGTAGCGCGGGTGTTATCAATTACACCCAATCGCGAAGGAATTTTGAGTGTCAATGTCGCAGAAGGATTAGTAGGCGATATTAAATTCCGCTTTGTTAATGATCAAGGACAAACAGTAGATGAACAAGGTAAACCAATAGAAGGGCGAACAAAAACAGATTTTCTCCGCCAACAAATCAAACTCAAACCAGGTGAACTTTTCCAAGAAAATTTAGTTAAACAAGACTTACAACAGTTATATAAATTAGGTTTATTTGACAGCGTGAATGTCGCCCTCGAAGGCGATGCAACGAAGCTAGATGTTATTTACCAACTTCAGGAAAGGGGCGCACGTGCTGTGAATGTGGGAGGTAATTACAACGCTGACGAAGGTTTGGTTGGTAGTCTTTCGTTTCAAGACCAAAATGTTGGTGGCGTTAACAACTCTTTTGGTACCAATCTCCAAGTCGGTGCGCGTGATCTCCAGTTTGATAGTAAGTTTACCAGTCCCTATCGAGCTAATAATCCCGACGCCCTTGGTTACACTATCAGTGCTTTTCGTAATCGCGAACAATCGAATACCTTTGATGATGAAATTAAATTAGCCAATGGTGATAAAGTCCGGGAAGGTCAATTTGGTGGTGGTTTAACATTCCAGCGACCAATAGAAAGTTGGGATACCAGCTTAGGATTTAATTACAGCCGTACTAGCATCCGCGATCGCGATGGCAAAATTACCCCTTTCGATGCTCAAGGTAATCCTTTATCTTTTAGTGGTACAGGCATCGACGACTTGACAACTGTATCTTTTACTGCTGGCAAAGACAACCGAGATAATCCCGCTAACCCAACTCAAGGATCTGTTTTACGTTTAAAAACAGAACAATCAATTCCCATCGGAAAGGGTGAAATTTCGATGAATCGCCTAGAGGCGAACTATAGTCGATTTGTGCCAATTAAATTATTTGATTCTCAAAAGCCACAAGTATTTGCTGTGAACCTGCAAGCTGGAACTGTGATTGGTGATTTAGCGCCTTATCAAACATTTAACTTGGGTGGACCAAATTCTGTGCGCGGTTATGATTCTGGTCAACTTGGTAATGGTCGGAGTTATGTATTAGCTTCCGCAGAATACCGCTTTCCAGTGTGGCAAAATTTCGGTGGCGTTTTGTTTGGTGACTTCGCTTCTGATTTGGGTTCTGGTGACACTGTATTAGGAAATCCAGCAGGAGTACGCGATAAACCAGGAATTGGTTTTGGTTACGGTGCAGGTATACGCTTTAATTCACCCTTGGGCTTAATTCGCGCTGACTACGGTATCAATGACCAAGGTGAAAGCAAATTTCACTTTGGTATCGGTCAGCGTTTTTGATTTTCTCAAATCAATAGACCTCTTGCAAAAATATTTTTACCCCACCCTAACCCTAAGCGTTTACGGGGCTACGGTGTACACACAAGTCTGAAGTTACTCAAGAATCTGGGTTTTACTTCACCCTAACCACTGCTTGAATTCAATAAACGACCACCCAAATTCAATAAACAACTACCCAAATTCAATAAACAACTACCCAAATTCAATAAACAACTACCCAAATTCAATAAACGACCACCCAAATTCAATAAACGACCACCCAAATTCAATAAACAACTACCCGAATTCAATAAACAACTACCCAAATTCAATAAACAACTACCCAAATTCAATAAACGACCACCCGAATTCAATAAACGACCACCCGAATTCAATGGGATTTAAGAAGAAATTCGACTTGTGTGTACACGGTAGGTTTACGGGGAGGGAACTAAATCTTCCCCCCGTGAACGGGGGGATTGAGCAGGGTGGTTTCATACAAGCAGAGAAAAATTAAAATCTTCTTTTAAAGCCTCTCCCCTTAATAACTGCGGTGTACACACAAGTTGAAACTGTATCCCGCCTAGAACTAAAGTTCCAGGCTCATAGCGAAAGTCCACTCAAGTGGACTGGAACAAACTTTTTTTGAGTCCTCTGAAGAGGACTTGCGCTATGAGACTCGGAATTTATTCCGAGGCGGTACAGATGCGCTTAATAAGGGGAGAGGTTTGGAGAGGGGTAAAAATCTATGCTTCAAAACGATAAATACAGACTTCCATATTTTTCTTTTTTCGTATGAAACCACCCTGCGTGAACGGGGGGATTGAGGGGGGTTCATTCGACTTTTGCAAGAGGTCTAATCTACAACTAAACCATCCTGAACCCGAATAGTCCTTTTTGTTTGCGCTGCAACATCTGGTTCGTGGGTGACAATCACAATCGTGATTCCTTGGTCATTTAATTCTGTCAATAATTCCATGACTTCTTCAGAAGTTTTAGTGTCTAATGCTCCGGTTGGCTCATCTGCTAAAACTAAAGCGGGTCGATTTACTAAAGCACGCGCGATCGCCACTCGTTGTTGTTGTCCTCCAGAAAGTTGGCTGGGACGGTTGAAGATCCGGTCTTCTAAACCGACTCTAGTCAAAGCTGCGATCGCTTTTTGACGACGTTTTGACTTTGGTATATTAGCGTAAACCATCGGCAGCATAACGTTGTCTAACGCCGTTGCTCGTGACAATAAATTAAATTGTTGGAAGACAAAACCAATCCGTTGATTGCGAATATATGCTAATTCGTCATCACCAAAGGTTGTCAAATTTCTGCCTTCCAAAACATATTGTCCGCTTGTAGGGCGATCCAGACAGCCGATAATATTCATCAACGTCGATTTCCCAGAGCCAGACATACCCATAATAGCGACGTATTCCCCTTCCTCAATAGCCAGATTAATTCCCTTGAGTACTGGCACATGCACATCCCCAAGTTGGTAAGCTTTGGTAATAGATTCCATCCAAATCATTTTTTTATCGTTGTTTGTTAGTGGTTAGGCAAAATTAAATTCATTCGTGAAGTTCAGGGAATAAGGAACAGGGAACTGTTAACAGCTTGAAGAATGTGTAATTAATTTTGTTTAGGTAATTAATAGGGACTTTAGGTTCAGAACTCGAAACTTCAAGCTTGAAACTAAAACATTCAGGTTCAGAACTCCATCAATCCGAAAAGCTGTTTCCTTAATTTCGATAGAGACAAATTCGTAAAAACAAGAAACTTCTCACCTGAAACGAGAAACTTCTCACTTGAAATGAGAAAAATCTCACTTAAAACAAGAAACTTCTCACTTAAAACAAGAAACTTCTCACTTAAAACAAGAAACTTCCCACCTGAAACAAGAAACTTCTCACTTAAAACAAGAAACTTCTCACCTGAAACAAGAAACTTCTCACTTAAAACAAGAAACTTCCCACCTGAAACAAGAAACTTCTCACTTAAAACAAGAAACTTCTCACCTGAAACAAGAAACTTCTCACCTGAAACAAGAAACTTCTCACCTGAAACAAGAAACTTCTCACTTGAAACGAGAAACTTCTCAGTTAAAACTCCAACAAGGGATCGCACTCCGCTTCCCTGTGCGTTCCAAAAAACCACCCAAAACTTCAATCCCCAATCCCCTCACTAATCACTCCTCAAAGCAGCAATCGGATCTAACTTAGCAGCGTTGCGTGCTGGTATGACTCCGGCTAATAACCCAACTGTAAACGAGAGTCCAAAACCAGCGATGATTGATAAAGGAGAGACAACAAAAGGAAACTTAAAAATAGCAGCAGCAGCAGCAGCAATGATCACACCTCCTGCAATTCCAATACCTCCTCCGAAAGCAGATATAACGATCGCTTCCGTTAAAAATTGGTTGAGGATAGCAGAATTGGTTGCGCCTAGTGCTTTGCGAATCCCAATTTCTCGTGTGCGTTCAACCACGGAAACGAGCATAATATTTGCAATTCCAATCCCTCCAACGAATAAAGAAATACCAGCGATCGCTACTATCATGACAGTGAATAAACCCACAACGTTAGTAAAGGTGTTAGCGATATCAGCTTGGTTGGTAATTCTAAAATCATCTGTTTGTGGTGGAAAAATGTTGTGGCGCAGACGCAAAATGTTAGTTACTTGAAACTGAGCTGCTTCTAGTTGCTGTTCGTTACTGGCTTTAAGTAAAATCCCATTTACAGAAACACCATTTAAGGCGTTGTTGCCAACAAGTCTTGCTGACATACTGGTCAAAGGAATAAAAATTTGATCATCCCGATCCATTGGCCCTTGAGAACCTTTAGGTTCCATCACCCCAATCACTTCATAAGCTTCTCCTTGAATACGGATTCTTTCACCGATGGGATCGACACCTTCGCCAAATAGCGTTCTTTGAACTGTGGGGCCTAAAATAGCAACTTGCTTGGCGGTATTTAGTTCGTCTTGGTTAAAAAATCTCCCTGATTGCGGGTGAGTGTTTCTGACATCTGGATAGTTCAAATCTGTGCCATAAATTGTCGTGGATGTGTTCTGTCCTGCGTAGACAACTTGTGCGCTGCGTTGTAAATAAGCAGAAACAATTTGAGCTGATGGTGCTTGTTGAGCGATCGCTTTTGCATCTTCCCAAGTTAAAGTACTGCTAGAACCCAGCCCTTGACGAACATTTCCACTTCTCGCAGAACCAGCAAAAACTTGCAGAATATCTGTACCTAAAGCCTGAATTTGTTGTTCAGTAGCCTTTTGTACACCCTGACCCACAGAAGTAATGGCAATTACTGAGGAAATTCCAATAATAACGCCCAGCATGGTTAATCCTGTGCGTAATTTGTTACTCCACAGAGCTTCTGCTGCCATTGACAAGATTTCTGTCATTGGCAATTGATAAGCACTTTTACCCTTATTAAAAGCCTTAAACATGCTTGTTATATTTAATACTGATTGAAAATACAAACCCAAGGAGATCTAAAACCCCATTTTCCCTGTTCCCCTCTCCCCGTTCCCTTTTAATTCTTTACATCGGCGGAGGACTTCCACCACCACTATTTCTGCTGCCACTATTTCTACCACCACCAGGCATCCCCGGAAACATTCCTCTAGGTGTTGATTGGGGTCGTGAACCCGGTGGGAAACTCAGTAACACCCTCTCATTACCTTTCAAGCCAGATTTAACTTCAGTAAAGTTATTGACAGTCACACCAGTTTGAATGGGAGTAAACTTAGGTTTGTTATCTGCTCCAGTCACAAATACACCTGTAGCATTTTGTTGTCGTACCACAGCAGCAGTCGGTACAACCACTGCATTTTGTAATTGACCGACTTGAAACTCTGTTTCTACATTCATTCCAGACCGCAATAAATTTTGCGAGTCTGAGGTAATATTTATTTTCACTTCAAAACTAGTAACATTTTGCTCTACTGTGGCTTGAGCAGCAATTTGACTAACTCGACCCTCAAAAGTTTTACCTGGATAAGCATCTGCTGTAATTGTGACTTTTTGACCAAGACGGATTTGAGCAATATTAGTCTCAGCTATATTTGCGACAACCTGGTTAGTAGAAGCCAAGGACAAAATTGAAGAAGATACTGCTGAGGAAACAGAACTGGCTGAAGTTGTAGGAGTTACAAAAGCACCAGGGTCAGCATATTTTTTAGTGACAACAGCATCAAAAGGTGATTTGATAATCGTGTCATTAATTTGGGCTTGAATATTTTGCAGCGAACCACGAGCAGAAGTGACTGCGGCACGGGAAGCTTTAATATCTTCTTGGCGTGAACCTGCTTTTAATAATGCTAAAGCTTCTTGTCTTTGCTTTACCACAGCTTGTAATTGCTGAATATCTTCGGGACGCGATCCCGCTTTTTGCAATGCTAAAGCCTGTTGGGTTTCATTGACTTGGGCTTGGGCGCTGTCGCGATCTGCACGTTTTTGATTTACAGTTTGCAGAGAAATAGCCCCATCATTGTAGAGTTCCTGATTGCGGCGCAGATCATCGTCTGCCTTACTCAAAGTAGCTTGAGCCTGTTTTAAGCGTGCCTCTGCTTGGGCAATATCTTGAGTGCGATTTCCTGCTTCGGCTTTACGTAGATTTGCTAGTGCTTCATCTAGTTGCGCTTGTGATTGGCCAATATCCTGGGGACGATTTCCTGCTTCTGCCTTTTGTAGATTTGCCTGGGCTTGTGCCAGTTGTCCTTGGGCTTGGATGAGTTGTCCTTGAAGATTTGAGTCATCCATGTAAGCAAGTATTTGCTCCTGTTTGACTGTATCTCCTTCCTGAACTAAAAGTTTTTTCAGTATGCCTGAGTTTTTAGGACTGATGTTGATTAACCGTTCCGGTTTTACGGTACCATTGGCAGAAACCTTTATTGGTAAAGTTTGCCTTTCTACAGGAAGTGTTAAAGTTTTGCTTCTAGCTTCCTGAGTGGGAACAACAACTAGTTGGCGATAGACGAGGAAACTAATAGCACCTATTAGTAAGAGAATGGCTAGCCACGGAAACCAAGTAATTTTGACTCTTTTTTTGATATTTGGCAGCGAAGGTAAGGAATCTACAGTGTTAGATGTATTAGAAGCCATTTCTATTATTTTTTGTGTAAAAAGAAGAGGGAATGGGAAATGGGGAACAGGGAACAGGGATATAGAAAAACAATATGTAATTAATTCTGTCTAAGTACTTATTCTTGTTTACTAGCAATTGGGAAACGGTTCAAGGGTAAATCAAGAAGGGAAAAGGTGAAGGGTTAAGGGATAAAGGTTTTAAATTTTAGATCTATCTCCTTTTTCCTATTTCCCTTTACACTTCCCTCGTTGTTTCCCCTTGGCCCGGCTTCTGCAAGAAGGATAATAAACATATCGTATAAATTACTTTCAGCAATTACATGGTGCAAAGGTCACAAACTGGTACGTGACCAAAGTCATGGATGGGGATAAGGGGATTGGGGATTGGGAAGAGACTTATTAAATAATTCTCCCCACACTCCCCTCCCTGCTTCCTTGTCCCCCGTGTCCTCCTTGTTCCTCTTCAAGGGAATGGGCTTAACCCAGATTTCTGTGAACAAGTATTTTTATTTCGCTGACAAGTATTTGATACTCGACGACGAGTATTTGATACTCGCTGACGAGTGTTTGATACTCGACGACGAGTGTTTGATACTCGACGACGAGTGTTTGATACTCGGCATTGTTTGTCTTTTCCCCGTTCCCCGTTCCCTTTCTTTGTAAACTTTTCTTGCACACACACGAGCGGAGATCGTTTAAGCTATCTGAAAGATTCATTCATCGTGGCGGAGAGGCGGTAGTGTGCCTAAACGAATTGGTTTAATTTCTCTGATTGTTGTCTGTAGTTTGTGGAGTATGCCTAAAGCTGCTCATGCACAGGCATTAATACCCCATACATTGCAACTCGATACAGCCAAATTGGAACAGCAAGGGTTGGGTTTAGCACAAGAAGCAGCACAACTAGCACAGTTTCAACAATACGAAATGGCTATGCCTAGAGCGCGGCTAGCATCTCAATTAGCTCCTAAAAGTGATAAAGTTTGGTTTCTCTTAGGCGGTTTATATTTACAAACCAAAGAATTAGATCCTGCGATCGCTGCTTTAAAAAAAGCTCAGTCTCTGAATCCCAAAAATGGTGATGTTCTGTTCGCTTTGGGTTCAGCCAACTTTCAACAAAAAAAATACGATGTTGCTGTTGACTATTTCCAGCAGGGTCTAAAGTTAAAACCCAATGATCCAGAGGGGTTATTTGATTTGGGTAATGCCTACTATATGCAGCGTCGATACCCAGATGCGATCGCCCAGTATAATCAAGCAGTCTCTCAAGATAAAAAATTCTGGCCTGCAATTAATAATATTGGTTTAATTAAGTACGAACAAGGTGATGTGGCAGGGGCGCTCCAGCAATGGCAATCTGCTGTCACAATTGAAAAGCAAGCCGCAGAACCTTTATTGGCTCTGGCTGTGGCACTATACAATAAAGGCGAACGGCAAAAAGGTCTCGCGATGGGTGAAACAGCACTCCGTATTGATGACCGTTATGGTGATATAGATTTTCTCAAAGAAAACCTCTGGGGCGATCGCTTACTTGCGGATACCAAAAAATTCTTAGAATTGCCCCGCATTCAAGCAGCCTTACAGCAAAGAGGGGAAAACACAACTCCCCCACCACAGCCGATGCAGTAGAGATTGGGGATTAGGGATTGGGGATGGATGGGGAAGAGACTTGTTAAATAATTCCCCCCACACTCCCCACACTCCCTTGTTCCCCTTCTCTTATCCTTGGTGCGATGGGATGTTTTTTATTTGGAAGTCCGTTGCCACTTGCTCAAAAGTGCTATCTAGTAGTACATATATATTAAACAGAAAAAAACGGTTGCCCATTTAGTCTATTGGGCTACCGTTTTAGTTCAAGGGGTGTATCATTACGAATTATCTTTAGGTAGCAGTGCGATGATCTGGTCAACAAAAAGTTGATGATCAACAACAGGCTTAGAGATGTAACCATCAGCGCCGCTTTGCTTGAGAAAATTTTCGCGATCGCCCTCCATTGCGTGTGCTGTCACGAGAATAATCGGTAAAGTGGCAGTTTGCGGATCGGATTTTAGCAGTTGTGTAATTTTTATTCCATCAACGGACTTACCTTGATAAACACTTCTTGATAGAGAAACATCCATTAAAATAATGTCTGCCTCTCCCGCTTGGGCAATTCTCATTACCTCTTCCACATTTTCGGTATGTTTGACTTCCAGTCCACCGCGTTTGGTCAAAATTTTAGAAAAAACGCGAGCATTAATCAGATCGTCTTCGACAATCAAAACAGTTTTCATGAGAATTTGACTTTTAGGGGTGAGGGGATAACAGAAATTTTATATTTTGGATTTTGGATTTTGGATGATTAAATTGGATTAGTAGTTCATCCACATTTACGGTGAATTCCTTTTCACCAATCTAAAAGCTCCAAGCCCCTTTGATGCGAGGAGTTAAGTAATTTTGAATTCTGGACGTTGATTTTGGATTAAGTCTCACGCTACTTGTACGCAAGGCATGACCCGAACATCTAAAATCTAAAAGCTAAAATCAATAGTCAATCCAAAATAGTATGTGTCTCCTTCTGAGTAATCAATGTGTATCCCGGATATCAAGGATAATACTACTGCTTTTAATCGTATAACTATCAAGATTTTGTAATGATGAGCATTACATCCGCTATGCTGTGGTTGCTGTAATGTTCAGTAACGGCATATTTTGTGTAGTGAAAACTTAGGAACAAACTCATGGCAAAACAGTTAAACCTTCTCTCTACGGGACAGGTCATCACCACGGCCTTGCATACCGAAATGCAACGGTCTTACCTTGAATATGCCATGAGTGTGATAGTCGGGCGAGCATTACCAGATGTGCGTGATGGTTTAAAACCAGTGCATCGACGGATTTTATACGCGATGCATGAACTTGGTCTGACACCTGATCGCCCTTATCGGAAATGCGCTCGTGTTGTGGGGGACGTCTTAGGTAAATATCACCCCCACGGGGATCAAGCTGTTTATGATGCTTTGGTGAGGTTGGTACAAGAATTTACCAGCCGCTATCCCTTACTGGCAGGACATGGTAACTTCGGCAGTGTAGATAATGACCCAGCAGCAGCGATGCGCTACACAGAAACGCGCCTCGCATCAATTAGCCACGAAGGGATGCTAACCGAAATTGGCGAAGAAACGGTGGAATTTGCTGGTAACTTCGATAATTCTCAGCAAGAGCCTACGGTGCTACCAGCACAGTTACCGTTTTTGTTGCTTAATGGTTGTGCTGGTATTGCTGTGGGTATGGCAACAAATATCCCACCGCATAATTTAGGGGAAGTAGTGGATGGGTTAATTGCTTTAATTGATAACCCTGATTTGTCGGATAACAAGTTATTTGAGTTAATTCCTGGGCCTGATTTTCCGACAGGTGGGGAAATTGTTGGTAATACAGGAATCCGCGAGGCTTACACCACAGGTAAAGGCGGTATTTTGCTGCGGGGAGTGGTACAGATTGAGGAAGTCGTTGGCGGGCGGGGAAACAAACGGCGAACAGCAATTGTGGTGACAGAATTACCTTTTCAGGTTAACAAAGCAGGTTGGATTGAAAAAGTTGCAGACCTGGTAAATCAAGGCCGCTTGCAGGGAATTTCTGATATCCGTGATGAAAGCGATCGCGAGGGGATGCGTGTAGTCATAGAACTCAAACGCGATACCAACCCCCAAGAACTTCTCCAGCAACTCTATCACCAAACCGCTTTGCAAACGACTTTTGGGGCAATTTTATTGGCTTTGGTAGATGGACAGCCACGCCAGCTATCTTTACGCCAATTGTTGCAAGAGTTTTTACATTTCCGCGAACAAACGCTTTCACGTCGCTACACTTACGAGTTAACTAAAGCAGAAAATCGTTCGCATTTGTTAGAAGGTTTGTTGAAAGCCTTGTCTCGCCTTGATGAGGTAATTGAAATTTTACGACGATCACCTGATGGTAGTAGTGCGAAAATCAACTTGCAAAGTCGCTTAGATTTGACTGAGGTACAAGCAGATGCGATTTTAGCAATGCCACTCAGACGCCTGACAAGCTTGGAACAACAGAATTTACAGAAAGAATATGAGCAGTTACAAGAGGAAATTACGACGTTACGAAAATTGCTGAGTGATCGTCGGGAATTACTCAAAAGCCTGAAAAAAGACTTGCGTACCCAGAAGCGCAAATATAGTGATGAACGTCGCACCAAAATCATAAGTGTGAGTGAGCTACGCCAAAAAGACACGGAAACACGGGGACGTCGAGATAAGGCGACAGAGGAAGAAAATCTCAAATTTAGTGTCCAAAGTCTCAAACCTGAACAACCTGTCGAAGAAGTGATTTTAGAATTGACGCAACGGGGATATGTGCGTCGCATTCAGCCGAATGGGAAAAAGTCGAAGCTTGATAACGGTATGGCTGATAATGACTTTGTGATGCAAACAGCTTTGACTGATACAGATAAAGATTTGTTGGTACTAACTAGCAATGGCAAAGTTTATCCAGTGAAAATAGGAGATATTCCTCCAACTACTGGGCGATCGCCACGGGGAACACCATTAATCACCTTGCTAACGAATACTGCTCAAGAAGCTTCTGAAGCTGTCGTTAGCCGCTTTTTGCTCCCGGAAAAGCCGGAAGACGGCGAAATGATTCTGTTAACGAAGCAAGGAAGAATTAAACGCCTATCTTTAACAGAATTTACTAGTTTGACGCGTCGCGGCATTACTATTTTGAAGCTCAAAGATAATGATGAATTATTATTAACTCAATTCACCACTACAGGAAGACAAATCATTCTAGCTAGCTCTGGTGGAAGATTGTTGCGATTTAAAGTTAACGACGAACAGCTACCTATTATGGGTCGTACCGCGATGGGACTACAGGCTATGCGCCTACGTCAGCGAGAAAGTATGGTTGGTGGTGTAACTTTTAATACTGAAGAAAATATTTTGCTGGTAACGCAACTAGGATATGCTAAACGTCTGCCAACTAGTGGTTTGCGATTAGCTAATCGGGGTGATATTGGTACTCAAACTTTCAAATTTGCCAGTAAGACAGATTACTTAGCAGGTATGCTACTAGCCAAACCAGGATCTGAGGTGGCGTTAGTAACGAATCATCAAAGAGTGGTACGTCTACAAGTAGACACAGTAACAAATTTACCGAAAGATTCTACTGGTGAAAGTGTATTCCAACTCAACAGAGATGAAAAAATTATCACTGTTGCCGAGTTTGTTTAGAGTAGAGCTTTTGCAGAAGTTGGGAAAAGGGAAAGGGGACAAGGGGGACAAGGGAGCAGGGAGTGTGGGGAGTGTGGGGGGAATTATTTAACTAAGTCTCTTCCCAATCCCCGATCCAATCCCCAATCCCCAATCCCCATTACCCCTTATCCCCTCCAGGGGACCCCTACCTTTCCCAATTCCCGCTCCCCCATTTTATGTTTTGAATAAGTTATTACATCGATAGATACCATAAGTCAATGTAATAGAACTACTACTCATAAAAGTTGCATTTCTTAAAAGTGTTGTTATATTAGTTAACAAAGGCTAATAAACTTTTGTAAATTCAGTTTGGAGTGCTAGTCATGCAAGATACAACAAAAATCACATCTCCTGTAATCGAAGATCGTAACGCTTGGCGTTGGGGCTTTACTCCTCAAGCAGAAATTTGGAACGGTCGCTTGGCGATGATCGGCTTTTTAGCTGCTGCTCTGATTGAATTATTTTCTGGCCAAGGCTTTTTACACTTCTGGGGCATTATGTAAATTTTTAAGCCAGAAGTTTTTATAGGACATCACTAAATAGATAGATAAATTAAAACCTGGGATGAATTAGCACTCCCAGGTTTCTTATTTTTTGTCATTAGTTATTGGTCAATTGTCATTTCTACAAAGCTAATGACCAAGGACTGATAATTATCGGATATACTCTTTGAGAACGCTGTTACGGTTGGGGTGGCGTAATTTACGAAGTGCTTTGGCTTCAATTTGCCGAATACGTTCGCGGGTGACATTGAAAATTTGTCCAATTTCTTCGAGAGTCTTCATCCGACCATCGTCTAAACCATAGCGCAGTCGTAGAACATCCCGTTCACGAGGGCTGAGACTATCAAGAACTTTTTCTAAGTCTTCGCGTAGGAGGTTCTTAGAAACTTGGTCTTCTGGAGTTTCGCCATCGGATTCAATAAAATCACCGAGTCGGGAATCTTCTTCTTTACCAATGGGTGTTTCCAAAGAGATTGGTAGCTGGGCTGATTTAGCAATAAATCTCAGCTTCTCAATGGTCATCTCCATTCTTGTAGCAATTTCTTCCTCAGTAGGTTTACGGCCCATTTCTTGAGAAAGCAGCTTGGTAGTCTTTTTGATGCGAGAGATGGTTTCGTAGAGGTGGACAGGTAAGCGAATTGTCCGGGATTGGTCAGCGATCGCTCTGGTGATCGCCTGACGAATCCACCATGTAGCGTAGGTAGAAAACTTATAACCTTTTTCGTGGTCAAACTTTTCCGCAGCACGAATCAAACCGAGGCTACCTTCCTGAATCAAATCTTGGAAAGACAAACCACGATTCATGTACTTCTTGGCAATTGAAACTACAAGACGCAGGTTAGATTGTACCATTTTGTCTTTCGCCCGACGACCAACATGCAGGCGATGACGGAATTGTGGTAAGGGTATTTGTACTGCTTCTGCCCATTCGCTGTATTGAGGTTCGCGTTCCAACTGCTGTTGTAGGCGATCGCGAACTCGCTCTAATTCTAGTAAATCTGCAATCTTACGTGCCAATTCGATTTCTTCGTCAGCCCGAAGCAAGCGAATTCGCCCTATTTCTTGTAGGTAAAGACGAATCGAATCCTCGGTGTAGTGCTTTTTCTTGCTTTGTGACCGACGACGCGATTTTGCGGCTTTCCCAGACTTTGCGTCGTCCTCATCAGACTGAGGTTCTAAAAATTCTTCATCAAGCTCGCCATCATCATTGATCAGCAAGTCCTCTTCGTCTCCCAACAAGAGTTCTAACTCAAGTTCAGGCTGATTCATCTCAATTTCTAGGTCAGGCTGATAATCTATGGTATCGAGTACGTTGTTAGCCTGGTTCATGCCGCGTTCCTCATGCTCCTTGCAGAATCAATTACTCAAGATGTTCTTACCACTCTTAATTTAGTGAGCTATATTGCCTTTTGGATTAAGAGGGTTTTTAGCTAATTTGGCTGATAGATATGTTTGGAACTTTTACCTTTTGTTGAGACAACAGTGGTATAGCTCTTTAATACAAGTAGTAAATTCTAAACTCTGTATTTGTTTCTACCACACTAGTACTCCCAAAGGTAAATTTCCTCATTCTTAGTAAACTTTATATGTGTCGCAGGGCAACACAAGTGTTTACTGAACTGGTCTAAAAAAGACTCATGTTGCTAAAAAAATTTACCACTCCATACAAAAAAATTATGACTGTTGGAAGATTTTTTTTGAAAAGACTGTTCCGATTGTAGCCTGTTTCACAGAAATTGCACTCTCTTTATGTGGCATTAATGAACTAATTGAGTTAGGTAAAGCTAGGTAATGTAAAGCCTGTTTTACCAAAAAGATGTTGAAAATGACACCCATACACTGGAACTTTCTCTAAAACTTTTTGGAATTTTCGTACCATCATCATTACCTTAAAAATTCGGTAAACCTACTTGTATCAGATTCAATGCGTCATTGATAACATTTATAGAAACAGTAAACTTTTGGTTAATTCAATTTAAACGCTAAAGTGCATTCATTTTTACACTTCCTTCATAAATTACTAATTTGGGATTTACATTTGTCTTTTAGTAACAGCCACTCTCATGCTTGTTAGAGTAGACATGAGACCACAGACTCAATTCCCAATTTAGAGTCATGGCGCTTTCATAAAAGTACTCGACCTGTCGAGGAGCCAAATAACCTAACTGAGGAGTTGAGGCTAAGGCAGAATCAGCCGAAAGACCGAAGATTTCTAGATAGGGCTAATTCGATCTTAATCACAGGTTAGCGCATTATTAAAAATTCAACCCTTTGCAACTTGACAAACTCTTTTTATTGTATACACCGATATTTTAATCAATCCAGAAAAGATTTGACAGCAAGACTAACGATATTAGCTCACGGAGAACAAAATTGCATAGTATTAGTGCGAATTATACAGTCGTATATTCTCTGATGATAGGTATCAAAATTGAAACTGTGTCTTAGCATGGTGTTAAGTCAACCGTCAGCACAATAAATTTCAGTTAGTCACTCAAAGCAAAAATTATATCGTTTGAGTCAAGGTATCGAACACGTGTGGTTCGTTCTATCCTTGAGCTTGTTCAAGACCACAAAACCTTTTGCCGAGTAAACTCACAAGCATATACCCTAATGACCATCTAAGTTGTTACTCTACCCAAAGTTGTAGCTTAGAAGCTGCCTTTTGACTATCCAAATGTTGGTGAATTTCTTAAATTTTCTTATAACTTGTGCGATCGCTTTGACGATTTGTCATATAAATACGTAAGTTTTGTGAACTATAAGCTTGTATAATTTCTGCCTAAATACTCCAGGAGGTATGTTGAGTACTACTTATCTTGCAAAAAAATTTTAACAAGATAGTGACATCTGTGATTTAAAAATTTGATATTAAAACCACTTTTCAAAAAACAATCTTTATTTTTTGTTTTACACAATTGTTAAAGTATGTTGAATTTTTCTAATATATAGCAAATTGGATTAAGTTTTTTAAGCGCAGAACGCAGGCTATGCCAACAAAAATCAAATAGGATTGCTATAGATGTAAAGACAAGGAAGAATCTGTCAAACAAATTCTCCCTTGTCTGTCTTTCCCCTTGCTCCCTTCCCATTTAGATATCTAAATCCGTGAGGTTGAGTTTAGAACCATAGGTTTCAATAAATTCACGGCGAGGTGCAACCCGATCGCCCATTAAAATTGTAAAAATGCGATCAGCTTCAGCCGCATCCTCAATTTCCACTTGTTTAAGGGTACGTGTTTCTGGGTTCATGGTAGTTGACCAAAGTTGTTCGGGCATCATTTCACCCAAACCTTTGAAGCGTTGGATGTTGTAGTTAGCGTTTTCTGGAAACTGGCTAATGTGTTGGTCTTTTTCGCGATCGCTGTAGCAATATTTGTAATTTTTTCCTCGCTCTATTTTATAAAGTGGAGGACAAGCAATATAGATGTAACCCTCCTGGATTAACGCCCGTTGATAACGATAGAAGAAAGTTAATAACAGCGTACGGATGTGTGCGCCATCGACATCCGCGTCAGTCATAATCACAATCCGGTGATACCGCAGTTGGGAAGCATCAAATTCTTCACCTTTAACACCTAAACCAAGGGCAGTAATTAACGATTGAATTTCGTTATTTTTATAGATTTTGGCGTCATCAGTTTTTTCGATGTTCAGGATTTTTCCGCGTAGGGGTAGAATTGCTTGGAAGCGGCGATCGCGTCCTTGTTTTGCGGAACCACCTGCGGAGTCCCCCTCCACCAAGTAGATTTCCGATTCTTTGGGATCACGAGAAGAACAGTCTGCTAATTTACCAGGCAATGGCGAAGATTCTAACACCGATTTGCGGCGTACCAACTCCCGTGCATGACGGGCTGCTTCGGCTGCTTTAAAGGCTTGGATGGCTTTATCTAAAACCGCATCAGCAACACTAGGATGAAATTCTAAATATTCTGTGAGAGTTTCTCCCACAAAAGAATCAACAATTCCTCGAACTTCGGTGTTACCAAGTTTAGTTTTTGTTTGTCCTTCAAATTCTGGATCGGGAACTTTGACGGAAATTAGACCTGTCAAACCTTCACGGACATGTTCACCACTGAGATTGGGTTCACCGTCTTTGATCTTATTGCGCTTGCGGGCGATCGCATTTAGTGTCCTGGTGAGAACTGCCTTTAAACCTTCTAAGTGTGTACCACCATCAACAGTCCGAATATTGTTGGCAAAGCCCAAAACATTATCCGTATAAGCGTCAGTACACCATTGTAATGCTACCTCTACTTGAACATTATTACGTTCTCCCTGTACGAAAATCACTTCTTCATGTAGTGGTTGTTTGTCAGCATTTATGTAGGTAATATACTCACGAATACCACCCTTGTACTCATAAGTTTCTACTTTGATCTGATCGCTTTTGAGTAATTGCAGTCGGTGATCGGTAAAAGTAATTCTTACACCTGCATTTAAGTATGCTAACTCCCGTAGGCGACTTGCCAAAGTCGTATAGTCAAACTCTGTACCAGTAGTAAAGATTTGTGAATCTGGCTGAAAGCTGACGGAGGTGCCGGTGCGGTTATCTTTGTAAGGCTTGACATTCAGTTCAGTGACGGGAATACCTCGTTCATAACGCTGGGTATGAACATTTTTATCTCGCCAAACCGTCACTTCCACCCACTCAGATAAGGCATTAACAACAGAAACACCGACTCCGTGTAGTCCTCCAGAAACTTTGTAACCACCGCCGCCAAATTTTCCCCCGGCGTGCAGTACCGTCAATACTGTTTCCAAACCCGATTTCCCTGTTTTGGCAACAATTCCCGTAGGAATACCGCGACCATCATCTGTTACAGTAACAGAACCATCGGCGTTGAGATCCACCTCCACATGGGTGCAGTAGCCTGCTAAAGCCTCATCAATCGAGTTGTCCACCACCTCGTAAACTAAATGGTGAAGTCCTCGCGGACCAGTGGAACCGATGTACATCCCCGGTCGCTTGCGGACGGCTTCCAGACCTTCCAGAACTTGAATCTGTTCGGCACTGTAACTGCTCGTCATGAAAGTTCTCCTGATTTGTGGGGGTGAAGTCGCCAAAAGGCGAAAAAATTTAAAAACACTCCAGAATTCTAACACAAAAGCCTTATAGGCGACTGTAGGGCAATTTGCTGGTAAATTCAAATAGGGGTTGCATTCCCCTGCTTTGAGGAGGTGTGTGAGGAGAGTGGAAAGGGGACACGGGAGAGAAGGAGAATTCTTCACAACTAACTTTTGACAAATGACTATTGACAAATGACTAAATTAATTGTGATTTGTGGCGCGACGGCAACGGGTAAGTCAGGTTTAGCATTAGCTTTAGCTATGCGATTAGATACTGTAATTTTGAGTGCAGACTCCCGTCAAGTATACAGGGAATTTGATATTGGTACAGCAAAACCAACTCTGGATGAACAGAAATTAGTTCCGCACTATTTGATAGATATATGCAATCCTACAGAAGTGATGACTGTAGCAGATTACCAGGCGCAAGCGCAAGCCTTAATTTTGGGACAAAGGGGGGTGGAAGACAAGGGGGACAAGGGGGACAACATAGGAAGCATTTTGACTTCCCCTACTCTCCACACTCTCCACACTCCCCATTCCCCAGTATTGCTGGTGGGGGGTACTGGTTTATACATTCGCTCAATTACTCAAGGGATGAAGATTCCTAGGGTAGCGCCACAACAGGAGTTGCGATCGCAGTTGGAATCTATTGGTCAAATGCAACTCTACGCTATATTACAACAGGTTGATCCAGTTGCCGCAGCCAAGATTCACCTCAATGATTCTGTACGGACTTTAAGAGCATTAGAAGTATTTTACGTTACTGGTCGCCCGATTTCTGAGCAACAAGGAGAAAATCCCCCAAGTTATCCAATTTTACAAATAGGTTTAGATTGTGATGCTGCTCATCTGGGCGATCGCATTACTCAGCGCACTGAGAAAATGATTGCAGATGGTTTAGTAGCGGAGGTGGAGTATCTTTGTCAAAAATACGGTGCTGACTTGCCTTTACTAAATACTTTAGGGTATCAAGAAATTAAGCAATATGTGGCTGAGAATATTTCTTTAGATCAAGCAAAAGAATTAACTATTTTACACACTCGACAGTTTGCTAAACGTCAACGCACTTGGTTTCGTGCTTATCGTCAAATTGAGTGGTTTGATGTTGAAAGTCCAGATTTGTTAGAAAAAGTATGGCAGAGAGTCCAAAGTTTTATTACTACTTTTGAAGATATATAGTGGAATTATAAATCTGATTTTTATATCATGATGATGCACGTTTAGGATTAATATTCGAGTATGCTTATAATTAAATTATTCTTTGAATATGTATAATTTGAGAGAACCGTTATCACAAGTTTTGTCATTTTCTTTTATTGTTAATATTTTCTTGTTGAGCGTTTTAGGATTATTTATTGTTAATCCAGATAAAGCATTGTATATATTGTCAAATTTAAGGAATATTTTTAATTTCAAAAAAACTAGTTATCTAAATACTTATCCTCCCTATTACTGGCATAAGATAAATCAATTTACCAAACTACCGCAATCAGAATCGGATATTATTATGCTGGGTGATAGTATCACTGATGAAGGAGAATGGATAGAATTATTGTCGAATATTAATGTGAAAAATAGGGGCATATCTGGAGATACAATCGAGAGAATTTTGTATCGTTTAGAGACAATATTATCAACCAAGCCAAAGCAAATCTTCTTAATGATAGGTATTAACGATTTAATCAATGCTCATAAATCAGTTGCTCAAACTTTAGATTCCTATGAAGAAATCTTACGTGAGTTTCGAGAGAAAATACCTAATACAAAAATTTTTCTCCAAAGTATTTTACCTGTTAATAATACAATTTATTTATATTGGCAGGATAATAATAATATTTTAAAGTTAAATCTAGGTTTGAGAGAACTTGCAACTAAATATAATTATGAATATATAGATTTATTTTCTCATTTGCTAGATTCAGAACAGCAATTAGATGCTAGATATACAAAAGATGGTGTACATTTAAATGGTGAAGCATATCTAGTGTGGAAATCAATTATTGAAAAATATCTTGTGGGTTGGAACGATGTTAATATCCCTGGCGACTAGAAGTCGCAGCGATACAAACAAAACCCGCAAGATAAGGGTTAAAAAGTAATAAATAATTAATAATTATTAATTATTAATCTTCTATTCACTTTGAAGAGGGAGCATCCCAAATGTTCAAAAAACCCGCCTGCGATTGAAATGCTTTAAGCAGAGTACTTGATTTATTTGAGTCGCCTTCAGACGACTTGTGCTATTAGCTAACGGTTTAAACCCAAGCGCGGTATATTGAAAAAATTGGGATGCTCCCCTTTGAAGAGGACTTGGGGAGAGGTTCTTTGATATCACGTTAGATTAGCTAACTTGACTTGAAGAAGTTGTACTCACATCATCACTTTTGAGATAACCATCTTCCATATAAATGATGCGATCGCCTATATCTAAAATCCGGTTATCATGCGTCACCATCAAAATAGTACAACCTTGTTCTTTGGCTAATTTTTGCATTAATTCTACTACATCTCGCCCAGATTTTTTATCAAGAGCAGCGGTAGGTTCGTCTGCTAAAACTATTTTAGGATGACTGACTAATGCACGAGCGATCGCTACTCTTTGTTTTTGTCCACCAGATAAGCTTTCTGCATAATAATCGACGCGGTTTCCTAAACCAACTTGTTCTAAAATGGCAGTTGCTTTTGTATTTAAATCTTGATCTAACATCTCTTCATGTAATTCTAGAGACATGCGAACATTTTGTTTTGCTGTTAAAAATGTCATCAGGTTATGTGCTTGAAAAATATAGCCAATTTCACGACGAATTTGTGTTAGCTGTTTTTTGTTAGCTCCACACATTTCTTGATTTAATATGCTTAAGCTACCTTCTTGGGCAGAACGTAAGCCACCCATCAAAGTTAATAATGTAGTTTTACCTGAACCAGATGGGCCTGTCATAATCACGATTTCTCCCGCATATATATCTAAGTTAATGTCAAATAATACTTGCTTACGGAGATTACCTTTACCAAAGTAGTGATTGAGATTTTGAATTGAAATTACAGGTTGCATAAGTGTTAGTAGTTAGTAGTTTTATTGTTAACCACAAATGACAAATAACAAATGACAAATAAGCAAGTTAAAACATATCTGCGGGATCGGCGGCGCGGAGTTTTCGCATAGCTATTATCCCGGAAACACTACACATAATAATTGTTAGGGAAAGCACAAATATGGCGCGGTTGAGTTTCATTCCTACAGGAAGTAAAGTTGCAGCGTAGGTGATCTGATACAGCCCTATCGAAAGTGCTAATCCAGGTATAAATCCTAATGCTGCTAACAATAAAGCTTCTTGCATTAACATGATCATGAGATAGCGATCGCTATATCCCATTGCTTTGAGAGTGGCATATTCTGGTAGGTGATCGGACACATCAGAATAGAGAATCTGGTAAACAATTACAATCCCAACAATGAATCCTACCGCTACTCCCATACCAAAGATAAATCCGATTCCCTGATTACCCCAGTAGTTAATTTCGATTTGGGCAAATTCTTGGGGAGTTATTACTTTGATATCGTTTGGTAAACCTGCTTGTAGTTGCGATCGCACTTTTTCTACATCTGCACCAGATTCAAGGTTAATCAGTCCAACTGCAATTTGATTTGGTTGGTAGTTAGGAAAAAGTTTGAGAAAGGTAGAATCACTAGTTAATATGTTACCATCAGCACCAAAAGAAGCACCTAGCTGAAATAAACCTACCACTTGCATATTTTGACCATTCACTTGTGCTTCAACACTCCCGTTTTGTTTGATTAAGTCTGGGATCGGGCCGTATTCCGGGCGAGAAGCACGATCAAATAATACTCGATCTAGTTGTGTAAGTTGATCTAGATGCTGGTTCACTTCCGGAAAGTTAAAAGGTGGGTTGGCTGGATCGATTCCCCACACCAAAATTCCCCGACTGAAGCGAGTTTGAGAATTACGCCATTGAGCAATATCAGCATATAGGGGACGAACTGATTTTACTCCGTCATAGGCTAAGGTTTGCTGCAATCTCTCTCTGGAAAAGCTTTTGACGTAGAATAATGTTTGAAACTGGGGATTAATTAAAACTAAATCTGCCTGTAAATTTTGGTGAGGCTTTGTGGCACTATCAAATAAGGCATCTAATAATCCAAGTTGTACAAACATTAGCATATCGGCAAAACCTATACCTGCAAGGGCTACTATTAAGCGTGTTTTTTCTTTCTTTAATTGCAGCCATGCTAAGGGAATGCGACGAAATAATTTGGTAAGCATGGTAATAATTTGAAATTTGGTAAAAGCTATTTTAAGAAATCTTCATATTCTGTAGATTTAGTGAGCCTGGTAGTAGCTCTTCGTGATGCTATGAGTATAAGAAAAGCTGGTAGTATCAACAGCCAGAAACCTGATATTGGCTCAAGAAATACACCAACCAAAGAAATTGCAAGAAGATTCCAACCGAGAAAAGCTGGTAGGGTGATTCTCTGAGCTTCCGCCCAGCAGCATAGCTGTCCTAAAGTCAAAAGTAGTGGAGCAGCTATCATAAACTGCCAGAAAGCATCTTCTCGATCAAAGTAAGGAGCAAATGGATCAGGAGCAACTGTATTGAATATCCCGTTCTGAATTATGTCTGTAAGCGGTCCAGCAAAAATCCAGACACCAATTACAACATGAATGATGCTGATAACAATTAAAAGATATCCGATAACTCGAAACATACTAAGTCTCCTTTGTTGGAAATAGCAAATTTTTTGATTGCATCTATATCAAACATTCGTTATAAATAGTGGACAAAAAACCTCTACAACTCAATAGCTGTCTGCACTTGTAAGTTAGTCAAACTACTCACTCGCTTGCTATCTTCTGGGTTGAGGCGTATTTTGACTTCAACTACGCGGCGATCTAAATTTTCTCCTGGTTCATTGCTGAAAACGTTTTGTTTATTCACCTGTAAGCCGATGTGTGAAACCTTTCCTCGCAACTCTCCAGAAAAAGCCTGTCCGGTAATTACAGCTTGTTGCCCAAGTTGAATTTTGCCAATATCAGTTTGATAAACTTCTGCTACTACTAGCATCTGGTTGGTTTGTCCGAGTTCTGCAATCCCAGCATCAGCAATTTTTTCTCCAGCGTAGGTATGGATCTTGAGAATTTGTCCTGGAAATGGGGCGCGGATATAAGCTTGTTCTAGGTTAGTTTGTGCTTGTTTGAGTGTGGCGATCGCATTGTCTACTTCTGCTTGTGCTGTTTGAACATCAACAGGACGAACTTCGGCTATTTGATTAAGAGTTGCTTTTGCTGATTTTAATTCTTGTTGTCGGGATGTTTGAATGCGTCTGAGGTTGGCGATCGCTTCGGCTAATTCTTGTTGTCGGGATGTTTGGATACGTTGGAGGTTGGCGATCGCTTCGGCTAGTTGCTGTTGTGTCGTTTGAAATGTCAAGCGTTTGCTATCTAATAAAGATGCAGAAATTGCCCTTTGTTGATAAAGTGTTTGATGACGTTGGAATTCCAATTTGGCGTTTGCTAATTCTGCTGTTAATCGCCCGATGTTGGCTTTCTGGGCTTGGGATTCTGTCTGTTTTTCTGCCCTCAAACGGGCTATAGTTGCTGTTTGTGCCTGAATTTCTGTGAGTTGTTCTGTCTGAATTCGATTAATGTTTGCTTGCTGTGCTTGAATTTCTCCAGTTTTTGCCCCCGCTTTTACCTGTGCTAGTTTAGCTTGGGCAATTTTCACTTGTTCTTTTGCTTGGACTACAGCATCTTCCAAGCGTTTTTGAGAATCCAAAATTGCTATAACTTGTCCTGTTTTGACGCGATCGCTTTCTTTGACAAACCATTTTGCTAGGCGATCGCCATCCAGCGCTAAAGGTGCAGATAAGCTAATTACTTCTCCTTCTGGCTGCAAGCGTCCGAGAGCGGTAACTTTTTTGACAACAGGAGGAGTTTCTACTGCTGGAGGTTCGGAATTACCAACTAAGCCAAATTGCGAGATTCCATAGAAGGCGATCGCACTAGTTAAAGCCGTAGCTGTTATAACTAATCCGATTAGTTTTGGAGTAGAAGGCTTTGAGATAAATTGTTGAGTCATATTTATTTCCTGATTTTTGCAGCCAAACTTTCCTTTTCCCTATTTTCTAGATATGCAGTTAACATGTTTGCTAACAAATCGCTTTGTTCTGTGTAAGAAATGGTATCACCTTCAAACATCCGAGCCGAAATTAAGCCGTTGATCAAACAATAGATGAAGTCAGCGATCGCTCGATCTTCAATTTCTAAATAGCTTGCAAGTGCTTGTATGGCATCATCCCAAACTCTGCTGAGAGTTTGGTTATGTAACAACTCAGTTCGTTCTTGCTGCTGATAAAAATCAAGCATTAGTAAATTTTGTTTAAAAAAATAGTCTTCATTTTTAGCAACAAAATTCATCAAACTTTTGATGCGCTCTGCTAATGTCTGGACATCTCCTGCTTCAGCCAGAAAATTAAGAATATCCTGCTTTGTCAATTCTTCAATCAACTGTAAAAATAAGGCTTCTTTACTAGGAAAATAATGATAAAGTGTCCCGGTAGAAACTCCTAAACCTTTAGCGATCTCGCGCATCGTGATTGACGCATAGCCTTTTTCTGCAAATAGATCAAAGGATTTCATCAACAATTCTTTGCGATATTGTTTATGATCAACAATCTTCGGCATTGAGGCTAAAAAATATATCGAACGTTAGTTATATAATAAGTTTAACAGAAAGACTTGGCAAGATGGTTGAATAAAATTTGATGCGAGCCTCTAGAAATTTTCTGGATCTACGCCAAGCGATCGCAATTTTTCTGCTAACATTTGAACGTGTTGTAATGCTTGTTCTTTTTCTAAACGTTCCTTTTCTGCACGTTCATCTCCAGTCAGCAAAACAGTACCATCTTGGTAGCACCAGCGTAACCACACATCTTGTCTACCTTCAAATTTACCTTGCCAGAGAGTTAAGCCTAAACCGACTTGTTCCAACCAAGTTTCAGAAGTTTCAAAATAGCGCCTACCGCGAATTTCATAAACACGCAACGCCTGTTCTGATAATTGTTGAGTGGGGTCGTATACTACATAGTAACTTGCTCGCATGTGTTCGTAAGTTTTGAGTTTACTGCCTAGTTCATCACCTTCTTTATTAGAGACTATTTCAATCACTACTTCCGGGGGTTTCCCAAACTTCCAAAGCATATAACAACGGTTTTGTTTCTCCCACCAGTTAGCAGCCACTTGGACATCTAGGCTGAGAAAAACATCAGGTACAATTGGAGGCTGTCCGTCAGTATGATATATGCCGACATTAGCTTCGGCTAAAAAAGTCTGATTTTGTAATGAACTATAAACAGAGGTAACTAACAGGCGTTGTTGTTTAGCAGAAGCAAAATTATCCACAGGCATATCATCTTCAGTAACTAGCTGGCTAGCATCTGGCACATAGTAACCATCATTATTGATTAAAAGTTGCTCAACCATGAGTTTACCCACCACTTAAGAGCGATATTTCTAGGTTAGTTGATTCAACAAAACACCTGTAACAATATTAATTAGACCAACTCACACAAGCGATCGCATCGCATCTTTCCCTTAAAAACCTATGCTCACCCAAGACAAACAACAACGCAACTGGCAACCTATTATCAAGGAATTTGAAGCAGCAGTTGGCAAAAATGGTGTTGTGCAACGCCGTGAAGAACTGATCACTTATGAATGCGATGGACTCACCAGCTATCGCCAACGTCCGGCGATAGTGGTACTACCTAGAACGACTCAACAGGTGGCAATGGTAGTGAAAATATGCAATAAATATTCTGTCCCCTTTATTGCTCGTGGTTCTGGTACTGGTTTATCAGGTGGGGCTTTGCCAATTGAAGATAGCGTTTTAATTGTTACTTCTTTAATGCGGCAAACTCTGAAAATAGATTTAGAGAATCAGCGTGTTATTGTTCAACCAGGAGTGATTAATAACTGGGTAACGCAAACTGTTAGTGGTGCTGGTTTTTACTACGCTCCCGATCCCTCTAGTCAAATTATCTGCTCTATTGGTGGTAATGTTGCGGAAAACTCTGGGGGTGTGCATTGTCTCAAATATGGTGTCACAACTAACCACGTTTTGGGATTAAAAATAGTCACTCCCGAAGGCGAAATCCTAGATTTGGGAGGAGAAATTCCCGAAATACCTGGTTATGATTTAACGGGTATATTTGTTGGTTCGGAAGGAACGCTGGGTATCGCTACAGAAATTACCCTACGAATCCTCAAAAGTGCAGAATCAATCTGTGTGTTGTTGGCAGATTTTACGAGTATTGAAGCGGCAGGAGCGAGTGTTTCTGATATTATCAGCGCGGGGATTATTCCTGGCGGTATGGAAATTATGGATAATCTCAGCATCAATGCTGTGGAAGATGTGGTGAAAACAAATTGTTATCCCCGTGATGCTGTGGCAATTCTATTAATAGAAATTGATGGTTTAGCTGTAGAAGTTGCAACAAATAAACAAAGAATCGTGGAAATTTGCCAACAAAATGGAGCGCGTAATGTTACTTCTGCCAGTGATCCAGATACGCGACTAAAATTATGGAAAGGACGCAAAGCTGCGTTTGCTGCGGCTGGACATTTGAGTCCAGATTATTATGTTCAAGATGGAGTGATTCCCCGGACTCAGTTGGCTTATGTGTTGCAAGAAATTGAGACATTGAGCCAAAAATATGGTTATCAAATTGCTAATGTATTTCATGCTGGTGATGGGAATCTTCACCCATTAATTTTGTTTGATAATTCTGTTCCGGGTGCATTAGAAATAGTGGAAGAAGTGGGGGGAGAAATCCTCAAGTTATGTGTGAGAGTCGGTGGTAGTATTTCTGGCGAACACGGTATTGGTGCAGATAAGAAATGTTACATGGCTGAGATGTTTACGGAAGCTGATTTAGAAACTATGCAATGGGTACGCCAAGTTTTTAATCCTCAAGGTTTAGCGAATCCAGAGAAGATTTTTCCGACGCCGCGCACATGTGGAGAAGCTGCAAAATCTATGGGTGAGAGTAGTAAGAAGTTTGAGTTAATAGATGGGGTAGATCGTTTTTAACAGTTATCAGTTATCAGTTATCAGTTAGGGAATACCAAAAAATCAGCGTTGCTGATTTCATATATGATACAGGATTTTGGGTAATTCCAAAACCCTTGTAGCAGAGGCGATATATCGTGTCTGCTACATCTAGATTCATACCACAATTCAGCAACGCCAAAAAATCAATTATCTAATATTTCGTAGGGTACGTTACTTTGTTAACGCACCATCTTTAAAGTATCGTTGACGGTGCGTTAGGCGTTCCGCCATAAAACACTATAGATATTAAGATTTATAAAATTTAGTGGCATAGCAAGTTTTTGTAAAATGAATTTATGCAAAAATGCTAAAAAAGATACAGTAAATAACTTAACTATTTGCCATTATTCTGCAATTTATATATTTGAAGCTCTATAACAAGTCAAGACTTAAGTAGGTTGAGTAACTATAAGCTTTGCTAAATTTTTCATCCGCAGTGCATAGGATAGAATTTTGGTCAACAAAGGCTTCTTGCCCTTGGTCTAACGTCCTTAAAGGCATCTACTACAATTAGATATTATTTTATGGAGAGAAGACCTAGTAGAGTCAGTAAACCAACCAGGGACTCTCGCATGAATATCAATCCATCAGAATCTACCACAGAATTAGCACAAGCTGTCTGTCAAAAATTTCAAATCGATACAGATTTAGAAGATGGAAGTAATTCCAATCAAATATTGAGTGCGATCGCTCAACTAATTTGTCAATCGATTGATTTAAATACGATTCTGAATTTTACAGTTAAAGAATTACGAAGGCTATTACTAAGCGATCGCACACTGATTTACCATTTAGATTCTAGTGGTAGTGGAACTATAGTTGCAGAATCTACTATTGTTGCGGGTAGTCCACTGTTAGGAATGAAGATCACAGACTCTTGCTTTAGCGAAAAACATGCAGAACGCTACAAGCGTGGTTGTATCCAGATTGTAGAAGATATTTACGCAGCTGGATTGCATCCTTGTCTGATAGATTTTCTATCCTCTTTGCAAGTCAGAGCTAATCTCGTAGTACCGATTATCTTGCAGCAAGATCTTTGGGGATTTTTAATAGCACAGTATTGTTGTGAACCACGACAATGGCTACAAACAGAAATTGATTTGCTCAAACAATTAGCAACCCAAATCAGTATTGCTATCCAACACTCAGAACTACGTCAACAGGTGCAACATCTGCAAACCGAAAGGAAGTTACAAGAGTCTGATAAATTAGTAAGAAATATCACCAGAAAAATACGTGATTGTATAGATATAGATCATGTTTTAGAGACTGTTGTTGCTGAATTAGCAAAGGTGTTACAAGTTGAGCATTGCCATGTCGAATTCTATGATACTAGTTATACTTTCGCGACTATCGCCCACGAATACACTACTATCTCTTCCGTCTACCAAGAGATGAAACGACAGGTTGCAGATTTTCCCAAACTGTATCAGCCACTATTACAAAAACAGCCGTTACAATTTAGTGAAATTTTACGAGATTGGAATCCTAATTTAGTTATAGTGACACAGCTAGCCTGTCCCATTTTTGATGCCGAAACAGTGATGGGAAATATTTGGCTAACAAAAGTGACTCAAGAAGCGTTTGCAGAATCGGAAATTAAACTGGTACAACAACTAGCAAATCAATGTGCGATCGCAATTCGCCAAGCTAAACTTTATCAACTAGCCCAGACCCAAGTAAACCAAATCGAAAAACTCGACGATCTCAAACACGAATTTCTCAGATCTCTTTCCCATGAATTGCGAACACCAATCACCAGTATTAGCCTAGCCGTGCAAACCTTAGAAACAATCATCAAGCAAGAAACATCATTCGATGCAGACATAGTATCACAACTGTTGCAGATTTTACAGAACGAATGTCAGCGAGAAAGCAAACTGATTAATGATCTGCTTTCACTCACATACTTAGAAGCAGAAGCCGAAGTTTTAACTGTAATCGTGATTGATCTCAACAGTTGGCTTCCTCCGATTGTTGAATCTTTTCGAGAAGTTACTATTTGTCAGCAGCAACAGTTATTTTTGCATCTGGCTGGGGAACTCCCACCTTTAGAAACAGATATCACTGACTTAGAACGTATTGTTATAGAATTACTCAGCAACGCCTGTAAATATACACCTGCGGGTGAATCGATTACCGTTGCTGCATCTGCAACAGAGGAAACCGTAGAGATCAAGATTAGTAATTCTGGCGTTAAAATAGATACTAATGAAATTGCACGTATTTTCGATCCCTTTTACCGCCTTCCTCAACATCATCCTTCGCTGTACGGTGGTAGTGGGTTAGGATTAGCACTAGTGCAAAAACTGGCAAAACATTTGAAAGCTTCTATTAGTGTCGAAAGTACAGCTGTTTCCACCACCTTTACTCTTATTTTACCAAGAGCGATCGCAGCATGAATATTTTTCAGTATATCCTGCATCAAAACGGTGGTGCTAAAAAATACTAAAATCCTATGTAATTTTTATAGAGAATGTTATATTTCTCTGTAAACACAACTTTATAATTATATCTGAGCAAATAAAAATATTTGAGTAGTAAAAGATACGGAGTCATCCGTGAAAAAACTCTAAATATTTGCTTTTTAATAATATGACTAACTGGAATTGGCAGAAGTTATCTAGTGGTACAGCAATGCGGCTTTTATCTGTAGCATTGACTTTAGCAGTGATCAATTTCGCAGAACAAGCATTAGCACTAGGAAGAGGTAATAGTGGGCCTCAAGTCACGAGTGTCCAGAGATGTTTGCAAAAGTTAGGATACTACAACGGGCCGATCAACGGCAATTTTGGCCCCTTAACTGAAAATGCTGTCAAAAAATTCCAGCAAGCAAAGAAAATTTCTGCGATTGGCCAGGTAGGACCGCAAACTCAGCGATCGCTACAAGCTGCGTGTCAATCTAAACAATCCAGGAGTAGCACTAGTAACGTCCTCAAAGTAGGAAGTAGAGGTTCAGCAGTCACACAACTGCAAAAATCTTTGCGGACATTGGGTTATTTTAATGGCCCGGTTACAGGTTATTTTGGTCAAGAAACACAACAAGCTCTGATTAGATTTCAGCAATCCAAAAGATTGCAAGCTGATGGTGTTGCTGGTGGAAACACTTTACAAGTGATACGTACTAGTTTGGCATCAAGATCAAATAAGACTGTCGGTAGTAGAGTTGATAATTATCCCAACGTCTGGAATGAAGGTGATGCCGGAGCGCAAGTATTACAATTACAAAGAAACTTGGCAAAGTTGGGTTATTTCCAAGCGACTCCTACTGGTAATTTTGGCTCTGTCACCAAAGATGCTGTCGTGCGTTTTCAGCGCGATTACGGACTCACAGCTAACGGAATAGTTGATGGACAAACTTGGACAGCAATATCCACAAACGCCAACTATTCAAACGTCAACTATTCAAATGTGAACAACCCAAATATCAATAACTCTGGGTGTTCACCAACAAGCGGTTTTATCTGTTTGGGTGAAAACAGTCCGCGCGTTGTCACTGTGCAACAAAGTTTACGTCAACAAGGATTATTTAATCGGGATGTTACAGGTTACTATGGCACGGAAACTAGAGATGCTGTAGCCCAATTTCAGCAAACCGCTAGACTCAATCCCACAGGAGTTGTAGATTTTCAAACCTGGCAAGCATTAGGATTGACAAACAGCAACCCTACTGAAGTACAAAATTCAACAGTTGAAAATCGCTATGTGGTAATTGTACCAATTCGTGATGCCAATACTCTTGATCAAGTTCGTCAGTTTGTACCTCAAGCTTTTACGATGCAATCAAAATTGGGAGATTATGTGAATGCAGGTGCATTTCGCGATCGCTCCGAAGCCGAAAAACGTTCTAGCCAGTTACGCGATCGCGGTTTTGATGCACGGGTAGAATATCTTTGAGGCAGGGTGGTTTCATACAAGCAGAGAAAAATTAAAATCTTCTTTTAAAGCCTCTCCCCTTAATAAGGGGAGAGGTTTGGAGAGGGGTAAAAATCTATGCTTCAAAACGAGAAATACAGACTTCCATATTTTTATTTTTTCGTATGAAACCACCCTGCTCTGGGGATAAGGGGAAGGTAGGAGTCCCCTGGAGGGGCGAAGGGGTAATGGGGATTGGGGATCGCGAGATATAGAGGACAATAGTTTTAAATATTTTTGAGGCTAATAGCATAGCAAAAGTCGGTTTAAAGCGACTGTTTTGTGATAGTTAAGTTCGTTTAAACGGACTTAAGCTATGAGCAGGAGAACTTTAGTTCAGGGCGGTTTCTGTCTAGAATGAAATAGCCCTGGGTTCTACTATTTTTAAGAAATATTGAAAAATAATCGGCTAATTTATATACACTTCTATAGATAGATGAACTAAAAAAATTATCTTTTGGAATAATTTGTATCATTAGGAACAACTAATAAAGAATAATGAGATTAGAAACTATAAATTTTAATCTAAGATCTACCTATGCTTATGAAATGGTACAACGAACCGCCAGCGTGGGAACAACAAGAGGGAGTAATTACCGTTACTTCAGGAGCAAAAACAGATTTTTGGCGTAGAACTCAATACTGTATCCGTGATAATGGCAATTTTTATTATCGAGAAGTCACAGGCAATTTTACTGCTCAAGTTAAAATCATTGGTAATTATCAAAACTCATGCGATCATGCAGGATTAATGATTCGTGTCGATGAGAAAACTTGGCTAAAATCTAGCGTTGAATTTGTAAATGACACACACTACGTCAGTGCAGTGATCACTCAAAACGACTCTGACTGGTCGATTATACCACTAGCACATCGTCCCGATTGCTTGTGGTTGCGTTTGCAGCGCACAGGCGACACCATAGAAGTAATGTATTCCATCGATGGAAAAGATTACACGACACTCATGTTAGCGTGCCTAACTGATCAAGAAACAGTGCAGGTAGGATTAGTATGTGCTTGTCCACAAAGCGATGGTTTTGAGGTAAGATTCGAGAATTTTCAAATTCAAGATAACAGCATTCAACCCTATTCTCAAGTCGGAATCTAAAATTAGAAATTGAGAATTTGGGATTATTGTTAGTCAGAGGCTTCTACCTGAAATTTAGAATTTAATATTGGGAATTTAATCTACACTCTGATCGCCAGATCAAGGCTAATTTATTATCTGAAGAAAAATTAATCTCTTCCCATCCAAAAAATAGATCTGCGGAGTCCATAGGTAGTTCATAATAGCTTGGCACTACAAAAAGCTAGAGGCTAAAAAATAATGACTGAAGCTCGGATTGGAATCATTGGCGGTAGTGGTTTATACAAAATGGATGCCCTGAAAGATGTAGAAGAAGTGAGAGTAGATACACCCTTTGGCTCACCTTCTGATGCTGTAATTTTAGGGACTTTGGATGATACACGAGTAGCGTTTTTAGCTCGTCATGGACGTAATCACACGCTTTTACCTTCAGAACTGCCATTCCGTGCCAATATTTATGCAATGAAGCAATTGGGTGTGGAGTATTTGATTTCAGCGAGTGCGGTAGGTTCTTTGAAAGCTGAAGCGAAACCATTGGATATGGTAGTTCCTGATCAATTTATTGATCGAACTAAAAATCGAGTTTCTACCTTTTTTGGCGAAGGAATAGTTGCTCACATTGCCTTTGGTGATCCAGTCTGTCATAATTTGGCTGGAGTTGTCGCAGATGCGATCGCTTCTCTAAATCTCCCAGATGTCACCCTACATCGTGGCGGTACTTATGTATGTATGGAAGGCCCAGCATTTTCTACCAAAGCAGAATCTAATTTATACCGCAGTTGGGATGCAACAATCATTGGGATGACAAATTTACCAGAAGCGAAGTTAGCACGGGAAGCTGAAATCGCCTACGCAACTTTGGCGCTAGTAACCGATTATGATTGTTGGCATCCAGATCATGATAGTGTCACAGTCGAAATGGTCGTGAATAATTTACAACGAAATGCTGTCAATGCCCAAAAAGTCATTCAAGAAACAGTGCGACGCTTAAGTGATAACCCACCACCTAGCGCTGCTCATTCAGCATTAAAATATGCAATCTTAACACCATTGGATAAAGTATCAACAGCAACAAAAGAAAAATTAGCTTTGTTGTTGAAAAAATATATTTAATTCCTAAGAGGCGAAGTTTTTGGTGAGTAATTTCTTCTATCAATCAAAAATTACTATTCCCATACTTCGCCTTCAGACAATTATCACAACACTGATAACTGATAACTGATAAATGTTACCAACAGATTTACTCCATCATCGTCAGAATGGAGAAGAAATTATTCCCAAGAGATTAAAACTTGATTCTCAACATATAGAGTTAGCCAACGAATTAATTAGTTCTTTTCAAGAATCAGTAGGAAAAACTCAAGGCGCATTAGAACGTCAATTATTAGAATTAGAAGGTGACACAACCGACTATAAAGTCAAACGGGGTTTGGCTTATCTACTTAAAAGTGGTTTTTGTACATTTGAAGTAGTGAGTCCCTTAGAACCACAAATGTTAAGAGAAAGAGTGTTTGCTTTCGCAGCGAAGTCTGTTCCTAGCTCAGAATTCACACAAGTGACATTAAAAAATATAGCTGATAACTTAACTCAAGAACTCGAACGAGAAGTTTTACCACAGCAAGTCCGTGATGGATTATATGCTGATTTATCAGAGAATAAAATTCTCACGACTTTTGATGCACCAAAACCGGAAAATCTATTACATAGATATAATTTATCGCAAGTACAGGGAGTGTTTTATAAAGCCAGTCAATTAGTATTAAATGCTCATCGGAATGTTCCAGGAGAATATAAGCTTTTATTTCGCTATTTAAAATTATTTCAATTAATGGCATATATCGAAGGCGATGCCGACCACGGATTTACAATTACGATTGATGGTCCGACAAGCTTATTTAATCCAAGTACGCGATATGGTCTAGCGATCGCAAAACTAATTCCAGCTTTATTACATGTTACGAAATGGAGTCTTTCTGCTACATTACAAGTCCGCGATTTTTATACAGAAACCTGGAAAACAGGACGTTTCACCCTGAATTCTGAGTGTGGTTTAGTAACTCATTACCCACCCGGCAAACCTTACGATAGTATGATTGAAGCATCCTTTGCTGATAAATGGGATGCACTGAAAACTTGTTGGGCGTTAGAGCGAGAAGTTGATTTAATTCCTATTCCTGGTAGTGTGATGATTCCCGATTTTCGATTAGTGCATCCCGATGGACGTATTTATCTATTAGAAATTGTCGGTTATTGGCGACCGGAATATTTACAAAAAAAATTTGCTCAAGTCAGACGCGCTCAATGTGATAATTTGATTTTGGCAATTTCCGAACGTTTAAATCTGGATAAAGTCGGTGTCAAATTAAGTGATGTTCCCGCCAGAATAGTTTGGTTTAAAGATAAATTATTGCCGAAATCCATATTAGCGGTCATAGAATAAAATACACACTTTAAAATCCGCGCAGACTAGAAGTCTGAGGCTATAAAGACAAAGCCTGCATACCCAGGCTATAATTCAATACGCTTCAGATCAAATAATTTACTACCGATAACCTTATATCATTTCCATATGAAGATGCATAGAAAGAACCCCACCGTCTTCGGCACCTCCCCTTGGTAAGGGGAGGTTGGGAGGGGTTAAAATAATGTGCAGCTTCATATTTAATTGGTATTAACTGAATCGTATTGGGCTATAATTAGTCCGTGTAGGGGGACTTGGTTTGTGTAGCCGTGCAGGGTGAACATCGCTCTTGTTTTTTCAAAAATTGGGATGCTCCCTCTTAGAGGTTGTTTGAAAAGTGATTGGCTGTAATTTTAATTACATTATTACCCCCCTTATAAAGGGGGAAAACAAGAGAAATCCGGTTCCCTCCCCTTTACAAGGGGAGGGTTAGGGTGGGGTAAAAAATATTTGATACATCAATCATGACTTTTCAAACATCCTCTTAGATGATGTTGGAGTTTTATTTGCTAAAATAGTATTTTCAAGGCACATTAAAGCAGTTTCACTACAATCTTAATTACTGCCTAATCATCATGGGGAATCCTGTTCGTAGCCAAGCAATCATTATTAAAATTAAGTATGCTACTAACAGACTTACGAACAATTTACGAACGTGATCCCGCAGCCCGTAATTGGCTAGAAGTGTTATTTTGTTATCCTGGATTACAAGCTTTGCTTTTCCATCGCATCGCTTACTGGCTGCACAACAAAAAGATTTCATTTATACCACGCTTCCTATCTCAAATCAGTAGATTTATCACTGGAATTGAAATTCATCCAGGAGCAAAAATTGGTCAGGGTGTGTTTATAGATCACGGTATGGGAGTCGTGATTGGTGAAACTGCAATTGTCGGTGACTATGCTCTGATTTATCAAGGTGTTACCCTGGGTGGTACAGGAAAGGAAACAGGTAAGCGCCATCCGACTTTAGGTAATAACGTCGTTGTTGGAGCAGGTGCGAAGGTATTAGGCAATATCCAAATCGGAGATAATGTTCGTATTGGTGCAGGTTCAGTAGTATTGCGTCATGTACCTAGTGATACAACTGTAGTCGGTATTCCTGGACGTATCACTCGCAGTGAAAATACAAAAGTAAATGTCTTGGCTCATAATCAATTGCGAGATGTAGAAGCTGAAGCAATTCGAGCTTTATTTGAACGTGTGAAGGAACTCGAACAACACATCGAACAGTTGGAAGTGAATTTACATCTGTCTGTCAAAGAAGTTAGCAAAGAAATTAAATGTAGTCGGAATTCTGTGATTGAAGATTTTCTAGACGGATCGGGAATTTAGAGTTTGTAGTGAGTGCATTTAACCCAACAAATGCATGAAAATATAGGATTTTGTTCCTCGAAATTTTTCCTCAGATGAGTATCAAAGACTCATCGACGAGGTTCAAAGACTCGTTGACGAGTATCAAAGAAAGCGAGCATCTCAATTTTTTCAATATATCGCGCTTGGGTTTAAATCCTTAGCTAATAGCACAAGTCGTCTGAAGACGACTCAAATAAATCAAACTTAGATAAATCAAACAGTCTGCTTCAGCAGACTTTGACTTTTCTCAAAAATAAAGAATTCATAATATTAAAGCTTGTACTGAGCTAAAAAATGTCACTATAAATAAAACACTGAAACGTAGCAGTAAATTGATTTACAATCAGGGAAACTAACTCTATGGATTGCAAAACTGCAACTTTAGTCTACCAAACTGAAAATCATCTAGAAAAAATTCGCGAAATTTTTCCCGAAGCTTGGAATTTTTTAGAAGAAGTATCTTTTTCATACGTTCATAAAAAGCCAGATAAGTTTGATGCTGCTGTCAAAGAAATAGTAGGTGAGAAACCTTTCCAATTTAGAATGGTTCACCGGGACGATAGAGATCAACTCACAAAAGATCTTTCTGATTTATTAGGAGATATTACCTCTCGATTACTTTTAGAAAAACATTTTTCAGAAGTAGTTGGTCAGCAAGTATTTTTTAGTACCATTTGTTGTAACAGCCATCTCACTTCTGATCACGAATTAACTCTAGAAGAAGTTCTACCTCTACAACGGGCGGCGGTAAAGTTACAGTAAAAAGGAAGTATCCCAATTTTTTCAATATTTCGCTCTCATAGTATAAGTCGTTTGAAGAAGACTAAAATAAATAAAATTTAAATAAATCAAACAGTCTGCTTCAGCAGACTTTAGTTATGAGCAGGCGGATTTGAATATTTGGGATGCTCACTCCCCAATAAATGTTGGTTGTTCCAAAAAACAACCAGCAACAAAAAACAGAATTTAGCGAATTTTCCTACCAGTTAATACTTCTCGCACATCTAACATAGCTGTGTAGGTAGGTAAGATGTGTAAGGTTTCGTGATCTGGGGTATGTTCCAAAGCTTTGTTAATAGCTTGGCGCAAATCTTCTTCGACGATCAAATTACAATTGTTTTGAGATATAGGATCGCTGTAACGTAGACGCAGAGCCATATCATAGGCGCGATCGCCACTCACTACTAAAGTTCCTCCTCGTTGAACTAATTTCTCTGTATCTACATCCCAAATCCAAGATACATCCTCGCCATCTTGAATGCGATCGTTCAATACTAATAGTGTTGTTTTGTTATCACTTTGAGTCACAACTCGAATAGTTTCATTTGTCCCTACAGGATTTTTTGATAATAAAATTCTTACTTGTTTCCCATGAATTTTTAATTCTTCCGCACGCCCAAACGCAGGTTGAAAATGAGGAATCGCATCGCGAATAATAGCTTCATCAATTCCTAATTCCATAGCAGCTGTTACTGCTGCTAAAGTATTGTATTTGTTGTACAATCCAATGAGAATTTGTGGCCATTGGCTACTATTAATTGTTGGTTCGCTTCTGGTAAAACCACAACTGGGACAAGTATACTCGCCCATATGAGAAAGATAAACGCCTTTATAGTCCAAAGCGTGTCCGCAATTAGGACAATAAATCGAATCTACAGCATGGGGAATCGCTTCTAAATAATGTTCTGGTTCATTTAAACCAAAGAAAGAAACTTGCTGTTGAGATAACTGTTGACCAAGATAACAAATTGTTGGATCGTCAGCATTTGCAACAATAATTGTTTCAGGTGGTAGAGTGGCGATCGCACCTCCCCAGCGTTTACTAATTGTGTCTACTTCCCCGTATCTATCTAGTTGATCACGAAATAAGTTTAAACAAAGAATCAGTTTTGGTTGAATAGGCGCTAAAACCCTAGACAAAATATTTTCATCAACTTCTAAAATGGCATAATCAACGTTGAGCGAACCTACCAAATTAGTGCTTTCCATCAACGCTGTCATCAAGCCATTCTCTAAATTAGCACCCGTAGAATTGTGAGCAACACGATAACCTTGGCGTTCGAGAATCTCCCGTAAAAACAGCGATGTTGTGGTTTTACCATTCGTACCAGCAACCAGAATTACGCCCTTGTTCACCTGCTGACTCAACAATTGCAATAACCGGGGTTCAATCCGACGTGCGATCGCACCTGGTAAAACAGACGCAGCACCCAAACGTAGCGATCGCACCATCAAAGTGACGCTTTTAGCTACCGAGACAGCCAAACCCAGACGCAGTCTATCTATAAATTGAATTTTGTTTCCCACAACTATATCCTAAGTCTGCGATTTAATATGCGTGAGTTTAGCGAATCCTTAGTAAAAAGACTAGTCAGATCAACCACAAACTTCTTACCCAAACAAACAGATCCCCAACTTCTTGCCAATAATCTCTGTTGAAAAGCAAAACTTGCAAAGAAGTCGGGGATCTTAACGCCATGCGATCGCATTTTTAGGTTTTAGTTTTGGTGAAAGTGCGATCGCTTTTGGATATAAATCTTAGGTTTGAGCATCAATTGCTAAAATAGTTTCTCTAATAGCTGATCACGAGTTAGACCAAAATGCCCCGCAACTTCTCGTAATATAGAATTTAGCGTACCGATCTTTAGCGGATCGTGAGCAGGAATGGTGATATGATGTTCGCCTTGAAGTTGAGTAGTTAAGCGAATATGACTACCAGTTTGTCGATCTACCGCATAACCAAAAACAGCTAATACCTTAACCAAATCCTCACCCGATAAATCTCGCGGTAGCTTCACGATGCAATAACCTCATCCCGAACAAAATGCAACCGAATTACCTTTGGACGGGTATCCTCATCGGGGAAATGACATCGAACCGCATCACGAACCATTTCTTTTAAAGTCGTCATGTCCGAAGCCTGGGTAAAAATTGCTTCACCCAACGCTTTTGCTACATAACCACTTTCAGGATCTTCTTCAATCAGAAATACAATTTCTGACGTTGTGTTTTTCACTAATTATTCTGTCAGTAGCTAGTTACAACAATAATTCTACAGTAATTAAAACAAAAGGAATATAGCGTGTGATTCACATAAGTGAAAACTGCTGTAAAATCCAGGGCGTTGCTGAATGCGATATGAATCTGAATGTAGAGACACGATATATCGTGTCTCTACAAAGATTTTGGCATTATGCAAAATCATTTTCATACATGAAATCAGCAATGCCAAATCCAGAATTTTAAATGGGGCAGACCAGTGTTAAATTTATTAGGGACAATCTAAAATCTAACATCCTGTTAGCGGATGACTAATCTCTTTTTTCACGAACAATTGCAACGCACACCCGCACTCATGCATCAACTGCGGGACTTTCCTGTTACCATTTGTGGTGCTGGGGCTTTGGGTGCAAATATTACCGAAAATCTGGCTCGTTCTGGTTTTGGTAAATTACGAGTCATAGACAGAGACAGAATTGAAGAACGCAATCTTTCCACTCAACCTTATTACCGTTCCGATGTTGGTACATACAAAGCCAAAATCCTCACCAACAATCTTTACCGCGCTTTGGGGATCACAATCGATGGGCGTGCAAAAGAATTAACACCAGCCAATGCAAGTCAATTATTAACAGATAGTGCTTTAGTTATCGACACTTTTGATAATAGCAGTAGCCGACAAGCTGTGTTTGACTACTGCCAAAATTCTCAAATACCTTGCTTACACGTGGGTTTAGCTTCAGATTATGCAGAAATCATCTGGAACCAAATTTATCGTGTACCCTCACCTGCAAACGATGATATCTGCGACTACCCCCTGGCGCGCAACTTAGTTATCCTCGCAGTCGCAGTTGCTTGTGAAGCGATCGTTACTTTTGTAGCTACAGAAAAGCAAGAGAGTTTTACCGTTACCTTAGCTGATTTTGCCGTTCAGCCTTTTAGTGTATAAATTGAATAGAGATTGGGAATTAAATTATGGAGCAAAACCAGCATGAACAGCGCCGCGTCGCTGATCAGGAGTTTCAAAAATCCCTAGAGCAACTGCAACACATTTTACAAGATGATTCTATAGAAACAGAACAGACACCCGAATCTCACAGTGACCACCAAAGCGATGCTCCTTTGGAGCAGCTATGCGATCGCCAAATAACCGAAACTTCCTCAATCATAGATTTAGACCTCTGGGAAGACGCTGTTGCTGATATCGAACAATATTTCCAGCAAAAAGGAAAAAGTTAATAATCATTTGTTATTGGTCATTGGTCATTTGTCAATCCCCTTTCCTCAATCCTGTCTTCGCACTTCGTATAACATTAACGCAGCTGCGATCGCTACATTCAACGACTCTACCCCAGAACTAAGGGGAATTCTCACTTCAAAATCTGCCATTGCTGCTAATTCTGACGACAAACCAGCACCTTCGTTACCTAATAAAATCAAACTTGGTTGACGCCAGTCTACCTCCCAGTAAGTTAAATTTGCACTGGGGAGTGTTGCAATTACCTGCATTCCCGCTTGTTTAGCTTGGATGACTGTCGCTTTTAAATCTGGACTCACCGCCATAGGTAAACGAAACCATTGTCCAGCTGTAGCCCGTAATACCTTGGGATTATCTAAATCTACACTATCTCCACTCAGCCACAATCCACTCGCTCCAGCTGCGGCCGCAGTGCGAATCATTGTACCCAAATTCCCTGGATCTTGGACTGTTTCCAAAGCGAGTACCACACCAGTAAATGGTATGGGAGTTGGAGAAACATCCCGTTTCGCTAGCGCCATAACTCCATCTGGTTGAACCGTTGTTGCGATCGCCGCCATTACTTCTTCACTGACAACTTCTGTGCGATCGCTTCTTTGACAAACCTCTTCCCATAACTTCGGATGGGATATTTGCCATTCTGGAGTACAACACACCACTGCAAGCGGATAATTGACTGCACAAGCTTCCTCCAACAAGTGTGTTCCCTCTAATAGAAACAGTTGCTGCTTATGCCGTTCCTTGGTAGCGTGGAGCTTTCTGATTTGCTTAACTAAAGAATTTTGTAAACTTGTCAGCACAATTTTAGATTTATGATTTTAGATTTTAGATTAATCCAAAATCGTAAATCTAAAATCTCATATCTAAACTAGAGAATGCGGAACCCGGGACTTGAACCCGGAAGTCTTGTGGACACTAGAACCTGAATCTAGCGCGTCTGCCAATTCCGCCAGTTCCGCTTGCGAATTGGTTGAATGACCGTTTTCTATTATTACTACATTTTTCATAGCTGTCAACTAAAAATTTCTATTGGTGTTTAGTTGTCCCCTTGTCCCCCTTCCCTTGTCCCAAATCATCCACAAGATGTGATGCAAGAATATGGACAAATTAAATCTTTCATGTAGAATCAAAACCAACTTAAAATTTGTAAGATTTAAGATTTTTGGAGGGTAGGCTTATTAATCCTTCTAGCAGCTTACAAGATGCTAAATTGTCATCTGTTGCAGACTCCTCAGTTTTGCAAATCTGTGGTGGGCATCCGTTGCAAGGTCATGTAAAAATTAGTGGGGCGAAAAATTCAGCATTAGTCATTATGGCTGGGGCTTTGCTTTGTTCAGGGGACTGTCACATCCGTAACGTACCTTTGCTAGCAGATGTAGAGCGCATGGGTCAGGTATTGTCAGCTTTGGGTGTTCGCTTGCGGCGGAGTGGTGACATTTTAGACATCAATGCTAGCGAAATTACCTCATCCAAAGCTCCTTACGAACTGGTTACTCAATTGCGAGCCAGTTTTTTTGCGATTGGTCCGATCCTGGCACGTTTGGGGATAGCACAAATGCCTTTACCAGGAGGATGTGCTATTGGTGCTAGACCAGTAGATCTCCATGTCCGGGGACTGCAAGCAATGGGAGCCGAAGTCCAAATTGAGCATGGCATTTGTAATGCTTACGTCCCCGGTAAAAACCGTCGTTTGAAGGGAGCAAAAATCTACCTAGATATTCCCAGTGTGGGAGCCACAGAAACGCTGATGATGGCAGCAACTCTGGCGGAAGGTGAAACAATCATTGAAAACGCTGCTCGTGAGCCAGAAGTTGTGGATTTGGCAAATTTCTGTATAGCGATGGGAGCAAAAATTCAAGGTGCAGGCACAAGTACAATTACCATCGACGGCGTTCCCAAACTGCATTCTGTTGAGTATAATATCATACCTGATCGCATTGAAGCGGGAACTTTTCTGTTGGCGGGAGCAATAACCCGTTCTGAACTGCTCCTCTCGCCAGTAGCCCCAGACCATCTAGTACCAGTGATTTCCAAATTGCGGGAGATTGGCGTGAGTGTGGTTGAAGAAACACCAACTTGCTTACGTCTGGTCAAAGCCGATAGATTAATCGCAGCAGATATTGAAACCATGCCCCATCCTGGTTTTCCTACGGACATGCAAGCGCCGTTTATGGCTTTATTGGCAATCGCAGAAGGCGATAGCCTAATTAATGAAACCGTATTTGAAAACCGCCTGCGTCATGCCTCCGAGTTAAATCGCCTAGGGGCAGATATTCGTGTTAAAGGTAACACTGCTTTTGTCCGAGGAGTACCACTGTTATCTGGTGCGCCTGTAATTGGTACAGATTTACGAGCCGCAGCAGCTTTAGTTGTTGCTGGCTTGGCAGCAGACGGCAAAACCACTATCCAAGGACTGCAATACCTTGATCGCGGTTACGATCGCCTTGATCTCAAATTACAGCAATTAGGAGCAAAAATTCAACGTTTACCTGGTTCAGAGGTAAAAACAGAAATTGCTCCTGGCGCACTCAACACCTAAAGCATCGATTTCTTCATAATTTGGTTAATGGTTAGTGGTTAGTTGTTAGTTGTCTCAAATAACCACCAACCACCAACCATCAACAACTAATATCGCTATACTAGGCTTTGTAGGGCTGGTATCAAACCAGATCCATTACAAACCTCACAACTTCCCACTTGCTTTGCTATGTTATCCTCCAAAACTCAGCTCATGGGTCTGAAAGCAGACTCATTTCGTCACCCGCTAGATCTAGAAGCAACCAAAGCGCTGAAGCAGATTCCCGGTATAGATTTGATGGTGCGGAATGTCCTGGGGCCAGTGGCGGAGCAATTATTTTATGTGGAAAACATTGCATCTAGTATTTTGGTGGGCGAAAACCAACTACCCCATTTACACAAACTTTTATTAGAAGCTTGTCATGTTTTAGACATGGAGCCACCGCAGTTATATATCAGACAACATCCGGCTCCTAATGCTTATACTTTTGCAATGCGGGGTAAGCAGCCTTTTGTAGTGCTGCATACTTCTTTAATTGACATGCTCACGCCAGAGGAGACTCAAGCAGTCATTGCTCATGAACTGGGACACCTCAAGTGTGACCACAGTGTTTATTTGACACCAGTAAATATATTAATTTTGGCAGCAGCAAGTTTGCCTAATATCGGTGCATTTATTGCTCAAGCAATCCAAGCACAACTTTTGGAATGGGTACGTTGTGCGGAATTTACCTGCGATCGCGCCGCATTATTAGCAACCCAAAACCCCAAAGCTGTCATGTCTGTGTTGATGAAATTAAGTGGTGGTTCACCGACTCTCGCACCACTACTTAACCTTGATGCTTTTATTGACCAAGCCCGCGCCTACGATGATATTAGTAAAACCGAACTTGGCGAAATGGTCAAAGTCACCCGCACCGCGCAATTAACTCACCCAGTACCAGTATTGCGGGCGCGAGAAATTGACCGTTGGGCCAGTAGCACAGAATATGAAAGATTATTGCAAGATCCAAAGTTAGCAAGTAGCAGTGATGATATTACAGGCGGTAAGTGGCGCAACTGGTAGATAAGTAGTCGCACAAAATTAAATTCATTCGTGGAGACAGGCAATAGGCAATAGGCAATAGGCACTCTTAGAAACAAGATGTGTAATTAATTCTGTTTAGGTACTTATTATATTGGTAAGTGAGTTGAAATAAGAGGATAGATTATGCGTCAAATCCCAGTATTTGCTTTCCTTATCCTTTTAGGCAATATTCTTTTCTCAACTGCAATTAGTGCTGAAGAACCTGCAACTATAACCAGTTTAGTTATGCGCGATCGCATTGTTGTGATCACTAATGGAAAAGACGGACTAAACTACTCGGTCAAAAGCAAGGACGGTACTGTGTTGAGTGCCAATATCAGTGAAAACGAACTAGCCCAAAAGCATCCTGATGTGTATGAACAGGTTCGTCCAGCTTACGCTGGCGAAAAAAATTCCCCTATTTTGCTGATGTGGGGGGGTAAGTTGGAAGCTCAACCTTGAACTTTATACCGTTTCACAAAAATCCTGATACATATTGGATTTACTTTAGGGGTGTACGCCTGTACGCCCCTATCCGTATATTTGTATCATCAAAAAAGTGAAATGGTATCAGTTGATATTCCTTGACTCCTTGCCCATTTTTCAATTATTTGTTGGAGTTGGGGAAGAAAGTTCTTGACACTCCTCAGCATGACGGCTGAGGATTCTTGGTTCAACGAGTCCACTTAGATTCAGACCCCTTGCGGTATCTAACCCAACAAGGAATTATTCATATTAGAAGCAATACCCGCCTCAGAATATAGCAGTTCTCGGTTGTGTCCAATACGTACCCCAACCCCACCCCTTAATCCCCTCCCCGCGTGCGGGGCTGCGGTGTACACATAAATCCTCTGATCCCCCTAAATCCCCGCGCTGACGCGCCGCTACGCTAGAAAAAAGGGGGACTTTGATTCTAGTTCCCCCTTTTTTAAGGGGGGTTAGGGGGGATCAAAACGCTACTAGGCAACTTTATAAGACTTCTGTGTACACCGCAGGCGTGCGGGGAGGGGAGGTTTTGCGTCAGCAAAGCCGGGGTGGGGTTCCGACTGTATTGCAATCGAGTGAGAAGTGCTATAAATTCTGAGGCTAATAGCTAAAGTCTTCTAAAGAAGACTGAAAAAAGAATAGTTTCAGTCCACTTGAGTGGACTTGAACTATTAGCCCAGAAATTTATTTCTGGGCGGACTGGGAGAGTCATCGAGAATATAAGATTAAAATTAAAAAGACATGTTTTCAATATTACCTGTCCCACCCGGCATGACCACCTGACCAATTTTATCTGCCAATTTTGCTAAATTAGGCATAGCCAGAATCTCTGCAAATTTAGGATTTGGTTCGGATTTTGCTGCTGCTGCTAATTCCTGGGCTGCTTGCGCCACTTCCGGATCAGCTTTCGCCGCAGCTTCTACCTCCAATACAGCCTTACCATAATCTAGCGGTTGTTCTGGTGCTTTTTGCGATCGCAGCAGTAGTTAAAGGTTCCATGTGCTACTTTGCTTATGTGCATTCTACTATTAACACACGAGTTTGCTCTGCAATTACGCAATTGCAATCAAAAATTTTGATTTCGTTAGGACACAAGTTGTTGTCGTTAGGACACTAAGTTGTGTCGTTAGGACACTAAGTTGTGTCGTTAGGACACAAGTTGCTGTCGTTAGGACACAAGTTGCTGTCGTTACTTCACATAGTTTGTTTTTTTCAAATCGTTCTACTTCGCCATCAATCCTATCTAATTTGTGAGAATCGCAAAAGCCAGATCCCCGACTTCTAAGAGGATGCTGTTAGCGAATAGGGGGGTATTACCCCTGATTGAAAATTTTTCGTTATTCCACCAGATGTAGAGACGTAGCAATGCTACGTCTCTACAACCAATTTGTGGGCGAACGAGGGGTATTACCCCTGATTGAAAATTTTTCGTCATTCCACCAGATGTAGAGACGTAGCAATGCTACGTCTCTACAAATCAATTGGGTGCGACTCTTTTAGGAAGACGGTGTATTATAGAAGACTAATACATGACAAGCCTTTGAGAGTAGTATCGCAAGCCAAAAAGCAACTCAATGAAATTGGCTTGAAAAAAGTAAACATCTCCAAAATAGTATATTTTGTGGTAAAAGAACGTCAATAGAAGTTTTTTGACACCAAAATATGAGTAACGTACTAAATCACATAGAGGAGAATCCTCAAGAAACCAAGCGATTAATA
>JAESGT010000031.1_pt1 | contig 61545 bp, 48 predicted proteins | sample 9266261 | NCBI WGS metagenome assembly JAESGT01 (sample SAMN15741584, study PRJNA653494) | algae metagenome | isolation source: Pelatocladus maniniholoensis HA4357-MV3 and co-occurring heterotrophs from... | place: USA: Maniniholo cave near Haena, Hawaii | collected 2009-07-28 | reverse complement strand
GCAGCGCTTGGTTTTCTTGTTCTAACCTCTCGATTTTTCGATCTTTTTCTTCTGGACTCATGTGTGAACACTACCATAATTCTTCTCTCAATGGAATGATCCTTACAGTCCTACCTGGGGAGTTACGAATTGCTGGCAAAAGATAATTTAGACAAAAAACTGGAGAAAGAACCTGCCCTCAGAAGTGAATTTGAACATGCACTTTTTGTAGCAATTAACGCTGCTTACCAAAATGATTCTGGTGATGATGCGGCTCATAGCTTTCTCCAACGTATACTCTACCGAATAAATCGCCTAAATTTATTTTGGTATGACGATTTACGGCACTATACGAATGAGCGATCGCTCTATTTATCTCAGGTACGGAATCAAATAGAGACTGCTTGGCAAAAATGGGAACTCGACCAAATCGACGTTGTAGAATTGCAAAAATTGGATGTCAAGCAAGCACTCATAGATCATGCTGCTGAAGATTTAGATCCACCACTGTCTCCAGAAAGCCGTTATCTGCGTGAACAAATGAGCGAGGCTGGCTATCGGCATTTGCTAGCTATTGCTTCCTTTGATGGCTTAGTTGAAGGTAGTCGCCTTTCCCGCATTCTTGGTGGTACAGCGAATGAAGTCCAATGTACACTCATACGGGTACTACTAGAAGAATACGGCAATGGTCGCTTCTCTCGCAAGCATTCGACATTTTTTGCTCAAATGCTCAACGAATTCGGCATGAACACCGAACCAGAAGGATATTTTGACTTAGTACCTTGGCAAGTATTAGCTTGTGCCAACCACAACTTTTTGATGACAGAATGCAAGCGTCATTATTTGCGTTACGGTGGCGGACTAACATACTTTGAAGTGGCTGGCCCTGCGGCTTACAAAAATTATCTTGCAGCAGCGCAACGATTGGGATTATCGGATGCAGCAATGGGTTATTGGGAGTTGCATATCCGTGAGGATGAACGTCATGGTCGTTGGATGTTAGATGATGTGGCTTTACCTTTAGTAGATATGTACCGTGATTTGGCGTGGGAAATAGTTTTGGGGTACGACCAAGAAAAAATCATGAGCGATCGCGCTGCTAAAGCTGTGGTGCAAGCTATACGTCAAGCAGAACAAACCGATTCTTAAAATTCATCTCTGCAAGACGCTCAATACTTTTATTTACATTTTGCAAGCAAGTAGGTAAAGCATATGCCTTACCTACAAATATTCTATTTTCCCTAATTTCACATACCAATGAAAGACATATTTTTTTGTCCAGAAGAATCTAACTTCTATTCAAATTGTTTAGAAAATTTTGCTCTCAGAAATTGCAAAAAATCTGAATGTATAGTCGAGTTCGGCTCAGGAGATGGTAGTCCAATCATCAATTCTCTATTGAGAAATAAATTTGATGGCATGATCCAAGGTTTTGAATTAAATACCTCTGCTTGGAAAGTTGCAAATTCAACAATTGACGAATACAATCTAGCTCATAAATACGTCATTCACAACTCATCTTTTTTTGAGTCGTCTCAGCCAGAAGCAGAATATTTAGTTGCCAATCCACCTTATATTCCTGCACCAGATAATGATATTTACATGCCACTCTTATTTGGGGGTATAGATGGAGCCGCAGTTACGAATGAACTTTTGTCACTTGACTATGAAAATGTTGTACTTTTAATTTCTAGCTTTTCCAATCCTAAAAGTACAGTAGACCATGCCACAGCAAATGGTTATTGTGTGAGTAGTTTTCTGATTTTACCCTTGCAATTTGGCTACTATAGCTCTGAACCCAAAGTCAAAAAACACATCGAAGAATTACGCAAGCAAAAAATGGCCTTTTATTCGGACAATTATTACTTCTTGGCTGGTGTTTTATTCAAAAAATGTCAAGAAGTTAAAGTTGATTTATCTGATGAATTAATTCAAGCAATGACAAGTTTGTAAAATACTATAGCCATCCCATTTCCCATTTGATGTTTGAATTACTAAGATTCCTAAATCAATCTTGAATAAAAAGACCTCCGACTAATTAAAGAAGTCGGAGATCTAAATCTCTCAATTTTTACGAGACGTGATCATTCCTATCGACTTAACCCGCTACAGGTTCCAACAACTGAATGTTAGAAAAGATAAATTCTTGAGTTGAAGGTTGGTTTTTGGTATCAGTACTGATGAACCGACGATTCATAATAAAGTAATTGCCAACTTTTTCATATTGATCGTCAAATTCACTTCTACCACCTTTTTGTTCACCTGTTTGCGGGTCGTGGTATACGGAATCATAAGTGTGAGGTAAGTAGCCTTCCCCAGTTTCATGAACGCTAAAGGTGTGAATTGTGACAACAACACCGTGGATATGACGATGAACGAGGCTAACTATGTTATTGCGGACTTTGTATTTGTCGCCTGTAGACTTACCAGCAACTATAATTTCAACCGCCCCTGTTTCATCAGTGTCACCATAGCTAAAATTATTTGCACTGTGGGTTTCTTCAAAGGTGCGACGGACACGATGAATAGCAATTTCCCAAGCTTGATTATTAATCGCCTGCTTGGCTTGCTCATCTTCTACCTCAAGCACTTCCGCTTTGAGATTAGCGCTAACGCGAATTTTGCCTGTAAACACCTGATCATCTTGTTTGTAAGTGATATCTGCGGTGTAGCCAGGAAATTTTTTATCCCAAGTGTATCGGTTTTCGTAGGCAGCCCGGAAGAGTTCTTGAGCAGATACTTGTGTTGCAGTCATTGGTTTCTCCTATATTTTGTTAGTCTATGTTAGTTTTTTAGCTTTGCTGCTATTAGTTAGCATAGAAGTAATTCTCAAGACCGCCTAGTCCCCAAGTGGGTACACTCTATGGTTAGTTCTCTCCACAGTTTACTTGATGCGATCGCCAAAACTAATAATGAACAAGAACTACAACTTGCTGTCAAGAACACAGTCGGTAAGCATTTTGGTGTCGAACGTTGGGGTCTATATCTCTGTGATGACCTGTCTACAGGAGAAAACGTTGAACTGCAAAAAATTCCAGAGGTCTGTTTAGAAGGAAATCCGATTGGGCGCTATGTCGTTGAACGCCATGCACCAGCCCATGAACAATTGATTTTAGCGCCAGGAGATTGGCAAGATATTTGCCCACGCCATGATCACGCCCACGTCATGAGTGGGCCGATTGTCTGTGACGGGCGTTTGGTGGGAACACTCAATCTCGCTCGCGCTGATGGTTATCCTCCCTTTGACGCCAACGATTTAGCTGATTTGAGTGCTTTGTGTTTACATTTGTCGGCTAAACTTGCGACTTTGAGGGTGAAACCAAAAACCTTCAATTCCCCGTTAGTTGGTCGCCTGACACCACGAGAGTTAGAAATTGCTGAGTTAGTAGCGCAAGGGCTAACCAATGGGGAAATTGGGGAAAAGCTTTTTATTACCCAAAATTCAGTGAAGCAAGCGTTGAAGAGGATGTTTCGTAAGTTGGGGGTTTCGGCGCGAGCGGAGATGGTCGCGAAGTTACAAGATGTGATGGGGTGAACTACCCAACACCATACCCGGTAGGGTTGGTGTGGGCTTCCAACTTCACGGAGGAATGCCGCATCACAGGCTTACGCCCACGATTTGGTCTTACTTCCTCTCCATTGGCGTTAGCCTCCCCTGTCCCAGAGGAGGACAGCATTCTGATTCCTTCTGCCCTAATATTCATAGCAGCATTACCATCTCTGTCGTGATGTGTCCCGCAACTTGGACAAGTCCAAGTCCTGATATCTAGCGGCAACACGTTGATTTGATAATGGCAATTAGAGCAAAGCTTGGAACTAGGAAACCATCGGTTTATCTCAACCAATTTCCCACCATCTCGTTCTAACTTGTAAGACAAAAAGTTGACGAAGGTTCCCCACCCGGTATCAGATATTGCTTTCGCTAGTTTGTGGTTACGAACCATGCCCTTGACGTTTAAGTTTTCGACTACAACTACTTGATTGTTATCAACTATCTTTCTAGATAGCTTGTGTAAGTAATCTTGACGGACATTGCTAACCTGTTCGTATACCCTAGCTACAATCTTTGTTGCCTTTCTACGGCGATTACTGCCTTTTACTTTACGTGCAGCAATACGCTGTTTTTTGGCTAATTTCTTTTCATATTTGGCTAAGTGTTTCGGGTTTGGATATTTGGAAACTTTTTCACCGTCATAAGTAATCGCAAAATCTTTTATTCCTAGGTCAACACCAACAATCTTATCTTTATCGTTTGATGTTGAGTAATCACCCACCAACGGACAGCGCCGCTCCGCGTCTACATATTCCATCAACACAGAAGCGTAGTACTTACCAGAAGGACACCTACTGACGGTAACAGTCTTGATAGTCCCATCAAGTAGACGATGTATTTTAGCCTTTACAACACCTAGCTTTCCAGGAAATTTCAAACAATCGTTGACTTGTTTTACCTTCTGTGGATACTGAATTGACTGTCGATGATGTCTTGACTTGAACTTAGGATATTGCGCTCTACCTTCAAAAAAGTTTTGATATGCACGGCTAAGGTTGAGACTAACAGATTGCAAAACTTGCGAGTAACATTCTCCTAGCCATTCCGTCTCTTCGTCTTTTTTGAGTGCCGGCAACAAAGAATTTAGACCAGACTGAGACAAGCCTTTTCCGGTTGCTTTATAAGTTTCAATACATTTGTTCAACCCATAATTCCACCACCACCGAGCGCATCCAAAATGCTGTGCAAGTATTTCAACTTGTTGTTTTGTGGGGTACAACCTGACTTTGACAGCTTGTCGTCTCATCTAAACTTCTCCAAATATCGACCTGTTACTATTATATACATTTTTTAGTAATAGCGTTCCGGGAAAATTGACAATTCCTCATACATCTTTTTCCTCTCTTAGCATCCATGTAGGAATAAGTTGGTCAACCTTGGCAGCGCCGTACCCGGCGCTGCCCCCTCTACTCGAGAACTTGAATGAGCCGAATAAATATAAGGTTGACCAACTTATTTTTACATAACCCCTTACGAGGCAAATCTTAGAAAAAGAGGGGAGGCTTAAAGCCCCTTTATTAATAAATGGGCCAATTGGATCTCTCAATCTTATGCCTCCCCTCTTTTACACTCACGCCAAATGCGTGACCTGCGGTAAGAATTGGTCAAAGATGCAATCGTCATTGTCCGCCTTATATCCCGACACTAAACGGACTACCGTTATAGTGCGGGACGAGGGCGCGAATTAGTTAACAAGAAACAGTAACGAATCTTAAGTTACTTAAACAGAATACGATCGCATCCTCACACCAAGACGCGATCGCTCTATTTTATCGTTTGTCTTAGGTTATTACATAAGCACCAGAAAAGACTTTTGCTTGCTTTGGTTTCACATAGACGCGTTGACCCTCTTGTAAATCAAGTTGACGAAACTGTTCTCGACTGAGGAATGCATTGATTCTTTCACCAGATTGCAAAGCTAACTCAGCTCGAATCTCCCAACCTAGATGAATGATGCGGTCAACAATCACAGAGGTAGTATCATCACTTGCTTCTATTGCAATTAATACATCATGTGGTCGTAAAAATACTTTATCGGTGGGAGAAACTGTACCTCTGTTGGGTGCAATACCTGCATTACCTGGTAGAACATTCACCGGGCCAATAAAGCTCATCACAAAGGGTGTGGCTGGGTTGTCGTAGATGTAAGCTGGGCTACCAACTTGTTCGACTCGTCCCTGATTCATCACCACGATTTCGTCTGCAACTTCCATTGCTTCTTCTTGGTCATGGGTGACAAATACAGTGGTGACATGGACTTCGGAATGCAGATTACGTAACCAGGTGCGTAAATCCTTGCGGACTTTGGCGTCTAAAGCTCCAAAAGGTTCATCCAAGAGTAAGATGCGTGGTTGCACAGCTAGCGCCCGTGCTAAAGCTACCCGTTGTCGTTGACCCCCAGAAAGCTGAGAAGGATAGCGATCGCCAAATCCCGTTAACTGCACCAATTCCAAAAGTTCCTCGACTCGTTGGCGAGTACGGTGTTTGTTAGCTTTGCGGAGTTCCATTGCAAAGGCGATATTCTCTCGCACTGTCAGGTGTTTAAACAGCGCGTAATGTTGAAAAACAAAACCAATGTTACGTTCCTGGACGCTGCGATGAGTAGCATTTTCGCCCACTAACCAAATTTGACCTGCATCTGGTATTTCCAAACCAGCAATCATTCGTAGTAAGGTGGATTTACCGGAACCAGAAGGCCCTAGTAATGCTACTAAAGATCCAGTTTTAATTTCCAAACTTACATCGTCAACTGCATGGAAACTCCCATAGTGCTTGGAGACATTTTCTACTGCAATGCCCATAATTAATCAATTTTGCTTAAGTATCTGTATACGTAATCTTAACTACTATTTGCCTACCAATATTTAGTATTTTTATAAAAATCTCAAGTTTACTGTATTGATTGATACAAAAAAACTAAAATAAATATTTTGTAAGATATATTGCATAATTAGGTATATTATGCATTAGTTTTGCGGATACCAGGAAAAGTCAGATTGTTAAACAAGTGCTGACTAAAATAGATGCGATACAATTGACGACTAATGGTTATTCCATCCATTTGAAACTTCACCAATCCCATACTTTCTAATTGATGAGCGATCGTAGGTTCTAGAGAAATACTACGTTCTGAATCAATTAAACTTTCAAAAGCCTCTGCGAGGTTAGCGTTTTCTTGTAGTGTTACCAGAAGTCGCCGCAAATGAGTACGATATATCCCTAAGTCTGTAGCTGCTTCGCGCAAAAGTTCCGATAATGTTATTTTTTGACGGCAAAGGTAGTAAAGAGCAATCCGCACCAAAGCTGGATGTCCACCAACCATTTCCATCATGTGTTCAACTTCCCTGTTTTGCTGCCAATTGAGTCCATGACGTACTGCTAATTCCTCGATTTGTGAACGAGTAAACTCAGGTAAATGCAATGGTAGCCCTACGTTCCATGGAGATTGACACAGATTTAGGGGTATGTAAAACTCTGTAGAGTAAGTCATGATTAGGCGTAGTTTTTGCCAAGTCTCCTCTTGTTGAGCTTCCTCATTCCAGGAACGTAACAAGGACACAAATTCTTGAGCTAGTTCAGAATGTTCAAAAATCCGGTTTAGTTCATTGAATGCCAAAACCACAGGAGTTTCAACAGACTCTAACAGATAATTTTTGAAGTATGAGCTACAGCTTACCTTGCTACCAGTTTCTTGATCCCAGTATTCATCTAGCTTGGGTTCTAAATTTAATTGCACAGATACACTTTTACAGAACCACCGCAAGAATTTATCAAGATTTCTCAGAATAGCGACATCAACTTGATTGAAATCTAAACTGACAATCCGATAGCTCAAAGCTTTAGAGCGTGCCAAAATTCTGAACATTAGGGAGGTTTTTCCCATTTCTTTGGGAGCTTTGATGCGAATAACGCATCCTGGTAGAGTGATTTCTCGATAAGCCAACTCTTCAATTGGAGGGCGAGGAATGTAATATATTGAATCCAGAGGTACAGGACCACTAGGATATTTCAGAACAGTAGATAGAGATGAGTAAACACAAGAATTTTTGGTTGAATTGTGTATTTGTCGTCGTTCTATTTCAACCACATGATCCTGATCAGAATCAATATCTATGATCTCTTGGTTATCTAACAGATGAATATAGTCAAATCCTCGATAAAATTCGCCACTTTTGTCGCAACAGGTGTAATCTTCTTTTCTTAAATCGAGATTAAAAGCACTGAAGCAAAATTTCAGAGTACGTTGATCTAGTCCAGTAGTGACAGACCATAGGCGGCTGATACTTTTAGTAGATACTTTCATTCGCTCACTGAGTTTTTCTTGAGTAAAACGCTCTCCATTGTTTTCTTGTATTTCTGCTAACTCAATCGCAGCTTGTAAACGCTTCAGTCCTATAGCAGTTAAGATGACACCCCGAATACGTTTTGTTTTTTGGTTTTCCATATATCTGTAGATAGATGTTTATCTACTTAACTTGAAATAAATCCTGAAATTAATTGAGTTTTCAGTACACACTCATTTTAATTTCAAGCGACCTTAGTAAATAATTTTAAAACTAAAAAAATAAAAAGTTTAGAGATGATTAAAATCATCAGATGATGATTTTATAAAATTCGTTATATATTCAACTACATGTGATTCATTTGAGTATCTTAAATGAATCACATGGCTATCATTTTTATACAAAAAAACAGAAATATTTTTGCGATTACATGTCAATACGGTTCAGATAAGATAATTTACTACCGATAACCTTTTTAGAGACGTTGCACTGCAACGTCTCTACACATCGGAAAACCTACCAATAACCTTAACTGAATCGTATTGGATTACATGTAAATTAAATCAACAAGTAATTAAATATATTTATTCCCAGAGACTTTGTTATTATTTATATGTTTTGCTAAAGTAAGTATTTTAATTAATTATTTTGTTGTGATATGTGGTGGATAAATTATCTTATCAGCAAGCATATTCATTTATAGTTAATGTTAGCGACTTCCTACGAAAGCGCTAGTAATAACAAGATATTTTGGATTAAGTATTCATCCGCTCGTAAATAGCAGAAGCAGAAGGCGAAAAGCGTGTTAAATAGCTAAAAATCCAAAACTTAATACAGGAATCTATGATAACGGGGACTGTAGCGATAAACATTTTAATAACTGCTTCATTCTCTGGAAGTCCAAAATGATGAGTAAAGCTTTGCAACAGCACATTCCATCCCTCCGCAGAGTGAAATCCTACAAACATATCGGTAATTAAGATGAAGAGAAACACCTTAGTAGGATCACCCAAACTCAGAAAAGTACGATTGGAAAAACTTCTGATTGTTGTGAGTTTGGTTCGATTAAAGTAAACAAGCGCAGTGAAAGCAACTAAAGCTATACCATCAGCTAGAAGATTTTTAAGTCCATTCTGAGCTTCATTGCGTGACTCTCGCCAGAGATCGATTGCTTTTTCCTCAAGCATTTTATGTTGTTCATCTGGAGTCATTGGTGGTGCTAACCCAAGCAATTGTTCAATTTCCAGGCTCTCTTTAATACCAACAAATTCTCTGACAAAATTTTGTTTAATTTCTTGACTTAGTTCAACTTTAGTCGGATTTTTATTACTGTAATTACCAAGCATTGGTTCAAAAATCAAATTTTTAGTAATGATTTGAACTAATAGAGGTACTATTAATAATATTAATAACCAGCGAATGGCCATTCTATCTTGTTTACGGCGCAGTCTGATTTCTCTGACTACTTGTTGCTCATATTCTGGATTAAGTTCCTGATTTAAGGAAAATCCTCCCAAAAAAAAGCCAGAACGTTTTCGTTTATTAGGAACTGAATCAGCTTCAACAGTTGGGGTATCAATTGTTCTGCTAAACGCTTGTTGACTGACTTCTTGATTAGAATCAGAAGGTAGTTCAGGGTCAGTGGTAGTTGACTTCGGAACTGTAGGATTGATTGTATTAATTTCCTCTTTGATATCTGCTTCTTCTCGATATTTGCTCACAACTGAATCAATATAATTCAGCTTTTCAAAAATTACAGACTCTACACTATTGTTTGGATGGCGAGATTGTTGCTCTTCGCCACTTGAGGTGATTACAAGAGTTTGTTCTAAATGATTGGGCCTAGAATCTTGATGTCTAGATTGATGGCGCCAAAAATAGCTACCCAGACGAAATTGAGCTAAATTATAACGGACTCTCCAGAGTTGGCGATCGCGTAAACTTTTGATGTAATCAAAAACTGTTTTACTTTGGTCGAGCGTATATACAATCTTATTTCCGTTATAATATTTATCTTCTATCGCCTTAATCTTTTGCGCTCCTTGATAAGCTTCTTCGAGTAAATCCAACTGTCGCTGATTAAACCAATTATTTAATCGATGAAAATTTAGTCTATTAAAATTTAAATTCATATCTTTGAGATACTTTTACCTGTTTACAGAATTTTCTAATAGCCGTAATAAAAGTATTAATAACACATTAACTAATAGCAGCACATTTGATGAGAAAAATGATTATATATTTTGATAAACCTGTCTGTAAAATGGCTATAAGGGTTTAGGAGTGTAAGTATGTATGTAGGAGAAGTGATATTTTCATCCATTATTGGCATATACAGTTCATGATGGCTACTAAATGCAAAAATCTAGAGCTTTAACATAATTATTTAGCTATAACAATAGTTAATTCCATACCAGATAAGCCAGTTAAGGCAGTTAATGATTTACTTAAGATTAATTAATATACATAAGGCGGATTTAAACATTTGGGATGCTCTTATACCCAATCCCCAATCCCATTTGTGATTTTAATTACAGCGATTTGTTACAAAAAAGTATTCTAACGAGAGATTCACGATTGGAGGATTTATTAGATAAATTGCTAAGGAGTTGTTTTAATTCCTTGTAAGTGAAGGTTAGTCCTTCGTGAAAATCCTATTAGTTGAAGACGATCTATCTATATGTGAATTTCTCTCTGGTACACTAACCGCCTATCGATACACAGTAGATATTGCAACGGACGGTAAACTTGGTTTGGAATTAGCTCTTCAAGGAGAATATTGTGTCATTTTGCTTGATGTTATGCTTCCCAGACTCGATGGGTTGAGCATATGTCGTCAATTACGCGATCATAAATGCCAAACTCCAATCCTCATGCTGACAGCAAAAGACTCAGCTGAGGATATTGTCATGGGTCTGGATGTGGGAGCAGATGATTATGTGACGAAGCCTTGTGAATCTTCTCAACTAATAGCGCGAATTCGTGCTTTGTCGCGTCGTCAGGTAAGTGCAATGTCTTATTCAGTATTGATATGGGGAAATTTGTGTTTCGATCCAAACTTAATACAAGTAACCTATAAACAACAACTCATTGCTCTTAGCCCCAAGGAATATAGCTTACTGGAGCTTTTTTTACGGCATCCTCAACGGATCTTCAGCCGTAGCAACATTATTGATCATCTCTGGTCAATTGATGAATCCCCTACAGATGCTGCGGTGACAAACTTGATTAAAGACCTGCGACGTAAACTCAAGAGTGCAGGGATGGTGGAGGAGCTAATTGAGACGGTGTATCGCTTGGGATATCGGTTAAAGGTAGCGCTACAGAAAGAAAAACAGAAGGAAGCAGAAACAAAACAGCAAAAGCCAAGTGATCCAGAGCAAGAAGGCTTAGTATTAATTGAGGAAGCTACACAGGATTTTCAGGCTTCCTTACCAGAACGAATTAAAGTTTTGGAAACAGCCGCGCGATCGCTCCAAGTTGATTATTTCGATTCTACACAACGAGAGCGTGCTAAAGAAGAAGCACACCGATTGGCAGGTGCTTTAGGGACGTTTGGATATGCCAAAGGGTCAGAGTTAGCACGAGCGATCGAACACTTATTTAGTGATCAATCTAAGTTGGGAGAGCAGCAATTTACCCAATTTCTGCAATTGCTAACACAGTTGCAGCAGGAAATCGCCAAGCCACCTGTTTCTCCCATCATCCCAAGCCTACCAACAGTTGCTATACCTTTGGTGTTGGTCATTGATGATGATGATGATCATTCTTTCACAGAGTCATTGTGCCAAGCTGCACCAGTGCGAGGACTACAAGTAGAGGTGATTGCTGAGGAGTCAATTGCATTGGAGCAAGTGGCGAGTCATCCTCCTAGTATAATTTTACTCAGTCTGAATCCTGCTTCCATGCCAGGCAAGCTAACTCTATTGGAAAAGTTAAAATTACACTTTCCTGGGATTCCAGTGCTGACTTTGGCTGAACAAGATTGTTTAGATACTCGAATTAGTATTGCGAGTTTGGGAAGTGAGAGTTATCTTCTCAAATCCATTACAACAGAAGAAATATTTGAGGCGATCGCTCAATTTATCCCACCAACCACCCCACCGAGTCCCAGAGTCATGGTTGTTGATGATGACCCAGTGCAGCTGAAAACACTAGCACTTATGTTACAACCTTGGGGGCTTGAGGTGACATCTGTTGGCAATCCGGAGCAGTTTTGGCAAGTGCTAACTTTTACTGAGCCGGATTTGTTGCTGTTAGACTTGGAAATGCCTATATTCAATGGAATTGAATTATGTCGTGTGGTGCGGCAAGATTTAAAATACGCAGATTTACCGATAATTATTGTCACTGCTCATACTGGTGTTGACTCTATTCAACAAGTGTTTGCAGCCGGAGCAGATGAATTTATTAATAAGCCGATTGTTGGTCCAGAACTCGTAACTCGTGTGTTGAGTAGGATTGAAGGAGCTTCGCGAGTACAAGGCGCAAGACTAACGCATATGCAGCAACAACTGCTGCGATGTCAGCAACAGCAATTGCAAATATCTCAACGAGAAGCCAAGATTGATTCATTAACTCAAGTTGCAACTCGTTACCATTGTGATGAATTCCTCGAACGGGAATGGCAACGCCTGATCTCTAAACAAACTTCACTTTGTTTAATAATTTGTGATATTGATCATTTCCAGACTTATAACGATCGCTACGGCTATCAAGCTGGAAACAATTGTTTGCAACAAGTAGCTAATACAATTCGCCAATGCATTGACTCTAGTCATCATTTAGTGGCACGATCAGGTGGAGATGAATTTATGATTGTTTTATCGGATACAAGCTTAGTAGGGGCGTTGCAGGTCGTAGAGCGAATTCAGCAAGCGATCGCCACTCTCCAAATTCCTCATCAATCCCCTTCTACCAATGGCTACATCACATTGAGTTTGGGGATCACAGGTTCTGTAACAAGTCAAGATAATTCTCATAAAGATTTGATTGCGATCGCCAAGCAAGCTCTTTATACAGCAAAAGCAAGAGGATTTAATAGCTACTGTTTATACTCGTTGTAAATAAGTCGGCAGAAATAAATATAATTATGTTACGAAAAGTAAACATGTACCAAACCCTGACAAATGACAAATGACTTGATTTGTGCCGACTTCCTTAAAGTTTCCCTATTTGATATGGCTATAACAACCAAATTCTACGAAAGCGCCAATTTTCTTGTGTATCGAATAGTAAGTGAAAATGATCATATTCCTATCACACTTAATTGTTGAAGCAGAGAAAGCGCGAGTTCTGGGCCAAGTAATTGCAGCAGAAGAATATTATGAGCAAGCGATTGACACAGCGAAAGCAAATGATTCTTTAGAAGAAGAGGCTTTCGCGTATGAATTAGCCGCTCAGTATTATCTAGAACGCGGTAGACTAAGATTTGCTCGGAATTACATGAAAGAGGCACACTATGCTTACACACGCTTGAATGCAACAGCAAAGGTAAAGGAGTTAGAAACAAAATATCCACAGCTACTATTAGGATTATCAGTCAACAGCAACAATTATACGCACTCAACCAGCCCAAAACTCAGTAGTAGCTCATCAGAAGAAGCTTTGGAATTACTAGAGGCTGTCATTAGAGCAAATCTAGCTATTTCGAGCGAAATTGAACTAGAACGGCTACTGAAAGTTTTGATGAAAATCCTGATTGAGAATGCTGACGCACAAACAGGATATTTAATTTTGCCTTCCCCAAAAACGTTAGAAAATGGGGAAGAATGGCAAATTTTAGCATCTGGCACCGTAGATACTGAAGCTAGCGAAGATGCTTTAGGAAAACCTGTCATCAAAATTAGTGTACAGTCTCTTCCCATTGATTATTATATCCCAATATCAGTGATTAATGATGTAATCCACACTTTAAAAAATGTAGTTGTGGATGATGCTAGCTGGGAGGGTAAATTTATTCATGATCCTTATATTAGACAACATCAAACTAAATCGATATTGTGTGCGCCACTGCTCAATCAAGGACAACTGGTTGGGATAGTATATCTGGAAAATAATCTTACTAATGGAGTATTTACAAACAAGCGATTAGATGTATTGAAATTATTATTTGCACAAGCAGCAATTTCGATTTCTCATGCCAAAATATATAGCCAATTGCGTGAGAGTGAAAAGCAATTACGCGCCAAGGAAAGGCGAGTAAATCAGATTCTTGATGCCATTCCGATTGCGGTAACTGCACATGACCCCACTGGAAGATTCATTTATAACAATCTAAAGGCACAGCAACTACTTGGGATTAAAATTCCACTAGAAATTAAAACAGAGCAATTGCCAGAGGTTTTTCAAGCATATCAAGCGGGAACTGACCAACTTTATCCCATCGATAAACTTCCGCTTGTACGCACTTTTGCAGGTGAATCGGTGAAGATTGATGATATGGAATTGCGTCAAGCCGATCAAACTATTCCTCTGGAAGTTTTGACAGTTCCAATTTTTGATGAAACAAGCGCAATTATTTATGCGATCGCGGCTTTTAGGGATATCACCGAACACAAACAATCAGAGAAACTCTTAGCCGAATACAATCAAACTCTCGAAACTCAAATTGCAGAACGGACAGAAAAATTACAGCAGCAAAACGAAATTTTACAAGCTCTGTTTGACCACATTCCTGTAATGTTAAAACTTCGTGATCAAGCAGATCAAACGTTAGTAATTAACCGAGAATATGAGCGTGTTCTCGGTTGGACTTTAGACGAACTGCGAGACGTTGATTGGTTGGCAAAGTGCTATCCCGATACAAAACAACGTCAACAGACAAGGGAACATATTCAAGCGGCGACAGGAAAATGGTTGGATTTTAGAACTAGGTGTCGGAATGGTCGCTATGTAGACACGACCTGGGCAAATATTCGCCTCAGTACAGGTCAAATCATTGGGATTGGACAAGATATAAGCGATCGCAAACAACTAGAAAAGGCTTTGCAAGCATCACAAGCAAAACTTAACGATATTCTTAACTCCGCAGGTGCTTCAATTACCAGTTTCCGCGTTTACCCTGACTGCACTTGGGAGAATGAGTATCACTCCCTGGGTTGTGAAACCGTTTTTGGTTATACTCCCCAAGAATTAACTTCGGAACTTTGGTTATCACGAGTTCCTTCAGAAGATTTGGCAGCCATTACTAAACAAGCTTTCGCAGCGATCGCCCAAGAACAAGCAACTACAGTGGAGTATCGCTTTTATCATAAAAATTGCTCTCTGCGCTGGATTGCACACACCTTAACCTCTCGCTGGGATCAAGCAGGAGATTGCTGGATAGTCACTATGGTTGGAGTTGACATCACTGCTCGCAAACTAGCTGAAACGGCCTTGCGAGAAAGTGAAGAGCGATTTCGTGAGATTGCCGAAAATATCAATCAAATTTTCTTTGTCTGGTCTGCTGATTCTGAGCAGTTTCTTTATATCAGTCCTGGATATGAAAAAATTTATGGATTGAGTTGTGAGAGCCTCTATCAAAATCCCAAATCTTGGCTAAATGCAATACATCCAGATGACCGTAAATCAGTATGGCAATCTCTTAATGAACAGTCTCAAGGTAAATCTGCTTGGCGTGAATATCGGATTATTAAATCCGATGGCACAATTCGTTGGATGTTTGCCGAAGTGTTTCCAATTTTTGATCCAGATGGAAACCTTTTACGCTATATCGGATTAACAGAAGATATCACTGAGCGTAAACGCGCAGAACAAGCCTTGCGAGAAAGCGAACTGTTTTTACGGAGTATATATGAAGGCACGGCTGCTGCGATTTTTATCGTTGATGTGCAAGAAGATGGTGGCTTTCGTTATGTTGACATTAACCCCGCCCATGAGTGGATGTCTGGACTTTTCTCATCAGAAATGGCTGGAAAAACCCCTGAGCAGGTTTTTCCACCAGAGGATGCACAGGTGATGAGTGCGAGATTTCAGGCTTGCACCACAACCGGAAAACGAATCACTTATGAAGAACGTCTGGTAATCAGAGATAAAGAAACTTGGTGGATTAATGTCTTAACTCCTATTTACAGAGAAAATGGACAAATTTATCGTTTGATAGGTAGTTGCTTCAACATCACAAGACGCAAGAAGTTGGAGCAATCTTTGCGATCGCAAGCAGATCACGAAAGCTTGCTCGCTACCATTACCCAGCACATCCGCCAATCACTGGATTTGGAACAAATTCTGGCAACTACAGTGGTTGAGGTACAAAAAACTCTCCAGGCTGATCGAGTATTGATTTTCCGTTTAAATCAGGATGGTTCGGGAGAGATTATTAAGGAAGCTGTTCTTCCAGAGTATCTGATCACAAATCAGATGCGTTGGACTGATGAATGTTTCCCAAATGACTGCTACGACTACTATCGCCAGGGAAATCCCCGCATTTTACCAGACGTGGCAAAAGATGAGTGGGCAGAGTGTCTGGTTGAATTTATGGAACAAGTCGGCGTCAAATCAAAAGTGGTTGCGCCCATTGTTCAAACCTTGGAAGACTCCTCAACCAGGGTTTGGGGATTGCTTATAGTTCACGCCTGCTCCGATTATCGCCAGTGGCGAGCATCTGAAGCAGAGTTTTTGCAGCAAATCAGCAATCAGTTAGCGATCGCCCTTCATCAAGCAAATCTCTACCATCAGTTGCAAATTGAACTAGCTGAACGCAAACAAACTGAAAAAGCTTTGCGCCAAAATCAAGTTCATTTGGCCATGGCTCAAAAAGTTTCCCAAATCGGTAGTTGGGAATTTGATTTGAACAGCCAGAAGATTAGTTGCTCACAAACAACATTTCATCACTGGGGAATAGAACCAGTCAAAGGTGAACCAAGCTTTGCTCAACTGCTTGAAAGAGTTCATCCTGAAGATCGAGAAGTTCTACAACAATACGTTGAACAAGCGATCACAAAAGGAATTACCTACACTTTTGATCTACGAATTGTGTGGCCGGATGGTTCAATTCGTTACCTGGATTCTCGTGCAGAACCTGTATTTAATACACAAGGGCAAGTGATTCAGTTAATTGGCACATCACTTGACATCACCAAACGCAAGCAAACAGAGGATTTTTTGCGTGAGAGCGAAGAACGCTTCCGCAAGGCTTTTGATGCTGCACCAATTGGTGTAGCACTAGTTTCACCCCAAGGAAAATTCCTGATGGTGAATCGTTCCCTATGCGAAATTGTCGGATACACCGAAGCAGAAATGCTCAATCTCACCATGATAGAGATCACCCATCCTGATGATTTAGAGGCTGATTTAGAACTCATGCAAAAATTATTGGCAAATGAGATTCGTGTGTTTCAGGTGGAGAAACGATATTTGCACAACCGAGGAGATACGATCCATACTCTTTTAAATGTATCGCTCGTCAAAGATCAACACAGACAACCCCTGTATTTTATTGCTCAAATTCAAGATATTAGCGATCGCTACGAAGTTGACCGCATCAAAAATGAATTTATTTCGATTGTGAGTCACGAACTCCGCACCCCATTAACTGCTATTCGCGGTTCTGTGGGAATTTTAGAAACGGGTGTCTTTGATAATGAACCCAAACAAGCCAAAGAAATGTTGCAAATAGCTTTTAATAATAGCGATCGCCTCGTGCGTTTGGTGAACGACATTCTTGATCTCGAACGACTAGAGTCTGGCAAAATTCAGCTTGTGATGGAAACATGCGAGATTGCTAATTTAGTACAACAAGCAATTGAGACTGTGCAGGCGATCGCTAACGAAGCTGAGATTAAACTTTCCGTAATGGTTCCAAATATGCAAATTTCGGCAGCAGCAGACTCGATTATTCAAACATTAATCAATTTGTTAAGTAATGCGATTAAATTCTCGCCTGTGGGTGGTACTGTTTGGTTGAGTGCAGAGTTGATGAGTCCAGAAGAGGACGCGGGGATGAGACGAAGTGGAGGAAGTGGAGGAAATGGAGAACAAATTGCTCCCGTGTCCCCTTTGTCTCCCCTACCTTCCAAGATCCTATTTAAAGTCCGCGATCAAGGACGTGGTATTCCTCCAGAAAAGCTGGAAAGCATTTTTGGACGCTTTCAGCAAGTTGATGTCTCTGATCGTCGTCAAAAAAGGGGAACTGGGCTAGGATTAGCCATCTGTAAGAACATTGTTCAGCAACACGGTGGACATATTTGGGTTGAGAGTGTGTTGGGAGAAGGGAGTACGTTTTATTTCACATTGCCAATCATGAAAGAGGAGGATTGTCAACTGGCATGAACAAACGTATTCTGGTTGTAGACGACGAAAAGGACATTCGTAGAGTGGTTCAAATCTCGCTGGAAAATTTTGCAGGCTGGAAAGCAGTCCTAGCTGAGTCAGGAGAGGAAGGGTTACTGAAAGTAAAAACTAACAAACCCATAGATGCTATTCTCTTAGATGTGTCGATGCCAGAGATGGATGGATTTCAGGTTTTTGATTGCCTTCGCTCAAATGTAGCAACGCAATCCATTCCTGTGATACTGCTTACAGCTAAAGTGTTACCAAGCGATCGCCAACGCTTTGCCAAGATGGGAGTTGCTGGTGTCATCACCAAACCGTTTGATCCCATGAGTGTTTGGAAACAAGTTGCTGAAATTTTGGGCTGGTAGAATAAGAGGGACAAGCGGTGAGGATCTGTATAAAGAATTTTGTAGAATTGTATAACCAAACCATAGGTTTTATTCAATATTAATCATAGACTCTATGTAATAATAAAGATTAGATACTCTTATAGATTGCTTATAAGTGTCTTACTTTTCGGTTTTATGCTCTGTCTTGAGTGAGTTTAATCTTGGAAAAGCCTAGTGTCAGAGTGTAATCTATCTTCCAAATATACCTTTGGGTGCGCTTTTGAACGCCCCAAAATTAATTTAGTCATGTCCCGTAAGCTGATTTTGCTCATCGATCACGAAGCTTCTATCCGAGCGATTTTACAAGTTTGCTTAAGCCGTCTTGGTGGTTGGGATGTGCTATCAGTTTCTTCTCTCAATCAAGGGTTGGAAGTTTTAACTATTAAAGAAGCATTATTGCTCAGAAAACCTGATGCTATTGTTCTAGATGTGCCGATGCTGGAAACAGATTGTCTTGGGATTGTTCAAGAATTCATACAACATCCACTCATTGATGATATTCCAATTCTTTTGATCACCACAAAAGCAAGTTGGTTTTCGCGTCAACAGCTGCAAGAGATGAATATTGTTGGAGCGATCGCCAAGCCTTTTAACCCAACCCAACTACCAGAACAAATAGCTGAACTCTTGAAATGGAAATCTAAGCAAACTTAAAATATCTTGATTATGATTTCAGAATAATCCTATTTTTGACTCTTTTTTTATTAATTGCTTATTTTCTGCTTATTTTTTGCTGCTAAATTATTCATAGATTTGACATGTTCATCTTTTTAAACAGTCTCTTGGTTAATTGATTTACTAGGTATAATTAACCTGATTTATGACAGTTTAGAGATGGCTATTTTTTCATGCAAAATCAGAAATACTTTTAATACATTACTTTTGATTAGAGATATCTGCAATGAACAAGCTAATATCATCTTTTAACAAACTAACTGGAAAATTGCTTTGTAACAGTGACGAGACGCAAATGCAATTTCTGCATAACTCTTTAGACAAAGAAAATATTAATGACTGCGATTACTATGCTCAACAGGTAACGGTTGATCTTATTCAAGAATATGAAGATGATGCTGAGTTACTAAGCATTTTCCAGCAAGCGGTGCTTATGCGAATACGCAAAACAAACAAGACTGCTGGTAAAGCCAATATTCGCCAGTTAAAACAATAAGGGGACTGGGAATCGGGGTGATAGAGATATAGGGAAAATTTTGATGGATTCTCCTCTTTACATCCTCACACCGATTTTCAATACAGGGCTTTTTATCAGGTTACTAAAATGTTAATTATTTTGTCATTAACTCTAAGCTAGTTCAACATTATCTCAATATCAAGTATCATGTATTTGCTGGATTAAATTGCAATCAAGTTTGCAACTAAATACCTCAATAATTAAAAAGTTAAGTTGAATATAAAAATAGTGATCTTCACTAGTAAATTTTTTTCTAATCAGAGATACTTTTTTGAGAAGTAAATTGAAATTGTTTAGCAAACTCCAAAACTAAAATCAGTTTGAAGTAAAACCTACGAGACAAGCTAACAGATTGACGATATTACAGATTGGCGTTAGTATTAATGCTTTCATAAGAAAAACCCCAGTGATACTGGGGCTGGGTTGAACGTTTCCTATGTCACTATAGTCACGTAGTGATTATTCCGAAACAGTGAATTTCACCCATAAAGATGGGTAAAAATTAACCCCGGTCACACCGGGGTTAATTGTGAATCTAGTGCTAAAAAGAGTTACGAGCAAAGGATATAACGGTATTTAGCAGCCAAGAGTTGAAGTGTATAAGATATTTTTTTGTCATTTTTCAATAAAATCTCAACACGAAAAAATGACAAACCATAGCATATGGTTATCAAACACTGCCGATACAGCTGCGAAATCAACAAAGGCAGATGAATCAAAGTGTGGGAGTGTTGTAGAGGTGTAGAGGTGTAGAGGTGTGGGAGTGTAGGGGTGTAACAACGGGAGTATCCCAAATGTCCAAAAAACCCACCTGCTCATAGCTCAAGTCTGCTTAAGTAGACTGCTTGATTTTTTTGAGTCGTCTGAAGACGACTTGTGCTATTAGCTTAACTAATAGCTAACGGTTTAAACCGTTAGCGGTATATTGGGGAGCATCCCAATTTTTGAAAAAACAAGAGCGACTAGAAGTCGCCGTTAGAAAAACATAGGCGCCTGTAGAACGGGCTTCCCATTTGCCATCAGGCTACCCTACGCAGGCTACAATTAGCCCGCTCAGGAGACTTAGTTTGTCTAGTCCCAGACTTCCAGTCTGTGGGGATTTTAAACATTTGGAATGCTCTCTGATGCGATCGCAGCTTCAAGACAGAGTAATCCAAAATCCTGTTAGGGACTTGCAATTTAATAATGTACCAATCATTTATGACTTTTCTGCTTTATATCAATTACCTGACTGGTATTTTATTTTCACGCAAGTCCCTTAGCTCGACTTTATCCATTTTTACTAAACCCAAAACCTGACCCTGAAACCATTGTGGGACGGTAGTTTTAGTTTTTGAAATTTATCGAGAATCAGTGATATGGAAAAAGTATTTGCCAAAAAGCTAGGGTTTTTGCCGAATAAAGAAAGCTAGAAAGCTGAATTCTTAATTTTGGATAAAGTCGAGTTCAGAGAATGACGGAATACTACATAGCTATATGCTTTTTTCTAAAAGTGAAAAATCTTAACTGAAGCATATTGAGATTTAACGAAGAAAATTTTTGATTTTTATTAATAAAGTCATGATCATGAGAAACTTTTTCTCAGTTGTAGGGTGATACCCCTCATCAATTTACAAATACTTTCATAATATTAACCAAATACTTCTCACTCAAAACGTTCTAGTTTTTAACAGTAATATTAGGTTATTTTGTTCTTATAAATTTATTATTTGCATCTTATTTTTATAAGCTAGGATTAAACCTAACAATAAAGAATAAATGTAGTTTAATCTACATTTAATTTAGAAACAAGGAGTCTTATTAATGACAACTATTAGAAAAGTTTATGGCTATGAAACCCTAAGCAATGAAAAAAGACAAATGACGATGATGCTACAGAGTAAGCAGATTTATCAGTGGAGCCAATCCACAATCGTTCGACTGAGCGTTTCGCACTGAGCTTTCCGAAGTGCCGAAATGTCACGATGAAATCCAAAATCTAAAATTATTTGGTCCTATCTCTATCTTGATTACTATGCTCTATCAAAAATCAGTTTTAAATCCTAATTCAAAGGTTTTGTGTGTTAAAGCGAATCATGATAAGTTACACACGCAATTTCTCTATGCAGCCAAAGTGATAGCAGTAATAATCATTTTTTTGTTGTCAAATTTCTTTGGCAATAGTGTTGCCCTAGCAGCTAATTCCTCGTCCTATGGTTACTATAAATCAGTTAATCCAACACCTGGAGAAACTAAATTACCTACAGCAACCCCAACGCCTTTAGGAGTACCAAAGCAGCCTGAACATCCTAATATTTTGGTGATCATGGGCGATGATATTGGCTGGTTTAACACTAGCGCTTACAACCGAGGCATCATGGGCTACCAAACACCTAATATTGACCGTATAGCCAAGGAAGGTGTGATGTTCACTGACTACTATGGTGAAAATAGCTGTACCGCAGGTCGAGCAGCTTTTATCACTGGTCAAAGCCCCTTCCGCACGGGATTGACAAAAGTGGGATTACCTGGTGCAGACTTAGGAATTCGTCCAGAAGATCCAACTATTGCAGAATTACTCAAGCCACTGGGTTACACCACCGGACAATTTGGCAAGAACCACCTGGGCGATCGCGATGAGTTTCTACCCACCAATCACGGATTTGATGAGTTTTTCGGCAATCTCTATCACCTAAACGCAGAAGAAGAACCAGAAAACCCCGACTACCCTAAAAATCCAGAATTCCGTAAAAAGTATGGTCCTCGTGGAGTGCTTCACAGTTATGCTGATGGACGAATTGAGGATACTGGACCCCTAAACACCAAGCGTATGGAAACCATCGATCAGGAGTTTATGGACGCCACTACAAACTTCATTGATCAATCCCATGAACAAGGTAAGCCCTTCTTTGTCTGGTTTAATTCCACACGAATGCACGTCTTTACTCACCTGAAGCCAGAGTCTCAAGGCGTCACGGGTCAGGGTGTTGAAGCCGATGGCATGGTAGAACATGACGGTCATGTAGGACAATTACTGAAAAAACTCGATGACTTGGGTATCACAAATAATACACTTGTTGTCTACACTACTGATAATGGAGCCGAAGTGTTCACCTGGCCCGATGGTGGTATGACTCCGTTCCACGGTGAAAAAGATACAAACTGGGAAGGTGGCTTTCGTGTTCCTGCAATGGTGCGCTGGCCTGGTCATATTCCGGCGGGTGTAGTGTCCAATGAAATTATGTCCGCTCAAGACTGGTTTCCCACGCTTTTAGCTGTAGCTGGTGTACCTGATATTAAGGAGAAACTTCTCAAAGGCTACCGTGTTGACAAAAAAGTATTCAAAAATCATCTTGATGGCTACAACTTCCTGACATACCTTACAACTCAAGAAAAAGAAAGTCCTCGCAAAGAGTTCTTTTATTTCAGTGACGATGGTGACTTGGCTGCACTTCGATATCAAGATTGGAAAGCTTTGTTCCTAGAACAACGAGCCACAGGTTTTGATGTCTGGAGTGAGCCGTTAGTCAAGCTGCGAGTACCAAAACTTTACAACTTACGACGTGACCCATTTGAGAAAGCCAGCTATGAAGCAAACAACTATGCTGACTGGTTATTCAGACATATTTTTCTACTAGTACCAGCTCAGGGTTATGTTGGCGATTTCTTACAAAGCTTTAAAGACTTCCCACCACGTCAAAAAGCAGCTTCTTTTACTGTGGATCAGGTACTAGAGAAGCTACAGACAAAACCAGTAAAAGATTAATCTCGGTTGTTGAGGACTAGATATTTAGTATCAGTACTAACATCCCTTTAGAGCAATTAAACCTGTCAATCAACACTAATCAACACTATTAGATGCGGTCATACGTTATGAAAAATGTTGCTGAAAATCCTATTAACCTAATTGTTGCTAGATTTGCAAATCAAGAACAGGCTGTTGAAGTGCTTGAGGAGCTAAAGCATCTCAAAAAGGAAAAAATGATCGGGCTTTGGAATGCAGCAGTCATAACTAAGGATGAAAACGGTAAGCTATTCTTCAAACAGACAGTTCAGACAGTAGGAATCAAACGAAGTGTAGGTATTTGTGGGATATTAGGGGCTATTATCGGTATTTTGGCTGGTGGACCGATTGCAGGTATTGTGCTGGGTAGCACATCTGGCACTCTCTCCGGAAAATTCATGGATCTGGGGTTTGACAAACAAGAATTTAGGGAAATTGGTTACTCTCTGGGTGCTGATAGTTCTGCCATCATTGCCATTATTGAACACAAGTGGGTCAGAGAACTGGTTGATACTCTCACCGAATTAGGAGCCAAGATTACTTGTCAGCGTCTAAAGGATGAAGTAGCTGTGGCGATCGCTATTGATGCTGATTTTGAGAACGTAAATAGATTAAACCACGAGTACATGGTTTGCAAATATGGGCATCCATAATCAGAAACATCATGATTGGCTGATATCAGCATTAATCTGCATGTTCGCGATCGCTGTTTTGTCAATCACCCCAGTTGCAATTGCAGCTACAACGAGAACAGCAAACTCATCATTAACAGAATTCTCTTGTCCAGAGAAGATGGTGTTTATTCCTGGAGGAAGTTTCCACATCGGTTCGGATAATTCGGGTTTTGTCGAAGAGCAATCAGCCCAGGATGTAGTTGTCAGTAGCTTCTGCATCGACAAATACGAAATAACAAACGCCCAGTTTACTGAGTTTGTTAAAGCAACAGGATATATGACAGTTGCGGAGCGTCCCTTGTCTCAAGCACAGTTTCCCGACTTACCCGATGAACAGCGCGCTCCTGGTTCTCTAGTCTTTCAGCCACCAGATGAGAATACCAAGCAAGTAGCTTACCTAAGTTGGTGGCACTGGGTTCCGGGTGCAAATTGGCAGCATCCCTTTGGCTCCAACAGCAATATCAAAGGTAAAGAAAAATACCCAGTAGTTCACATTGCCTACGAAGATGCGATCGCCTACGCTCAATGGGCTGGTAAATCACTACCTACGGAAGCTCAGTGGGAATATGCTGCTCTTGGCAACTTAGATAACAAGAATTATATTCGTAGCAAACAGTATTCTGCAAAAAATGCCAACACCTGGCAGGGAATCTTCCCGTTTTTCAACACAAAAGCGGATGGTTATATAGGTACAGCTCCGGTCGGCTCTTTTCCACGCAATAGTTATGGATTATACGACATGACGGGCAACGTCTGGGAATGGACTTCCGACTGGTATAGTTTAGGACACGCTAACAAAGCCCACAGTATCAATCCTACAGGTCCAGCACAGAATCAGAGCTTTGATCCGAAGAAACCTCAAGAAGGTGCATTGCATGTTGTCAAAGGCGGTTCTTACCTGTGTGCAAAAAACTATTGCAGTCGCTACCGTCCAGCAGCACGGGAATCTCAAGCCCCCGATACTGGAACCACACATATTGGATTTCGCTTGGTCAAAGGAATCGGGGATCTGGAATTGGGAAGTTGACACTCCCTTTAACCTTCTTCCTTGCATTTCCCTCGACTAATGCTACTAAGTCTATTAACTATATAAATATTAAGTGATGCACGCAACTTTATTACTCAAACTCAATGCAATGCTGAGGAGATTAATCCTCTTCATACTCAGCATTTTGTTTGTATTATTGGCGATCGCACCTTTTGCATCCGCCACTGAACTTCTACCCCAACCCGATCCTAAATTTGATGGGAAGATTGGAATTACTTACCAGACTGCCAAACCAGATCCGTCTGTCCTCAAAGCACCTGAAGCCAAACAAGACGCACCCAACATTCTTCTAGTATTGTTAGATGATGTTGGCTTTGGAGCCGCCAAAACCTTTGGTGGTTCGATTGAAACCCCTACCCTAGATCGATTAGCAGCCAATGGTTTACGCTATAACCGCTTTCACACCACGGCACTTTGCTCACCCACTCGTGCAGCACTGCTTACAGGTCGCAATCATCACTCTGTTGGCTCAGGAACAATTCAGGAACTAGCAACAGCGTATCCAGGCTATACAGGTTTGATTCCCAAGAGTACCGCAACAATTGGACAAATCTTACAGCAAAACGGTTACAGCACCGCTTGGTTTGGTAAAAATCACAATGTTCCAGATAACCAAACCAGTGGGGTAGGCCCATTTGATCGCTGGCCCAATGGCTTGGGTTTTGACTATTTCTACGGTTTTATTGGTGGTGAAACCGACCAGTGGTATCCCACGCTATATGAGAACCAGAACCCTGTTAACCAACCCGCTTCACCAGAAGAAGGCTATAATCTGACCCACGACCTAGCAGACAAAGCCATTGCCTGGATTAACTACGAACAAGCGATCGCACCTGATCGCCCTTTCTTCGCTTATTTTGCACCAGGAGCCACCCACGCACCTCACCAACCACCACCAAAATATCCAGAAAAGTACAGAGGTAAGTTTGACCACGGTTGGGACAAACAAAGAGAAATTATTTTTGAACGCCAGAAGAAGCTCGGTGTAATTCCTAACGATGCCCAACTTACACCACGACCGGAACAAATGCCTGCTTGGGATAGCTTCAGCCCAGAGGAGCAAACAATCTTGGCACGGGAGATGGAAACCTATGCGGGTTATTTGGAATATGCTGATCGCGAAGTTGGACGAGTAGTAGATGCGATCAAAGACCTCGAAAAACTGGACAATACATTGATTATTTACATCGTAGGCGATAACGGCGCTAGTGCCGAAGGTAGTCTGATTGGTTCCTGTAACGAGCTTCTCAATCTCAACGGATTGAATCTGACAATGGCAGATAATCTGAAATGTTATGACATCTGGGGCAGTCCCGAAACCTCACCGCACTATGCTGTAAGTTGGGCTTGGGCAATGGACACGCCATTTCGCTGGACAAAGCAAGTAGCTTCCCATTTTGGCGGCACTCGTAATGCGATGGTGATTTCTTGGCCAAAGCAGATTAAAGATAAAAATGGACTGCGACAACAATTCCACCATGTAATTGATATTGCACCAACTCTGTTAGAAGTCGCTGGCATCGAAGAGCCAAGATTCTTTGACGGGATTGCTCAAAAGCCTATCGAAGGAGTGAGCTTGACTTACACCTTTGATAAAGGAGCTAATAAGGCAGATGAACAACACGATACTCAATATTTCGAGATGTTTGGGCATCGGGCAATTTACGACGATGGCTGGATGGCATCGGCATTCCATAACCGCATGCCTTGGATTAATGCTGGTACAGTTCCCTTTGACCAAGATAAGTGGGAATTGTTCAACCTGAATGAGGATTTCACCCAAGCTAATGACTTGTCAGCAAAAAATCCTGAAAAATTAAAGGAAATGCAAGCGCTTTTTCTCCTAGAAGGTGAGAAGTACAACGTATTTCCTCTAGATGATCGTTTTGCTGAAAGGCTAGATGTCAACTTACGTCCCAGCTTTACAACGGGTCGTAACCACTTTGATTTATATCAGGGGATGACCCGTCTGTCAGAAGGAATCGCACCGAATATGAAAAATAAATCCCACAGCATCACAGCTGATTTGGTAATTCCAGACAAAGGTGCTGAAGGAGTTATTTTGGCATTGGGGGGAACTACAGGCGGTTACACCCTTTATATCAAAGATGGCAAACTCACCTACGACTACAACTGGTTTGACCTTGATCGCACCTCCATTACCTCGTCAACTTCTGTACCTACTGGTAAGGTCAAGGTGCGCTTTGACTTTGACTACGATGGCGGCGGTGCTGGTAAAGGCGGTACTGGCAAGTTGTTTATTAACGGTCGCCAAGTCGGTCAGGGTCGAATAGAAAAGACTGTTCCGGGACGATTTGGTGTAGATAGTCAGGATGTGGGGATGGATTTGCAAGCTCCTGTTAGCAACGCATATAAACCACCCTTCGCCTTTACTGGCTCGATTGAAAAAGTCAGCATTGATCTGAAGTCGTGATTATAGGTAGAAAAAATTTTTGAGGCTGCAATTATAAACTCAAAAAATCCAGATTTTTCAGCGAGAAATCTCAAAAAATGAGCAATTTAGGGGTAATTAACGTATGTTAAGAATCCGTTCAATTGTTTCGCAGGGGATGATAATCACAAGGACGATCGCTATATCTTTGTTAGTTGCTTTCTTTGTCAGCATCAACTTTTTTCCCTTACCTGCCTTGGCACAGGAACTTATTCCTCATCCCGACAAACCCTTCACTGGTAAAATCGGTTTAACTTACAAAGACTCTGAACCAGTAAAATCCCAACTGAAGTTGCCATCTACCTATGATCTGAAAAATCCGCCCAATATCTTGCTAGTGTTGCTTGATGATGTTGGCTATGGACAGATGGGTACTTTTGGCGGCGCTGTTTCCACCCCAACTCTGGATAAATTGGCGAAAAATGGATTGCGGTACACCCAGTTCCACACAACGGCTCTGTGTTCACCTACTCGTGCGGCGTTGTTGACTGGGCGTAACCACCACTCTGTTGGTACAGGCATCATTGAAGAACTAGGAACTGGCTTTCCTGGCTATAGTGGGGAGATTCCTCAAAGCGCAGGCACATTTGCCAAAGTTCTCCAGGATTACGGTTACGCCACAGCTTGGTTTGGTAAGAATCACAACGTTCCCGACTGGGAAACCAGCATGGCTGGCCCGTTCGACCATTGGCCCAATAAACTTGGATTTGATTACTTCTACGGATTTGTAGGCGGTGATACAGACCAGTTCACCCCAGCCCTTGTTGAAAATACCACCCGCCTCGAACCACCCAAAACCAATGCAGATGGCTCACCTTATCACCTAACTACCGATCTCGCAGACCACGCCATCAACTATATCCGTCAGATAAACGCCATATCACCGGAAAAACCCTTCTTTGTCTACTTGGCAACGGGTGCAACCCATGCACCCCACCAGGTTCCCAAAGAGTGGATTGACAAGTTCAAGGGTCAGTTTGATATGGGTTGGGATAAATACCGCGAAGAAACCTTCGAGCGACAAAAAAAACTGGGGGTGATTCCGATGGATGCGAAATTGACGCCACGCCCGGAGGCCCTACCCGCCTGGGATTCTCTGTCACCAGAGGAGCAAAATGTCTATGCCCACATGATGGATGTATTTGCTGGTTTTACTGCTCATACAGATCATGAAGTGGGTCGGGTGCTGGATGCGATCGACGACCTCAACAAGCTGAATAACACTCTGGTTTTTTATATTGCAGGCGACAATGGCTCCAGTGCGGAAGGTGGTTTAGAAGGCTTATTGAATGAAAATACCATGTTTAATGCCATCCCTGAACCTTTAGAAACCAAACTGGCAGCCGTTGATCAACTAGGTGGCCCTTTGTATTTCAACCACTTTCCGGCGGGATGGGCATGGGCAATGGATACACCCTTCCAGTGGACAAAGCAGATTGCGTCGCACTTTGGCGGCACCCGTAATGGTATGGTGGTTTCCTGGCCTAACCGTATAAAAGATAAGGGAAGTGTGCGTGATCAGTTTAGTCACGTCATCGATATTGCTCCTACTATTTTGGAAGCTTTGAATATTCCCGCACCAGTTGAGGTCAATGGTATTGGACAAAAACCCATTGAAGGTGTCAGCTTTGTTTACACCTTTGACAATCCCAAGACGCCAACTCGTCATCAAACTCAGTATTTTGAGATGTTTGGAAACCAGGGAATCTATCATGATGGTTGGATGGCCAGTGCTTTGCGATCAATTCCTTGGGATGCTTACCCAAAGCCAGCTGATCTACTGAACTTGAAATGGGAACTTTACAATATTAATAATGACTTTACCCAAGTAGACGACCTCGCCGAGCAAAATCCGCAAAAACTGCAACAGATGAAAGATCTCTTCTATGCTGAGACTGCTAAATATAATGTGCTACCTCTGGATGATCGCCGCACTGAACGCTTCCGCGTCGAAAATCGACCAAGCCTAACCCAAGGGCGTAACACCTTCAGCTACCCCGATCATATACGCGTAACTGAAGGAGCCGCTCCTGATCTCAAGCATAAGAATCACACAATTACAGCTGATGTTGTGATTCCGGCTCAAGGTGCAGAAGGGATGCTGTTGACACATGGTGGTCGCTTTGGTGGCTACGGTTTATTTGTGCAGGACGGTAAGCTGGTGTATCACTACAACCTGGCTAATGTCGATCGCTTTAATATAACTTCTGACCAGATGTTACCTACAGGTAATGTAATATTAAAAGCTGTATACAAGACAAAAGCTGATCAAGCAGGTGCTGGCGGTACTGTCACCCTTTATGCCAATAACAAGAAAATTGGCGAAGGACAGGTAGGAAAAACTTTACCCAACCGCATTTCTCTTGACGAAACTCTCGACGTTGGTTTTGACACAGGTACACCTGTTGCTGAAACTTACGAAACACCATTTGCGTTCACTGGTAATGTGAAGAAAGTCAACGTTGATTTAAAGTAAAAGTACTGTCAGCTAGAAATTTCCTGTCTGAAGACTGCTGAAGTGACAATTTGGTCTTAACCAACTAAATAATCGGAGTGACAATCAAACAAAAATATAGAAAGATTAAAAGTTAGTTAGGTTAGATAAAAGGGAGAAAATAAAGGGAGAATTTTCTTTTCCTTTTTCTCCCTCTTTTCAATATATTTTGGCATTATATAGGATTACTATTTGATTCTTGTGAAGGTAGGTAAAATTTCTCTTCCCTGTTCCCTGTTAAGAGTTACCCGTGTTCATCGTAGGTTTATAAATCAAACCAGATTCCAATAAATAAATCTTACTAGAAAATACTTGCTGCAAATATGCTATGTAACTTAGTAAGAAGAAAAAATCAGCCGTTTTTGACAGTTATTTTGTCTACTATTGTAGCATTGCTGATTGTAATTAATCCCTTATCTGCTGCTTCTCAAAGCCCTTCTCCTGATGACATACTTATAAATCAAGCACCTATCAAGTTGGGAGATCAAACACTATTTTTTATTCAAGACAAGTTTTTTTCACCTTCACTAAATGAGCGTGCAGAGAGAATTTCGTCCAGAATTCAGCAAGTGGCTAACAATTATGCCATTCCAGTTGATGCGTTGAGAACTAGTGATGTTGAAGCTGAAGCAACTACAATCATTTATGCTCAAGACGTTGCGATTTTGTCAGTTTCTGATACGGATGCCAAAGTTGTAAAATTAACTCGGCAAGCACTTGCTAATCAATATTTGCAAATTATTAAAAATGCCATTACTCAGTATCGAGAGGAGCGCAGTGCTATCTACTTAATCCGTGCTACAATTTTGGCTTTTGTTAGCACAATTATATTAATTATAATGTTGTGTGTGCTTGGGAATGTGATGCCACATTTCTATCATTGGTTAGATGTGCTGCATGAGCGATGGATTCCTAATATTCGCATTCAAAATTTTTATTTGTTATCGTCTCAACAAATTTCTGCAATTTTACAGGGATTCGTAAGAATTATTAACCTAATTTTTGTAATGAATTTGCTTTTTTTCTATTTATATTTTGTTTTGAGTTTTTTTCCCCAGACAAAGCACTTAGCAGACAACTTATTCACATCTTTAACAACCCTATTATTAACAGTATGGAAAGAACTTTTAGGGTATATACCAAATCTATTTATTATTACTTTAATCATCCTCTTGACTCGCTATTTCCTGAGTTTTTTAAAATTTATTTTTCAAAATATAGAGGGTAGAACACTCTCAATACAAGGGTTTTATCCAGAGTGGGCAGAACCAACCTACCAGTTGCTGAAGTTTCTTACCATCGCCCTAGCGGCTATCATTGCTTTTCCTAATTTACCTGGTTCTAATTCCCCCGCTTTTCAAGCTATTTTCATTGTTATAGGGGCGTTAATATCCCTGAGTTCAGGAAAATTATTCGCAAATATTATTGCTAGTTGGCTTTTGTTATACGCCCGTACATTTCAGATTGGCGATCGCCTTCAGGTTGAAGATCTCATGGGTTTTGTGGAGGACAAAGATCTGCTAGTAACTCGAATTCGCACGCTGAACAATGTTTTAGTATCAATTCCCAACTCTGTTTTGTTGTCGAGCAAAGTCACCAATTACAGTATGTTGTTACGAGAGAAGCAAACCCCAATTATTGTCCATACAACAGTAACTTTGGGCTATGATGCCCCTTGGCGAACTGTGCATGAAACCCTGATTGCAGCAGCTCTTGCGACTACTGATATTTTGTCGCAACCCTATCCCTTTGTCTGGCAAACTGCACTCAACGACTTCTACGTAAGTTATGAACTCAGAGCCTACACAAACCATCCAATAATACTAGAGAGAATTTATTCAGAATTACACCAAAATATTCAAGATAAGTGTAATGAAGCAAACATTGAAATCTGCTCACCCCATTACTCTGCTATTCGTGACGGTAATCAAACTACCATTCCCAGTGAGTATGTTTCTGGTGATTACACTGCTCCAGGTATTCGAGTGAATCCGCTTTTACCTTTGATCAACTTGATTAATCCAACTTCACCTTCGACAAATTCTCAATCGTCTACAGAGCGAAGAGCCTCAGACTAGTGGTCATTTTGACGAATGAAGACTGACGCGAAGATTTTTATCCTAGCAAAGCTGCTTTGGTTGACCAGTAAAAACAAACTAATCTCTTTGCAGGAGGAGAATTCCATGCAACAGCCAGCACAATTAATGAAAAAAGATGCAGTCTTGATGGTAAATGAAACAAGGAAGCAAGATAGCAATTTCTCCTCCTGTCTTCTACAATGGACACCGCGATGGATAGGTGTAGTTGGGATTGCACTTGTAGCAATCTGGCTTAACTTTGCTGAACCTGCACTCGGGTCTAGCAACTTCAGTGCGGTAAGTTGTGCCAAGTTTGGTCTCACAGCAAATCAATCAGTATGCGATCGCCAGATAGTTGCCCAGGTTTCTGATACAACTCCGATATTAATCCCAAAGCAACAAGTTGCTAAAGAAATTGCTAATACCCCTTTACAGTCCAAGTTTGGATATTTCAACTTGTTTATTATCTTTTTTGTCACACTTGGGCCACTTAAGGTGATTCCGGTATTTGTGCAACTAACTGAAAAGGCAGATCAAAAGCTGCGTCGGGAACTGTCTTTTCGTAGTTCTTTGATCTCAACAATCACTATTGTTTTGGTTGCCATTATCGGTCAAAATCTGCTGAATATCTGGAGAATTGAATTACCAGCATTAATGATTGCAGGCGGGATTTTGCTGTTCTTGGTAGCTTTGGAAATTGTGATGGCTCAATATGCGTCTGCTAGCAAAGTTGAGATTGCTGAAGAACCTTCCTTAAAAGAGGCGATCGCTCCCCTGGCTTTTCCCACGATTTTGACTCCTTTTGGTATTGCCATTGCTTTGATGATGATGGTGATGGCCCGTATAATCGGTATCAATCAAGGCTTTGTTCTGCTATTACTGTTGCTGGTCATGGGTTTGAATCTAGTTTGCATGTTGGCAGCTAGACCAATTCTGACTTTTATCAAACCCGTCACCTTACGTGTATCAGGGTTTGTCCTTGGGGTGATGCAGCTAGCGCTGGGAATTGAACTGATTTTATCTGCAATTGAAATAGAAGTCCTTGTCATACAGCGTCTTTTAAGGTTTTAGTACAGCTTTGCGTAAGACTTGTGAGTAATGCAGAGTTTCTCTATGAATTTAGGTAATTTAGCGTTTAGGTAGCTTCAGATGAGGGAGAATCTCAAAAATGACAACAATTGCAACCGCCCAACCACCGTCTTTTGAGCAACGCCTGGATGCATCCAAGATCACCCGTGTCATGTGGTTACTCTGGGCATTGTCCGCCGGATTGATTGCTTTGGATGGTTTTGACTTTTTTATCATTGGTGTCGCCCTTCCTTTTCTAAAGCGGGACTTTGGGCTGAGTTCTGTGGAAATCGGATCTGTCGCTGTGGCTTCGGTGGCGGGATCATTGTTGGGGTCGCTAATTTTAGGCCCGATTACTGATAAAATCGGGCGTCAGGTAATGCTTATAGTGGATGTTGCGATTTTTGTGATCGCTACCGCAGGGACTGCACTTGCTTGGAATGCAGCCTCACTGATTGCATTTCGTTTCCTGGTTGGTGTAGGTATTGGCGCTGATTATCCCATCAGTGTGTCTTACATTACCGAAAATGTCCCTTCTCGATTGCGGGGTCGAATGGTGATTGGAGCTTTTACTTTCCAGGCTGTTGGCGCTCTTTTGGGTGCGGTGACTGGGATAGTAGTAATTCATCTATTCCAGACCCTTTATCCAGAATCGACTGTACTTGCAATTCAGTATGCTTGGCGCTGGATGCTTGGGGTAGGGTTAGTGTTAGCGATCGCAGTTGGGATTTTACGTTTTAGTTTTTTGCTGGAAAGTCCCCGTTATTACATTGCTCAAGGTGATTATGAAGCTGCTTCTAAGGCAGCATCTACACTACTGGAGGAACCAGTTAATATTACCCCACAGACAGACCCCCCAGAGCGTGAACCAAGCTTGTCATACGGAGCATTATTTTCTCCTCAGTACCGCAGGCACACAATTTTAGCTTCAGTTCCTTGGTTTCTACAAGATATTGCTACTTACGGAATTGGGATTTTCACACCCACTATTATTGGTCTTTTGGCTTTTACCAGCAAAGAGAGTTTTATAGCCAAGGAAATGGCTTCTGCGAAAGGCTCTGCATTTGTGGATTTGTTTTTGATTGTGGGTTTCTTGATTGCGGTGCTGTTAATTGACCGATTCGGACGCATCAAGCTGCAAATTGCTGGCTTTTTGGGGATGGCGGTTGGACTTTTAATTCTGGCAGCGGCCAGTGTTTTAGCCTTGAGTAAAGAACCCAACGTTGCTCTTGTCTTCATGGGATTCTTAGTTTTCAACCTGATGATGAATGCTGGTCCCAACTCCACTACATTTTTATTATCGGGAGAAGTGTTCCCAACTTCAATTCGAGCCAGTGGTGCAGGGTTTGCTGCCGCCTTTGCGAAAGCCGGAGCGGTATTTGGCACGTTTGGATTGCCAGTTCTGCAAAAATCGCTGGGAGCGCCTATTGTGCTGTCGCTGCTGTCTCTAAGTTGCGTAGTAGCAGGTGTGATTACATACATATTTCGAGTCGAGACGACAGGGCGATCGCTTGAAGAAGTGGGTGTTGACTAATACTATTTTAGTATATCACGATGCTCCGTCACGTCAGTTGATCGCAGATTATGAGCGGTATTTGACCATCATAACTATTTAGTTAGTATCCTAATAACCAATTTTTCGTTACTGAGACTTATCGAGAATACAAGTGTTTAAGCAAACATGATATGAGTGAAGCTTTTGAAATACCTTCTAATTCCAATGCAGAAGCAACTGAGAAATTTACTCAAAATACTTCACAGTTTGCTGGTTTAGGTAACACCGAACTATCAATTGTCCGCACTGATTTAGCTGAAATACGGACAGATCTTGCTAGGGAGCGTAATCGCATGGCAGCAGAACGAACTCTCATGGCATGGATTCGGACATCGCTATCAATGATTACCTTTGGATTCGGTATTGATCGCTTCTTCCATTATTTGAAAATAGTGAAAACGGACGCTTCTGTTGATCAACTCAGCGAAGAACGAATTCTCGGTCTCAGTCTGATTACTTTGGGAGTTTTCGCCCTAGCAGCAGCAATGGTAAGTCATTGGCGGACGTTGAAAAAGATTGAACAACGCAATTTCAGATACATTTCTAGCTGGTCTTTAGGGATCACAGTGGCAATTGTACTGGTGTTTATTGGATTGGCTAGCTATATTCCACTCCTGATACAGGACGTCAAGCTCATGGATTTTATTAATTTAGATAGTCAAATTATTCAGAACCTTGCATCATTAACTGTGTTCTCAATTATGCTGACTCTGGGTGTAGAACTACCTTTTAAGGAATTGCTTGATTTCTGGAAAAAACCAGGTTTGTTGGCGCGATCGCTCTTGGCTGTGATTGTGATACCTGCAATTGTGATTACATTGGTATTGTTAGTTTTTCATCTGCCTAAAACTTTTGCGATCGCGCTGGTGCTACTCATCGCTTCACCAGGCCCTGCACTGCTAACGAAACGTGCCTCAATGGCAGGAGCAAGCTTTCATTACGTACTTAGCCTACAGGTAACATTAGCTCTTTTGGCTATTATGGTGACACCTTTAATGTTGAAGTTATTTAGTATTTTGCTACCATATACTAATGAAAATGTCAATGTTTTACTGGTAGCAAAGCAAGTTGCCTTGGTGCAGTTTTTGCCTCTCAGCATTGGGTTAGCTATTCGGACAATTTGGCTTGAGTTAGCAGAGGAGATTAACAATTTCCTCAAAGCGATCGCCAATACACTATTTATTGTGTTATCGATTTTTGCTTTGGTCGTTGGTTTGAATCTGATTCCTGGATTGGGTATAGTTCCGCTCCTGGTTGCTATTTTTATAACTTTGCTGGGACTAATGGTTGGACATGTGTTAGCTAGTGGCTATGAGGCAGATATTCAGTCTGGTTTGGCGGTTACAACCATTGCTCGCAATGTGGGGTTGGCAATTTTCATTGCTACTAAAAACGGCCAGGCTCAGTTAGTTCCAATTATTGTCGCCCTTTTGATTGTGGGTATTGTGGCTGGACTTCCTTACTCGGTGTGGATGAAGCAAAAAATTGCTCAATCGCAAGCAAAACCAATTGAAGCATCATCTGTATCTTTTTAAGAAAATGAATGACTTTATTCCTGCTCGCAAAACATCTAATATTCAAGCCGAACTTGCCAAAGAGCGCAACCGAGCTGCGGCCGAACGCACTCTCATGGCATGGATTCGCACCAGTCTTACTCTGATCAGCTTTGGTTTTGGGATTGATGTCATCGTCAGTGCTATCCGTAGCTTTCAAGTTGTTCAAGACATCAATCCTGCGCGTCTTTCTCGGATTCTCGGTCTTGCTTTTATTGGTCTGGGTATTTATGCGATGATTGTGGCAATGATCCAACACCAGCAAGAACTGTATCATATCCGACGCGACCAGGAATATCTCTACACTCCCCGTCACTCTTTAGCATTGACAGTTGCGATCGCCTTAGTTTGCATTGCTGTTTTTGCCTTTATTAGTATTTTGGTAAGTGCATTCACTCACCAAAATAGCATGTAGGCTATGAGTCCTTCTCAAAAACCGACTAATACTACCAACGAATTGGCAAAAGAGCGTAATCGCGCTGCTGCTGAACGGACATTGACAAGTTGGATTCAGAATTGCTTATCTTTGATTGGTTTTGGTATTGCCTTTGATCGCATTTTTAATGCACTGAATGAGTCGATTTCTCAGCATAATCCACGCATTGCTATGCAACTGACTCACATTATTGGCTTGAGTGCGATCGCTTTAGGCATTTTTCTATTGATTTTGGCGATGATTGGATACCTAATCAAAGTCAAATCATTAGAGCAACAGGAATACTCACATAAATCGACTTATATTGTTAATCTATCTGTCTTTGTCGTTTCTGTCATTTTATTTGGTTTAGTTACACTAGTTGCTGTTTTTACTTTAACTCCCTCGCAATAATACGCATTATTAAGTGTCCTTTAGCAGATATATTGCAAAAAATAGAACAATAAATCAACTAAACAGTAGACGGATTCACAAAACGATTGGCAAATTTCAGAACTTCGCCCAAATCTGTGTGGCGATCGCTATCTAAAAACGCACTTAAGATCGAATTTGAGCCTTGAACACCAGGTTTAGTAGCGCCCATATTTAGCAGATTCATCACTGCCGAAGTAAGGGTTGGCAAAGCAGCCTGAATGGTGTTGGGACTTAGTCCTGTCCTTTGCGATACTGTTTGAACGATTTGCTGGTGCAACTGAGGTGATAACATAGATTGTTGTCCAGATGTACTTGCACCAGTAGCAACTGCTTGACCAATGAGATTCTGTAATTGACTGCTACCTAGACTTGAGTGCTGTTTCTGAAGTGCAGGACGAAGCATATTACCCACTACTGACATCGCTTGTTGTATTTGAGATGGCTGAATTCCTCGACTTGTTGCCAATTCCTGAATCGAGTTGGTGATTGACTCTAGTTGAGCAACATTTCCCTGCTGATTGGGATTGTTAATTGCACTGAGAATATCAAAAAATAATCCCATAAAGAATATCCTTACTCAAAATTGATCTTAAAAGAATTGGTGATGTGCTAGCGCGAAGTGGTATCTGCTGGCACGTGAACATGAAGCGAACGAATTATCCCCAGCCAATGATTATCATCTGTGTAGTAACCCAATTCTGCGATGTAGTCGCGATCGCTGACTGGAATTAAAACATGCTTGTCTTGATCATGCTCATCACATGTATACTGCTGGGTGCTGTGTGCTGGCTGACGATCAATGTCAAGATTTGTCACATCATGAACTCGGAGTACAAACCTACGTCCGCCTTGCTGTCGTTTAGCTGCTTTGTAGTCATCTGAAACTTCCCAATAGGCGTAAGCATCTTGAGAGTTGTGAGGTACTAAGATAATCCGGCAATCATTTTTCATGGTTGACGAATCATCTGTTGTGCGATCGCTATCAGGAGAGGACTTTTCTCTCTCCAGGTATGATCGAGCTGTTGCTTCCATTCTTGCAATTGTTTTATTGACTGTATTTGTTACATCTCCAGTAAGATTAGTTGTTGTTGTTTGAGATGGACTTTCAACTTGTTCGCAAATAAGTCCTGCTAAGGTTGTGACAACATCGGATGAGGGTTTGACTGTACTTTCCACCGAAGTAGTAGATGGAAATTTTACAGGAGTTGAACGAGCTAGTTTGAGCCAGCGATTATCGTTGGTAAGGTAGCCTAATTCTGCTACATAGTCGCGATCGCTCTGGTTAATAGGAATATGCAAATCAGATGTTTGCTGATCACAATCAAACTCCCAAAGACTATGAGGAGTTTGTCGCTCTAAATCAATGTTTGTTGTGTCATAAATACGTAGCGCCAGTTTCTGTCCACCTTGTCGTCGCAGTTCTGCTTTGTGTGTTTCTGGAATTTCCCAGTAAGCATAGGCATTCTTAGAGTTCCGAGGTACTAGTATGACGCGACTTTCATCTTGTGTAACTACTGGGCGATCGCTCACCAAAATATGATTATCTGCCTTTGTTGTATGGATATTATCAACTCCTGTACAGGCAGGAACTCGCACGTGAGCTGAACGAGCAATTGTCAGCCAATGACCGTTGGATGTAGTATAGCCAAGCTCAACTATGTAATCACGATTGTCTACTGTGATCGGAATGTGTAAATCTTGTTCTCCTGGATTACAATCAAATTCTTTGACGCTGTGTGGTCTTTTACTATTCATCTCTATATTGGTGACATCGTAGAGATGCAACTTCAAATTATGTCCACCTTGTCTTTGCAAATCTGCTTTCACCTGATCTGGAACTTCCCAATAAGCATAAGCATTCCTACAATTTCTGGGTGTTAGGATAATACGACTTTCAGGGATACTAACTGATGCTGGAACGGGAGCAGCAACAGTTTTAGCTTGCGAACCCCTATTTCTCTGCAACAACCAGGCAAATCCACCCAGAAACGGAAGTAATAATAACCACCACCAAGGAGATCCCCGCCAAGATTCAGTTGCAACTGTATTTGTTATACCAGGTGAAGTTTTTGCTCCAGGTGAGGATGTGTTTTGAGGAGATGCATTTTGATTTTGTGCGGCGATTTCACTACCTGTTGTGGCAACTGTGGCTTTTTCTATGATTTGCTTGTTTTGGGCAGCTGTTGCATAGCCCAAAAATGCAACTGTTGCGGGACTAGGATTAGATCTGCGATAAGCATACAGCAAAGGTTGGGAGAATGGATAACGAGGATCGGTGGGAAGAACCTCATGCATGGGGATCATTCGCACATTTGGGTTATTGATTACTTGATCTGCGATCGCATATCCAATACCATCTGTTCCTAGTTGTTTAATTACTGCTTGTGTACTGTCTTGCGAAAGTTTGACAGCATTTGCACCCGTTTGAAATGGGGCTTTCTGAAAAACGAGATAATTCTCAAACGCTTGACGCACATCACTATTTCCTGGACGATCTACCAAGCGAATTGCTTGGGAAGAACCGCCAATTTGTGACCAGTTAGTAATCTCACCTCGAAAAATTTGGGCAAATTGTTCGGAAGTTAAGCTACCCTTAAACGAATTGTCCTTTGCGACAATTACAGCAATTTTATTACGGGTTAAAGGAATTGTGACAAGCCCTTGCGCTTTCTCCACCTCTGTTAGTGGACGACCAATAGCAGCCAAATCAATTTTTCCATTTGGTAATGCTTTTAAAGATGCATCCGTTCCGTCGTAAGCTATTTTGACCTCTGTACCAGGAAACCTCGCTTTGAAGCTCTGCGCCAATGTCTGATTAATCTTTTCCATGCTAGTAGTACCATTGATCTGAACTTGTGTACCACTAGGAACAGATTGTGGCATAGGAAAAGAAGGGAAAGAAGTACTAACATCCGATGACTGAGCAAGCAAAGGACGAACAATCAAAGAGACTACTAAAGGAGTAGAAACAGCACTACATGCAAATAGTATGACTAATGAATTTAGTGATTTTGTTTGACTAAGCATCTTAATTCATCCTATTTTCAAATGTTTTTCTCGATCTTTTTTGTTAATTAATGACATTATTGAATTTTTTGAAATTATTAAATTTCAGAAATTTTTATGCAATATATTCAGCATTAAAAGCATGGCTACAATCTTTCTGTTAAGAGCCTTACGAACTCGATATTTGCTACAATTGTAATGAAATAATTCAGGAATATAGATTCAGAGTTCACACTTTAATCCAGTGATATTTTCGAGATTTGATATCAAATCCTTCATGTCATTCCATTGGAAATATCTTAGATATCCGGCTTCTAGCAAAAGAGAAATCTGTTCTTTAAGCTTTTGTTCATGCCAACGACCATTGTGTAAATGATCAAATACTTGATCAAGATATTCCAGATATTTTTCATCGATAGATGTACTCATAGCAAATGCACCCCACTACCTTTATCCGTCCACACTACTAACTAAGTTTTTTTACTTGGAGAACAGCTTCCATTGTTTAAACCTGCTCTCCTAAGCAGTTCACAAACTATCGTCGCGAATAACCCCCTTTCTCCACATCTCGTCGTGAAAATTCAGGTTCTGCCTCACCTAAAAAGCCAATTCCCAATTCATTTATTTTTGCATTAGGAAATGCCACAGCAAAAACTGAACTGCCACATCCACCAATAACTAGCACAAATGTACCAACAAATTCTGCAAGGCATCGCGTAAAAAGTGACACCATAATTAGCTCCTTGCTTAATCAACAAATTGAAAGTGTTATGAGTCAAGCGCTGAGAAAATTTTTGCGGTTTGTTAGCTTGTATTTGAGTGCTAACTATCGTTAAATTTGTCAATTTACACAGTTAGTTTCAATGACAGTTAAGCCAGTTAAGTAGATTATTCAAAAAACATTTGACAGTATGACAGGTTAAGACATATTCTGACGCATATCAACTGCTTATTTGATACATGATTTGACTTTGAACATAAATCTTATGCTGAATTGTTTCTGAAATAAATAAGTTTTTTGCTTTCTTGATAAGAGCGATTGTTTACAAGATTGTTTAGAAAATCAAAAATGCTTATCCAATTTATAGTATTGATAGTTTAATCTGGTTAAATTCAGCCTAAGCTCAAAAAATAAGAATAAAATAATAATAAAATAACAATTAAATAAACATTTTTATATAAGATTCCTAAATCATTCGCTCCAGACAAGATTCCCAACTTAGCAGGAGTTGTCTGAGAGCTAAGCTCTGCAATTCTCACAAAGCATAATGGTAAATTATTAGTCACGCATACATCCTTAAAGATGAGTTACATTTTGGCATTAGATTTAGGTACAACAGGCAACCGTGCTTTTGTGTTTGATGCTCTTGGTAAAATTGTTGGGCAAGCATACAAAGAACTAACACAGTATTATCCACAACCCGGATGGTTAGAACATGATGCCGAAGAAATTTGGCAAGATACTTGTTGGGTAATACAAACTGCGATCGCCAATGCCAAAATTATCCCTAGTGAAATTGTAGCAATGGGAGTAACCGTACAACGAGAAACCTGTTTAATTTGGGACAAAACCACTGGGAAACCTCTACATAAAGCGATTGTTTGGCAAGATCACCGCACTGCTCCTTTGTGTAATCAATTACAAACCCAAGGTTATGCTAATGAGATTTACGATCGCACTGGTTTAGTTATCGATGCGTATTTTTCTGCTACAAAGCTCAGATGGCTGTTAGATCATGTCACAGGTATTGATCTCAAAAATGTTTTAGCTGGAACAATTGATACCTGGATTTTGTGGAAACTCACAGGTGGGAAAGTTCATGCTACCGACCACAGCAACGCCAGTCGGACAATGCTGATGAATCTGACAAGCTGTGCATGGGATGAAACTTTACTGGAATTATTTAAAATACCTGCTCATATTTTGCCTCAGATTCAACCCAGCTTAGGAAAATTTGGTGTTACTCATAGCACTTTACTAGGTGTGGAAATTCCCATCACTGCTATTTTGGGAGATCAACAAGCAGCTTTATTTGGTCATGGGTGCGATCGCCCTGGTTTAATGAAATGTACTTATGGTACTGGTAGCTTTTTAGTTGCTCACACTGGCTCAGAAATTGTCCGTTCGCAAAATCGCCTCATCTCTACAGTCGCATGGACGCAAATTCGTAACGGTAGTTTAGATGTTGGCTATGCCTTGGAAGGTAGCATGTTTATCAGTGGGGCGTGTATCCAATGGTTGCGGGATAGCATGAAGCTGATTCAAACAGCTGCGGAAACAGAAGCGATCGCCAATCAAGTTACAGATAACGGCGGTGTATATTTTGTCCCAGCATTTAGTGGACTGGGCGCTCCTCACTGGGATATGAGCGCTAGAGGAGCCTTTTTTGGCATTACCGCCGCCGTTCAACCACAGCATTTAGTCAGGGCTGTCTTAGAAGCGATCGCCTATCAAGTCAAAGAAGTTGTGGTAGCCATCAGTGGATCTTACAGCGCAGCAGTAAAGAAATTAATAGTAGATGGTGGAGCCTGTGAAAACAACTTCCTCATGCAGTTCCAGGCAGATGTGTTAAATATATCAGTTGAACGTCCAGCAATGCGTGATACTACTGTGCAGGGTATTGCCATGGCCGCTGGTTTGGCGGTGGGATTTTGGCATAGTTATGAAACCTTGGTTCAGAAACGACAAATTGATCGTTGCTTTTCGCCTGGTGTGGGGAGTGAATATGCAACAGCCAATTTCGTTACTTGGCAAAAGGCGGTGGAACGGGCGAAATATTGGGCAAAGTAAAATTTAAGATACGAGCAAAATTTGGTTAATAATCCCGAAAACTCCACAATGAAGCTTGTATCAGAATCAATGACATTTCAAAGAAAAAACAAAAACAATGTCTAAAACCAAAATTTTAATACCTGCTGTTGGCGCTGCTGTAGTTGTAGTGGGAAGCGTAGCCGCTTACATTTATTTGAAGGGTGGGCCTGCTGGAGACATTTCAGGTGCTGCTGGAAGTGCCAAAGTTGTACCAGAACAAGCATTTATGGCAACATATATTTCTACAGATCCTAAAGTGTGGGCAAAGTTGGAGCAGTTTGGCACTCCAGAAGCGCAAAAGATAGTTGCAAAAGGTCTGGAGGACTTTAACAAAGATGTGTTAACTGATAGTAATATTTCCTACGAAAAAGACTTAAAACCTTGGGTTGGTGGTGTGATGATTGCCATGTTACCACCAACTTCAACAAAACCTGCTCAGTTAAGATTACCTTCAGCAAATCCCAATTCGCCAGCAGTTACCACCCAGGAACCAAACTTATTGGTGGTGGTAGGAATCAAGGATAAAATCAACGCCTTGAATTTTGCAAACAAATTAAAAGGTCAAAAAGGCGTCACAACTAAGGAAATTGACTACAAAGGTCTGAAAATAACAGAAACTTCCTCTGGGAGTCAACCCACATATAGTGCTGTGTTGAATAATTATCTGGTGTTTGCTCCCGAAAAGCAAACTGTAGAACAAACGATTGACACCTTTAAAGGACAGCCTTCTTTTGCCAATAAACAAAGTGCAAACACTATTCTCAGCAAAAGTGCAGTAGAAAACACAGTGGCACAAATTTATGTACCTGACTATGCAGGTATGGTACAGCAATTGATCAATTTAAATCCGCAAGCACAGCAAATTCCGCCGCAAACTCTAGCACAGTTAAAGCAAGTGAAATCAATGGTAGCGGGTGTGGGAATTGATGACGCGGGAGTGCGGATGAAAGCGATCGCCAACTTAGATCCCCAACTCGTGAAATTTGAGTATAAAAATAGCCCTAGTAAAGTAATATCGCAATTACCTGCTCAAACAATGGCTCTGGTTAACGGTCAAGGTATTAGCACCTGGTGGTCAACATTAGTAGAACAGTCTCAAGATTATCCCGAATTTAAACAAGCCATTGAGCAAGCGCGCGCCCAATTCAAATTTGCAAATCTCGATTTGGATAAAGAAATTTTTGGGTGGATGGATGGAGAATTTGGTGTCGCTGCGATTCCATTGAATCAAGGTTTGTTCGCACAGCTTGGTTTTGGAGGAGCATTTATATTTCATACAAGCGATCGCAAGACAGCCGAAACCACCTTAACAAAATTGGATACCTTAGCCAAAACACAGCAAGTTAACATTGCTCAAAGAAATATCGGTAATAAAGATGTTACCGAATGGCAAATTCCCGGACAAGGCGCTTTATTTGCACATGGTTGGCTCGATCAAGATACAGTTTTTTTCGCTATGGGTGGGCCAATAACTGATGCGATCGCGACTCCTAATGGTAAATCTCTCAACGACAGCGAAAACTTCAAAACAGTTACAGGTTCTCTACAGAAACCAAATGGCGGTTACTTCTACCTGGATATGGACAAAACCGCGTCCGTAATAAATCGTTTTGCAACCTATAATCGATCCTTACCGCCTGAAGTCAGTGCCATCATGAATTCTATTCATGGCGTTAGTCTGACTGCTACCAGTCCAGATAAATCTACCACTCACATGGAGATGTTGTTAGCTCTCAAACCAAAAACAAGTAAATAATCCAAGTTGCGATCGCATTTTGATTCAAATAAAAACAGTGGGATAGCTCCAAGGGAGACAGTATGCGATCGCATTGTAAATTCAGAACGTAGTATGCAAAAATTATATTTTTGCAGCAACGGCAAAAGTGAAACAGACAGTCTTTTTTACCAACTATTCGCAGAATTTCCCAGTATTTTCTTTGAGTTGATTGGACACTCTCCTAGCAATAGTCAAGATTATCAGTTCCGTTCAGTAGAAATTAAACAAACTGCTTTTCGTATTGACGGTGTATTTCTACCACCAGAAGACAGTCCAGACAAAACAGTATATCTGTGTGAAGTACAGTTTCAAAAAGACCAATTTCTCTATCACCGGGTGTTTGCGGAATTATTTCTATATTTAGACCAGAATCCATCTACCTATGACTGGTACGCTGTAATTATTTACCCAAAACGGAGTCTGGAACCAGATCAAACCAGACTTCATGAGGTTTTGCTAGAAAGCTCAAAAGTCCAACGAGTTTATCTTGATCAACTTGAATCCTCAACAAACAAGTCTTTGGGTATTGGTGTTGTGAAGTTAGTAGTAGAACCAGAAGAAAATGCTGCTAACTTTGCTAGACAACTAATTACACAAGCAAGCCAAGAAATCGCAAATCGTTTATCTGTAAGAGCGATAATAGATTTAATCGAGACAATCATAGTCTACAAATTTCCACAATTAAGCCGTCAAGAGGTGGAAGATATGCTGAAATTGAGCCAACTAAAACAAACTAGAGTTTACCAAGAAGCATTAGAAGAAGGAAGACAACAAGGACAAGAAGAAGGAAGACAACAAGGTAAGTTAGCTGCTGTACCACTATTACTAAAAGCGGGAGTGAGTGTCGAACAAATAGCTCAACAGTTGGAAGTTGAGATTGAAGCGGTTAGACAAATAGCACAGCAACAGTCTTAAATAAGCGTGCTGAAGGTATTAGGAGCCACTATGCGATCGCATTTTGATTCAAATAAAAACAGTGCAATGCTCCAAGGGAGCCAGTATGCGATCGCATTGTAAATTCAGAACGTAGTATGCAAAAATTATATTTTTGCAGCAACGGCAAAAGTGAAACAGACAGTCTTTTTTACCAACTATTCGCAGAATTTCCCAGTATTTTCTTTGAGTTGATTGGACACTCTCCTAGCAATAGTCAAGATTATCAGTTCCGTTCAGTAGAAATTAAACAAACTGCTTTTCGTATTGACGGTGTATTTCTACCACCAGAAGACAGTCCAGACAAAACAGTATATCTGTGTGAAGTACAGTTTCAAAAAGACCAATTTCTCTATCACCGGGTGTTTGCGGAATTATTTCTATATTTAGACCAGAATCCATCTACCTATGACTGGTACGCTGTAATTATTTACCCAAAACGGAGTCTGGAACCAGATCAAACCAGACTTCATGAGGTTTTGCTAGAAAGCTCAAAAGTCCAACGAGTTTATCTTGATCAACTTGAATCCTCAACAAACAAGTCTTTGGGTATTGGTGTTGTGAAGTTAGTAGTAGAACCAGAAGAAAATGCTGCTAACTTTGCTAGACAACTAATTACACAAGCAAGCCAAGAAATCGCAAATCGTTTATCTGTAAGAGCGATAATAGATTTAATCGAGACAATCATAGTCTACAAATTTCCACAATTAAGCCGTCAAGAGGTGGAAGATATGCTGAAATTGAGCCAACTAAAACAAACTAGAGTTTACCAAGAAGCATTAGAAGAAGGAAGACAACAAGGACAAGAAGAAGGTAAGTTAGCTGCTGTACCGCTATTGCTAAAAGCGGGAGTGAGTGTCGAACAAATAGCTCAACAGTTGGAAGTTGAGATTGAAGCGGTTAGACAAATAGCACAGCAACAGTCTTAAATAAGCGTGCTGGAGGTATTAGGAGCCACTATGCGATCGATCGCATTGGATGTTGAGTTTGAGTAGTGCGATCGCCTCTGCAACACCATCATCCAACCTCAAAAGTTCACTCTTCAAGCTTTAAGGTTCACCACCCAAGTTCAGAACATGAAACTTCTCAATTGAAACAAGAAAATTCTAGGTTGAAACAACAAACTTCTCACTTGAAACGAGAAAATTCTAGGTTGAAACAACAAACTTCTCACTTGAAACGAGAAAATTCTAGGTTGAAACAACAAACTTCTCACTTGAAACAAGAAAATTCTGGGTTGAAACAACAAACTTCTCACTTGAAACAAGAAGCTTAATAGCTTATGGTTCAAACCTCTGCACATCCGGTGTGTCTGTCCATTTCTGTGTCATTAATTCTTAGTGGTGAGCAAGCGATCGCCAGAAAATACTCAGGTTGTTCAATCTCCGTCTTCATACTTTACAGTTCTTTATCTGTGATCCCCATTCCCACCAATTGCCGTAACCTGGATATTTGAGAGTAGAAACACAAGTTAGAATTTATGGCTTATTCTTGGTTTAAAGCATTTCATATTGTCGGCGTTGTCGTTTGGTTTGCTGGACTGTTTTACTTAGTGCGTCTTTTCATCTATCACATCGAAGCTGAACAAGAACCAGAACCAGCAAAAACGATACTCAAAAATCAATATCAAATCATGGAAAAGCGCCTCTACAACATCATCACCACTCCGGGAATGCTGGTGACGGTAGCTTGTGCAATTGGTTTACTGGTGACGCAACCAGAATTTTTAAAACAAACTTGGTTGCACTATAAACTCGGATTTGTGGCACTTTTACTTGTTTATCATTATTATTGCTCCCGTTTGATGAAACAGTTGGCAGAAAATAGATGCAAATGGACAAGCAAACAGATGCGAGCGATGAATGAAGCACCAACTGTCTTGCTAGTGGTGATTGTGATGTTGGTTGTCTTTAAGAATAGTTTGCCCACAGACTTGACTGCTTGGGTAATTTTCGGCTTGGTACTTCTAATGGCGGTGACAATCCAACTTTATGCTAGAAAGCGCAGACTTGATAAAGAAAAGCAACTTGCAGAAATGACACAGATTCCTCAGCAGCAGGTTTAGTGACATCTTGCATCTATGTCCAATCCCGCCTGAGAATTTATTCTCAGGCTAATAGCATAGGTCCGTTAAAACGGACTCAAATACTTTTCTATCTAGATTTATCGGACTTTAACTTTCAAAATTATTTGACCAGGTAAAGAATGCAACAGAAAACATTATTTACCAATAGAATTGCTGTACTGGCTACGAAGCATCAAAAAGAAAAAGTAATTGCTCCTATCTTAGAAGCAGAATTAGGAATAAAAATTATAGTGCCTGACAATTTTGATACTGATGCTTTTGGTACATTTACTAGAGAAGTAAAACGTCCAGGAAATCAAATTGAAGCTGCAAGGTTGAAGGCAAAAAAAGTATTAGAACTAACTGGTGAAACTTTAGCGATCGCCAGTGAAGGCAGTTTTAGCCCTCATCCTGAAATCCCTTTTATTTCCAGTAATCGAGAAGTTCTCATTTTATTAGACCAAATACATGATTTAGAAATTATTGGTGAAGAATTATCTACCAAAACTAACCATGATTATTTAGTTGTAGAAAGTGTTGAGCAAGCCTTACAATTCGCTCAAAAAGTAGGTTTCCCTGAACATGGTCTAATAGTCATGTTTGATGAATCACCAAAACATAGCACTGAAGTAATTAAAGGAATTATTACAGAAGCAAAACTCATAGAAGCTGTAAATTTTGTCCTGAAAAATTCGTCAACAGGTAAAGCACATGTAGAAACAGATATGCGGGCAATGTATAATCCCACACGCATGAAAAATATTGCCAAAGCCACGCATAACTTATTAAAAAAAATTAATAACTGTTGTCCAAAATGTTCTACACCCGGCTTTGAAATCAACAAAATAATTAGGGGTTTACCTTGTGCATTGTGTTATCTGCCAACTTCTTTGACTCGTGCTGTTATATATGAATGTCAAAAATGTGGTTTTACTCAAGAAGAATTATTTCCATATGGAAATGAATACGCAGAGCCAGTAAATTGTAATTATTGCAATCCGTAAACTACCCACACTGATTCGGAGTACCGAATACAGTGTGGGCTTTCAGTAGCCCTGAAGAGTCCGTGCTGAGATTACAGCACAAACCGTTCGTTGGCGAAGCCTGCGCTCCGCGCTTGCCTCCAGGCTGGTTTACAGACAGCCCCAACAATGCAATCATCTTCGCTCCATTCAAATCAGCATCGCAAGATAGCCCACAGTTGCCGCATTTGAATAACTTCTGCGAGCGCAAGCCAATGTGTAGACAACGATTGCAGGTTTGACTTGTGTAGGCAGGAGGGACGGCAACAACTTCTACGCCGTCCCGTAGTCCTTTGTATTCCATAAATATCCGCAACTGGTAGAACGCCCACGAGTTACTTCTGCGGCGTTCTGTCTTGTTACGCGGCTTTTGGTTTGTTCGTTCACGAATGCCTGTCAAATCCTCGATTGCTACAAGTGCTTTTTCACTTTTGGCTTGCTGGATGATTGTCTTGCTAATGTTGTGGTTTACCCACGCTTGAAATCGTCTCTCTCGCCCCGATAGCCGTGCCAAGACTTGCCGACATCTACGCCGACTAGACCTTGTGCGTGTGGAAGCTTTTTGTTGGAGAGACGCTCTGACCTTGCTGTATTTATCCCTCGTCTTGGTTAACTGTTTCCCGTCCCAAAAATCACCGTTACTAGTTGCGGCTATATCGCGGCGTCCAAAATCAACGCCGATTACTTTTTTACTTGGCTGCGGGTCAGGAACCTCATCTTTTAATTGAATGTGGATGTAATACTGACCATCGCGGTGCTTACATAACTGAGCGCTTGTGGGCTTCCGTCCAACAAGTTTTCCGCGTTGATAATTGCCAGCATTGATTTTAATATGTTCTCGACCAGACAACGTGGTCAAGCTGACAGTCCAATCCTTCTCCCTGAAAGCAAAAATCCTAGCATCATAATCAGCAGATGTGGGTTTAAACGCAATAACAGGTTTATTCTTCTGTTTTGCTGTTTTACGGTTAGCCCCAACTCTGGCACAAGCTCTGACAGCTAAATTAGCAGGCAACCCAAACTTAGTTCTTAAGTCTTCGTAGACAATGCCCTGGATGGTTAACTTGCTCGTTATATCCGGCTTAATTATTTGGTTGGTATAGTTGCAAGCTTCAGCAAAAGCATGAAGCACTACTTCCAATTTCTCCGACTGTAAGGGCGTGGGGTTGAGTTTGCAAACTAGCGTCAGTACTTGTTCCATGAGTTCGACCTACTCACCATGTGATTGCAATTATAGACTACAATTCTCCGTTGTTTGTTTCCGGAGATTGTTGAAAACTCAGACACCCCTCTTCTTCAACAACCTACGGTTGCTATCAATCGGGGGTGTACCTCGTTTTCAACCCGCAATTCCTCTCACCACTGACAGCCGTACAGGTACAGTGGGAGCCTCCTTGCGGCAAAAGGTGAATAATTTAGGAATCGTATTAGCCCACAATCCTATGTAGAGACGCGAAATTTCGCGTCTCTACAAAAGACCTCTTGCAAAAGTCGAATGAACCCCCCTCAATCCCCCCGTGAACGCCTGCGGTGTACACAGAAGTCTTACAAAGTTGCCTAGTAGCGTTTTGATCCCCCCCTAACCCCCCTTAAAAAAGGGGGAACTAGAATCAAACTCCCCCTTTTTTCTAGCGTAGCGGCGCGTCAGCGCGGGGATTTAGGGGGATCAGAGGATTTATGTGTACACCGCAGGTAAACGCTTAGGGTTAGGGTGGGGTAAAAATATTTTTGCAAGAGGTCTAAAGGAAATTACCCTGCGGGATCTTGCTATGTGTCTCTACAGATCAATTTTTTGTACTAGAAATCTTTAAGAATCCAACGAAATTATAGGCGAAGTGTTTCCCCAATTTCCAGTAAACACAAAGGTTTCTAAAGGTTTGCGCTGACGGGGAGCAAAATCACGTTGTCGGTATTGTTCTGGTAATGCTTCATGATCGCCTTGATAACCAATTGCGATCGCTGCTACTGGTTCATAGCCTTCAGGGATATTGTACAATTTCCGTGCTTTTGATACATCAAAGCCTGCCATTTGGTGGATAAACAAACCTAAAGAAGTTGCTTCAATTGCTAAACTACAAGCTGCTGCACCGACATCGTGAAATGCATGACGGTTTTCAGTGTGATTTTTCTCAAAGTAGAGTTTTGCTACCGAAAGCATCAAGACAGGTGCATGTTGCGCCCAAACTTGATTTCCTTCAGCCAGACAACTAAGCAAACGTTTGAATTCTTCAGGATTTTCCTGAGTTGCAACAATAAAATGCCAAGGTTGTTCATTATACGAAGAAGCAGCCCAGCGCGCAGCTTCTAGTAAACTACAAAGTTTTTCTTTTTCAACTGGCTGTTGAGAAAATGCTAGAAGACTCCAGCGTCGTTGTAGCAACTCATGAATTGGATATTGGGAATTAGCAGGCTTTTCCATACTTTGTTATCCTATAAAATCAATATCTTCGACTCTGATATCCTAGATAGTACTTAATTGTGCTAAGACTTGTGCTACTGCTATGGAGCTAGGGAGAGAAAATGACTAGTTTTGGGAGTAGTTGTTTGACTCAGTTTTTGGGTATGGCGATCGCAATCACACATATTTTCTCTGCAAACTATGCAGTTGCTCAAATTACTGGCGATCGCACTTTACCGAATAACTCCAATGTCACCAAAGAAGATAACACTTTCAACATCACAGGTGGAACCCAAGCGGGTAGCAACTTATTCCATAGCTTTCAAGAATTTTCTCTTCCCACTGGTGACACGGCTTTTTTCAACAATGCTGCAAATATTCAAAATATTCTGACACGAGTCACAGGTGCTTCAATTTCTAATATTGATGGTTTAATCAGAGCAAACGGAACAGCAAACCTGTTTTTAATTAATCCTAATGGCATTATTTTTGGTCAAAATGCACGGTTAAATATTGGTGGCTCATTTTTGGCAACTACAGCTAGTAGCTTTAAATTTGCTGATGGCAAAGAGTTTAGTGCTATACCAAATAACACAGCAACAACTTTACTAACCGTCAGTCTACCGATTGGTTTGCAATACGGCAACAATACCGGAAATATTCAAGTACAAGGTTCTGAACTACAGGTGAATTCCGGTAAGACTTTAGCCCTTGTCGGTGGCAGTTTACAGCTTAACGGCGGGCAAATACTAGCCCCCGGCGGTCGAGTTGAATTGGCAGGAATTGCAGAAAATAATAGTATTGGACTCAATGCTGATAATTCATTTCTCAGTTTAAGTTTGCCTAATGATGGGCAAAGAAAAGATGTATTTCTCGATAATGCGGCTCAAGTCAGTGTTATTGCTGGTGGTGGTGGTAGCATTGCCATCAATGCTCGCAATTTAACTCTGTCGGATGCAAGTACCGTGCAAGCAGGGATAGAGTCAGGAAAAGGTTCTGTTGCCACAAAGGCGCTGGATATTGATCTTAACGCCACAGAAGCAATTAATGTTGATAGAAGTATTATTTCTAATACAGTGCAAACCGAAGCTATAGGCTATAGTGGCAATATTAATATCAGCACTGGATCGCTGGCTTTGACAAGTAACGGTCAACTGAGAACCACAACTTCTGGACAAGGAAATGCAGGCGACATTAATATATTTGCCCGTGATACAGTTATTTTTGACCGAATGCGTAGTGATTTTTCTACTGGGGCGTACACTACCGTAGACCCAAAAGCCGTAGGCGATGGTGGTGATATAAATATCATCACTGGGTCACTTTTTGTCAAGAATGCTGCTGCAATCCTAGCTAGAACCCAAGGACAGGGAAATGCAGGCAATATCAATATAGTTGCTCGCGATACCGTTTCCTTTGATGGCGTTAGTTTTAATTTAGAAAACATTAGTGGGGCTGCTAGTTCTGTTGGTTCAACAGCCGTATCAACAGCCGTAGGTAATGCTGCTAGTCTGAATATCACAACTGGGTCACTGTTTATCACAAATGGCGCGCGACTGGTTGCCAATACTTTTGGACGTGGTGACGCAGGTAATATAAATATACAGGCTCGCGATCGCGTTGTATTTGACGGTTATAGTTTCAATGGCTACTCTAGCGGCGCGGTTAGCAGTACGGAAAATACAGGTATAGGCAAGGGTGGCAATATTCACATCAATACTAGATCCCTAAGTATCACAAATGGTGCTGTTGTGGGTGCGAGAACTCGTGGTCAAGGAGATGGAGGTAACATTATCGTTGACGCCGAAACTTTAGAAGCTACTAACGGTGGACAAGTTTTTACTACTAGTTTTAGCAGTGGTAAGGCTGGTAGTATTACTCTCAATATCAGCAACAGGATTACTCTTGCTGGTACAGACCCTACCTATTTGACTCGACTTCGCCAATACACTCCAGTTATAGTTCCCAATGTCAGCCCTAGCAGTGGATTGTTTGCCAATACTTCTAATACTTCCACAGGTCAGGGAGGAGAATTAATCATTAATACTGGCAAGTTAAATATTCGTGATCAGGCGCAAGTAACAGTTAGCAGTGCAGGTTCGGGAGTTGCAGGTTCCTTAAAAGTCGATGCTGACTCAATTCGTCTTTTGAACCAAGGCAAAATTAGTGCAGATACTCTTAGTGGTGCAGGTAATATTACACTGCGATCGCACGAGATAATTTTAGGTAAGAACAGCAGCATTACTACCAACGCCACAGGTAGCAATAATATCGGTGGCAACATCAATATTGATACTGATGTTCTCGCTGCTTTTGCAAATAGCGATATCAGTGCTAATTCCGATAACTTTCTGGGAGGAAGGGTAATAATCAATACCCAAGGTTTTTTTGGTATCCAGTTCCGACAATCACCAACCTCAGACAGCGACATCACCGCCACAGGCGCTAGTCCAGAGCTAAGTGGTACAGTGCAAATTAATACACCTGATGTTGACCCTAGTCAGGGATTAGAACAACTGCGCGTCAATCTCGTTGATGCTTCCCAACAAATTGCTACTGGCTGCAAAAGAGATGACAAGCAAATGAGGGGATCATTTATCGCCACAGGACGTGGAGGTATACCACCTAGTCCCACAGAACCGTTAATTACTGATCAAGTCCTGAGTAATTGGATATTGCTTCCTGAAGAAACTCAAAACCAACCCAGAAGCAGACTTGAGGAACAACAAACCCAAGAAGCCAACTCTATAAATCCCCCGACTCAGATTGTAGAAGCTCAAGGCTGGGTCATAAATCCCGATGGTGAAGTGGTTTTAGTAGCGAGTACACCGACTGTGACACCTGACAGTTCCTCGTTTACTACTGTACCCAGTCAGTGTAGGTAGTTCACGAATGGACTCAAACACCGTCCTAGTCAGATTTATCTGACTTTAGCTATTAGCCAATAAATAAATTTATTGGCGGAATGAAAAGCTGATGCAAGATAGGAAATACGGTGACGCGGGGACACACCGTTGATGAAAATTCCAAAATCATCCCGCAATTATGCAACGCCAAATAAATTTATGCTCAACTTAGTTCAACATCCACAGGCGATCGCATGAGCGTCAGAAAATTGACATATTTGTGTCATAGCGATCGCGCAAAATAGAATTATAGAAATAATAATAATTTTTGAGTTTTCTTTCTAGGAGATGTTTCACACTTTTTCTATTCACAAATCTGTAGATGCTTTGAAAGTTTTGGCGACTGGGGTTGTATCCAGTCTTTTGGTATTTCAGTTCGCACCCACAATTGCACAGCGAGTTGAACAACCAGTTACACAACTTGCAGATTCTAGTTCCACAACTCCCACACTCGTAACACCACAAGATAATCAATCCAAACTTTGGTTAGTAGCAACAGTTGTAGGTGGTGTGGCTCTTGGTGTAGCTTTAAAAGACAGAGGAAATCGCCAAGCAAGTACTACAGATAGCGCCTCATTTGCAAGTTCAAAAACTGGTATTATTAGCTTTGAGCAAGCTAGCCGCAAACTTCAAAACAGACTCATGACTTTGTTGCATGATGATAGAGAAGTAGCAAAGCGCCTTTTCATCCAAGCCCAACTAAAATTTCCCAATAAAACGGCTGATTGGTATGTTGATAAGGTGATTTACGACCTAGAACGCGATCGCGGTGGGTTATAAATAGCAGGGAACTCTTAACGGGGAACGCAGGTGGGATTTTTGAACATTTGGGATGCTCCCGATCTAATGTCCTTTTCCTGCTCCTAAATATAATTCTCCGACTTTAGGGTCATTTAATAATTCTTGACCGGGACCTGTGATTGCATCGCGTCCAGATTCGAGTACGCAACCGCGATGAGCCATTTCTAAAGCTTTGCGAGCATTTTGTTCGACTAAGACAATAGCTGTACCTCCCCGGTTAATTTCTTTGATCTGCTCAAATACTTGAGTCACCAAAATCGGAGATAAAGCAGCAGAAGGTTCATCTAAAAGCAGTAGACTGGGTTCTAACATCAAGCCTTTACCCATTGCTAACATCTGGCGTTCGCCACCGGAGAGTGTACCAGCACGTTGACGACGGCGATCGCGCAGTCGAGGAAACATGGTAAATATTTTGTCTTTGAGTGGTTGAAGAGGAACATTGCGGACAAAAGCACCCATTTCCAGATTTTCTTCTACAGATAGAGAGGGAAAAACATTGGCGATTTGCGGTACATAACACATCCCTCGCTGCACAATTTGGTTTGATTTTAAACCAGTGATATTTTCTCCTTTAAAAGTGATTGTTCCTGTATGAGGTGTCAACAATCCAAAAATAGCTTTTGCCAAAGTTGATTTTCCTGCACCATTAGGGCCAATCACCGTGACTAATTCCCCAGGAGAAACACGGAAATTTACACCTTGCAGAATATCAACATCTTTAATATATCCAGCGTGGACATTATCAACTTCTAGTAAGTAGTCAATGGTCATTGGTCATTGGTCATTGGTCATTGGTTAATAGTCATTAATTATGAATCATTCGTCAAGAGTAATTGTGATTTACAAATGACAAGTGACGAATGACATAGACGCGCAAGCGGCTTCCCGCAGGGTAGGACAAATAACTATAATGGCGTTTTTTGCAATTCGGGTCTTTCTTCTGGGACGATCGCACCTTCTACTGGGCAAACTTGGAGACATATACCGCAGTCAATACAGGTAGCGAAGTCGATCCAATACCAATCAGTACCTTTAACATTTTTGCTTGGACCATCATGAATACAAGCAACTGGACAAGCATCTACGCAATCCGCGACGCCTTCACAGACATCTGTAACAATTGTATGTGGCATAGTTCCCCTCTTTCGGATCAAAATTACTGCACTTTAAGTTTTTTCTAGACTAACAACAATCAGTTGGTCATTCTATTTTAGATTTTGGATCAGTTCAAAACCTGCCTAAGATTTCAATCGCAGTCTCATAGCGAACGTTCAAAACCCGCCTAAGATTTCAATCGCAGTCTCATAGCGAACGTTCAAAACTCGCCTAATACCAATTAAATATGAAGCTGCACATTATTTTAACCCCTCCCAACCTCCCCTTACCAAGGGGAGGTGCCGAAGGCGGTGGGGTTCTTTCTATGCATCTTCATATGGAAATGGTATTAGATTTCAATCACAGTCTCATAGCGAAAGTCTGCTTTAAGCAGACTACTTGATTTGTTTGAGATTTGTTTGAGTCGTCTTCAGACGACTTGTGCTATTAGCTAAGGATTTAAATCCAAGCGCAGTATATTGAAAAAATTGGGATGCTCCCAAACCTCAAAATTCTAGTTTCAAACCTCAACGTTCAAGCTTTAAGGCTTAATGTTCTTGATATATCTTAGGTGTGACTCCTGTCATTTTACGAAATTGCTGTGTAAAGTGACTTTGGCTGTTGAAGCCGCACTGTAATGCTATCTCTGAAATTGAATTGTTGCGCTGTTTTAACAACTTCTTTGCTCGTTCAACTCGCTGCTGTACTATATACTGCCAAGGAGCTATCCCCATTGATTGCTTAAAGAGACTAGAAAAATAGCATTGGCTAAAGTCTGCTACTTCAGCAATATCGGCTAACCCAATATCTTGTTCAAGATGGGCATTGATATATTCTAATACCCGTTTTAGTCTAAATTCACCTAACCCTACCTGGTATTCTCGCAGTTTAAGAGGGCTGGAAGTGTAGTTTCTAAGTAGATGAATTACTAACAAGTTTGCTAAAGAATCTAAGTACAATCTGCTTCCCCATCTGTTTTGCTGGATTTCATTGTGAATAGACTGCACAATAGATTCAATTTGCAGATCACGTGTATTTATAACGCTGAGAAGCTCAACTTGCTCAGAGTGGGGACAATTTGCTTCCAACGACATTTGATGTAGAAAAGTTGGATCGATGAACAATGCCAAAATTTCATCAGTCGTTTCACAAGCTCCAAAAAAAGGAGCTTTAGCCGGAATCAGAAGTAGTTCGCCTTGCAGTAGAGATCCGTCATACTCTTGCTTCCCGATACGGAAAACTTGGCGTGTCACATTCCCCAGTTCAAAAACCAGGAAATGATGAGTTAGCCCGGACGATACTTCACACTCCCCGGACGGCTGAAGTTGATGTTCCACAATTAGCCCACCCGACTGAAGGATGTGTCTGGACAGCACCCACTCCTCTTTGATTACGTCTGCTGGACACATAGCGGTTGCTGGGGAAGACATCAATTTGACCTCACTGGTGAAATAACAAAGCGTAAAATCAAAAGATTTTTATAAATTGCATAGTCAGTGCGGCTCATCGTGTGACCTATTCACAGGAATCATCAAAGACTACGGTGCTGCCAAAATACTGGGAACCCGCACCATGGGAGCACTGTTTGGGGGTGAGGCTTTTAGACTGAGATGGCAAGGCTTTGCTCTCATTGTCCCGACTGTTCAAGTAGTTTCACCCAAGGGTAACACCATTGAAGGTGTAGGGGTTCAACCAGATATTGAAATACCCGAATGTGTAAACAGTAGTAGTCAGTGTCTTGAAAAGGCAATTAAAGTTGTTGTAAACGCTGACCCATAAATACTTGCCCAACAGTGTATAGATTTTTCTCCCTTGTCCCCCTTCCCTTGTAAGCGCTCCCCGATCCCTCTAGGCTCGCAAACCAAAGTAAGTGAGAACTAATTCCGTTGTACCATTATTGACAATTTCGTGTGTTTCTGATTTTTCTACGGCTACACAAGTTCCTGGTAATAAAGGGTATTCCTGATCATTAATACGAATAATCCCCGAACCAGTTTCGACAAAAAATACTTCACACATATCCTCATGTGCGTGTGCTGAAGCTATTTGTCCGGGAGCAAAACGTGCTTGGGAAAAGTTAGTCAAACCAGGTAATTCACCAAGCCGCAACATTACTTGTTTCTTGATTTCAGGATTATGAGAAACAGGCTCTTGTGGTATTTCGCTTAGGGATATCAGTTTCATTCTGGTCTTATATCATTGGATATTTCCACAATACCCCTAGTACCATCTATCCGTACTTGCTGACCATCCTGGAAAATCCAGGTAGCATTATGCACATCCATAATTGCGGGAATCCCATACTCGCGAGCCAGGATTGCTCCGTGGGAAAGCCTACCACCAGCTTCAGAAATTAATCCTCCGGCTCTCACTAGTAAGGGCGCCCAACCAGAGTCTGTATAAGGAACTACTAAAATTGTTTCCTTGTCAATCTCCGTCATTGATTGTAAATTTCGCAACACCTTTACCCGTCCGACTGCTTGTCCGGGACTAGCGGGGATACCTTGTAATACCTGATCAGGAGACAGAGGTGCAATTCGCAAAGGTAGAGCCGGGGGAGTATTGCCGTAAACTAACAAGGAGACTGGATTAATTTGACCATGTTCTACAAGTTGCGATCGCCTCAATTTCACAATCTCAGATAACTGCTCAACTAAATCTGTGTCCATTCCCTCTATTAAGCGCTTGATTTCTGCAAATTCCAGAAAAAATATATCTCCAGCTTCACTCAACAAACTTGAATTTAACCAAATTTGTTCGAGTGCAACAAACGACCAACGCAAATGGGCTAATAACTGAGAATATATTTCTGTGACTCGCCCTTTCAAATCCATACGACTTTGAACAAAACCTTTGTTGCGTTTCCCTTGGTGTTCTGGGCTTCTAGGTGGTTCATTTCCCTGCATAAACTGCACCAATAATTGCTTCACCACTTGGGGTTCTTCCTTCCAAGTGGGAATCGCAATATCAGTCCCTACTTCGCTCATATAACCATAGCGTTGCAGCAATTGATCAAATTCATCTAAAATCTCCTGTCCTGATTCAGACTCGGCCATGTTCGCAAACACAGTATCGGGTTTGAACCGTGAAAATTGCTGCTTGGCTTTGGCGGCTAAATTTTGCAGCGATCGCAATGCTGCTACTTCTGGTGTGAGACTATTATCAAGCTTGCTGTCTTTAACTTTAAATATGGCTTGACGTATGGCTGCACTCAAGGGAGCCATAATACTGTAGAAAGTGGCACGGTGTAGCAAATCTAAAATATAGTTAATTCTGGCTAATAACTCTGGTGAGTCTAGCTGCTCAAGTGGTTCTGAAGATAACCGCGATAAACCAGGTGCAAAATGTTGACGATAATCCCGCCTAAATTCCCTCCCTAACCATAACTCCCGCATTAACAACCGCAGCAGTCCAGGCAAATTTTCTAATGTAGAATTTAACGGCGGTTTGCTTAACTTTTCTCCCCTCGTTAAAAACTCTAGACTTTCTGGGGGTAATCCCATGCGCCGGAATATCTGTCCTAAGAGTGTGGCATTAAAATAAGCATGAGAATAGTGCAGTGTTGCTGTTTCATTGAAATTCAATCCCACAGCTTTTTTGCCTAAAACAAGAGCAAAAATTCCTCCCCACACACCACACGTTAAAGGACGATTAATCGACCAAGTTAAAGGGCGAATTAACCCAGGAATAACTTCCGCAGCAATTTTGCGTGTCCAGATTGGTAATAAAGTACTAATTGGACGGGTTTGCAGTACCCAAAGAGTTTGACCGTCATAACTCCATTCAATATCTTGGGGAACGCCGTAATAACGATCTTCAAGACGGCGGGCTAAGTATGCTACTTGTTTAATTAACGCTGCTGGTACTCGTCCTTGTCCTTCTAATTGAATCAGCGCTAAATTGTCTGTATCCACAACAAAAGCCCGATATTGTTCTGGTGTCACTCGTCCAGACACGACTTGAACAGCACTTCCTGGTAAAGCTTCAATCACGACTGCATCTTGTTCCTGCGTCATCGGATCGCGGCTAAACGCTACACCGGAAAATACTGATTGAACTTGTAGTTGAACTAATACTGCGATCGCAGTATCTGTGACGTTGCGATCGCGTCGATATTGAACTGCTAGAGGTTCGTTGTAGGATACTTGGACTTTGGCGATCGCATTTTCTAAACCTTCTCTAGTAGTAACATTTAAAACAGTTTCGTATTGTCCTGCACCAGAGGCTTGTTCTGAGTCTTCATCAATTGCGGAAGAACGCACTACCAAAGGAGATAATTCTGATGGTTGTAAAAAATCGATCAATTGTTGAGGATCTTCATAGGGCATTAATACCCATCCTTTAGGTACAGGATAACCCCAACGTTTCATCTGAGATAATTTTGCTGCTTTATTTCCCACAATCGCAGGATCTAGTTCATCATCTAGCGACAGAATACCTTGATCTCCGCGCAAAAACTGCAATACTGCTTGGGAATTAGGTTTTGCATTCTGCACTGGAAGATCCAAGTCATCAGGTATTTGTTTGTAAATCCAGCCTAGTAAAGCAGCAAGTCCAATCGCAGCGATGATCATAAATGGATCTTCCATATGCAATATCGCCACAATGATCGGAACTGTGATCACAACCACATTTTTTGCTAACTGGCGATCGCGCAAAATTGTAAAGCTGACGCCTGTCACTAATAATATAAATCCTGCTGCCAATGGGTCATGTACCATAAATCCCCAGACAACATTTGTAGTCCCAGCACCTCTTCCCATCAAGTATCTGCCCATTACTAGAGCAATTAAAGCCACCAATTCCCAAGCCGAACCATTGGGGAAATAAGCACGAGCAATCAAAACGGCGATAATTCCTTTGGCTGCTTCTGATAAAACTGCTAAAATTCCCACCAATGTACCACCGTGATAAAAAGCAGCCGATACTCCAATATTACCAGTACCGACTTCCGCTAATTGCTGCCCTGTCAGAGCTTGCGTGATCCAAGCAATTAACGGTAATGCCCCTAATAATGGGCAGATTATTACAATAACTAAGACACCCCAGAGTTCAAGCATGTTGGATGTTGGATTTTAGATTCCTATTTAAATCTAAAATCTCAAATACCTAATTGTTAGTATATGTCAGAACTTTTTCTTAATACTTCACGAATACGGATTGGGGATAAGGGGAAGGTAGGGGTAATGGGGATTGGGAAATCGGCGATTCTCCAGAGGAGACGCTACGTGTAGACGCGCAAGCGGTGAGCCAGTGGGGGCGAGCCAGTGGGGGCGCTACGCGTCTACCTCGACATAAAGCACCTGGCCAAGGGTGAACGGCTTCTCACAGAGTATGAGGATTAGACATGAATCAGTTAATAGTGATCAGTTTAATTTGATAACTGATAACTGATAACTGATTAAACATCTCCAAAATAGTATATTTTGTGGTAAAAGAACGTCAATAGAAGTTTTTTGACACCAAAATATGAGTAACGTACTAAATCACATAGAGGAGAATCCTCAAGAAACCAAGCGATTAA
>JAESGT010000030.1_pt1 | contig 62750 bp, 58 predicted proteins | sample 9266261 | NCBI WGS metagenome assembly JAESGT01 (sample SAMN15741584, study PRJNA653494) | algae metagenome | isolation source: Pelatocladus maniniholoensis HA4357-MV3 and co-occurring heterotrophs from... | place: USA: Maniniholo cave near Haena, Hawaii | collected 2009-07-28 | reverse complement strand
TGTTTTAAAGCCTTTTGTAGTTTCTCTATTTGCTGGGAAGTTAAATGATTTTTTGCTGGCATTATTCCATTTTTTTACTGAATTCGGCTTTTTATTATACCCAATTTAAATGCTGAACAGCTTACTGTCCCTGTAGGGTTATTGGGAAAGCATAAATAAATCAGGTCTACGTTTTCCTTTGGTGGGTTTGGTACAAAATTATTGGTCTCATCACAAGGCAAATAAATTAGTGGACGACCTGCCAGTAAAGTTCCCTCAATGAAGGAAGGATAAACTGGGTTAGGAATGGCAACTTTGCTATTTTCAGCGAACAGTTCTTGTATATTAACCGAAGTAGATTGAGCACCATCACTGATAAAAACGTCTTCTAGATCGATTTCAACACCTAGCTTCTCTCCATAGTAATCGGTGCAAATGGCTTGCCTTAGATTTGGATTTCCAATGATGTCTTCATATCCAGTGTAAGTTTTGGGATTACTTAAACGATGGGCTGAATCGATTAAGGCTTTTTCCACTGTCGGAGTTAAAGGCTGAGTCGTGTTACCAAATGCCATCAAGAAAAACTTGTGTTGGGGATATTCAGCTTGATAAGCCTCTACTTTCCTCCACACTTGCTTTTGAACAAACTGAGTATAGGTTTCGCGCTCTTTAAATTGACTAAGTTTGGAATTTTTACCAGCCATTGTCTTAACAAATACCACAGGTTTTTACAGAAAGTCGGCGACAGAAAAGCCCACTCCTTCCAAGGGTAGGATGAATATGATATGACTTATCTGCGAACTCGTTCTACATGCCTGCGATAAATATACCAAGGACCTGTATCGGCATTCTCCTGACCGCCACATGTAATTGGGGTTTGGAACGTTACTTCCCAGTAAGCACTGGGGTACTCAATATTACCGAAGAACTTTGAATTAAAATCATTTTCTCTGATTGGTTGCATACCTGTCGGAGGGCGAATAGATGAGACGAGAAATTCTTGACTTCGCCCAACATAACACCTTTCGCTATCTAAATAGATATCAGGTGCTTGCTTATACCAGTTAATCTCCCTCTTAAAATACGTGCCTTTAGGTGCAGTAATCCTCAAATAAACCCTAGAATTAGTTTGAGAATAAGCAGTGTCGGAGATCATCGCACTTGATATTCCACATACTAAACCTAAATACAAAAATACTCTTGGTAAATAGAACCTAGCGCTACTAATACTCATAACTGGAAATGATAGGATTACTGAGGTCAGATCGGCAATATAGTAAACATCTTATACTGTAAATTTAAGATTGACACCGCCCAAAGATGTAACGCCATGAAGCGGTGGTGTTGAAACTGACGTCAGACACTTCAGCTATAGCACTTCTCACTCGATTGCAATACAGTCGGAACCCCACCCCGGCTTTGCTGACGCAAAACCTAAGCGCTTGCGCTTGCGCTTAGGGGATTAAGGGGTGGGGTACGTATTGGACACAACCGAGAACTGCTATATAGTCTCTATACCTAAAGGTGATAACTTTTTTTAGGTTGTTGTAGTGCTGCTTCTTTGTGTTGGCGTTCCTGTTCGGCGCGTTGGTGTTCTTTTTATCGGACGTGATGTTTAAGAACGCCGCACGTTTAAACAACACCATTCTTTGCGTTTCCACAGAGTAGCAACCACCCATCCATGTTTTTCTAAAGTATCAGCAACGGCTTTCGATTGTTCGACTAAAATACCACTGAAGATTCCCCAAGTGCTGGGTTTGGCGATCGCACTCATTTGGGGAACCAGTTCAATAATTACTTCTGCTAGTATGTTACATATTATACCGTCAAATGGTGCGTTGATGAGTTTTGCCACAATATCTACACTACCTTGTGCCACAACTAAGCGTTCGGCATCAATATCGTTCATCAACAGATTTTCTTGAGTTGATTGCACCGCTAAGGGGTCAGTATCTACCGCGTAGACTTGCTTGGCTCCTAGTAGTAATGCCCCAATAGAAAGGATACCAGAGCCACAACCAATATCAGCAATTACCGTATCTTTTATCTGCTCTTTTTCTGTAACAAAAGCAGCAGGGGCTTGGGAAAATCGCATTTCCAAGGATTCCAGACACAACTGAGTTGTAGCATGGTTCCCTGTACCAAAAGCCATACCAGGATCGAGACGGATAATTAAGCGATCGCTCTTTTCTGGAACCGGATACCAAGCAGGATTAATTAAGAAGCGATCGCCTATTTCTTGCGGTAGCCAGTATTGTTTCCAGCTACTTGCCCAATCTTGTTCGTCAATGAACTGCCAATTTATAGTAGGTTCACTAACTTCCATACACAAAGCGTCTTGACGCAACCACATTGATAGTGCTGCTAAATCCAAAAGTTGTGCTTGAAAGATCGGCAAATAACCCCTAATCAGACTGTGATTTCCCTTTTTTTCGCTTGCTGTACCGCGACAGCCAAAATTTCCCAGTCGCCAAAAGACACTATCTTCTAGTTCTGGTTCACAAATAATTTGTAATTCCCACCAAGTGTTAGCCATGAATTTATTGGGGATTGGGGATTCTCCAGAGGAGACGCACTCGCGTTCGGGGATTAGGGATTGGGGATCGAGGATTGGGGATCGGCGATTGGGAAGAGACTTAAATAATTCTCCCTTGTCCTCCTTGTCCTCCTTGTCTCTATTCCCCGATCCCCGTTCGCGTAAGCGTCTCCGTAAGGAGAATCCCTGATCTCTATTCCCTGATCAAAGTGTTACAGTATACGCATCTCGAATTCCAGGTACTTTGGTAATCTCGGTCAAAATGCCATCGGGTAAGGGATCATCAAGACTGAGAACCATCACCGCATCACCGCGAACGATTTTCCGGCCTACCTGCATACTGGCAATATTGACATTAAAGCTGCCTAGTAGGGAACCAAGTTTACCAATGATTCCTGGCATATCCCGGTGTACAGTAAACAGCATGTGATGGCTGGGGGGAACGTTGATTGGGAAACCGTCGAGGTTTGTGAGGCGAATTTCTCTGTCACCTAACAAAGCGCCTGTGACAGCATGAGTACCCAAAGAGCCTGTGGCTTCTAAATGTATTGAACCAGCATAGTCTTTGATTGATGCATCTCGTGTTTCAATCACGCGGATTCCACGTTCTTTAGCTTCGATGCTGGCGTTAACGTAGTTTACCCGTTCTCGCAGTGCTTGGAATAGAAGTCCCTTGAGGGATGCGACTACCAACGGCTGACTTTTGTTGGTTGCTAGTTCACCTTGCAGGCTAACGTTGAGTAATTCTACTCTACCGCCTGCTAGTTGTCCGACAAGATTACCCAAGGTTTCGGCTAGTTGCATGTAGGGTTTGAGTTCTTCTAAAACATCTGGCCCTAATCCTGGAATATTTACTGCCGATCGCGCTGGTAATCCTAACAATACATCCCGGATTTGTTCAGCAACATCAATAGCCACATTCACTTGCGCCTCTGTTGTGGAAGCACCCAAGTGTGGAGTCAAGATGACTTCTTTACCCAAAGTTCTTAAACTTGATTCTCCCAGTGGTTCTGAATCGAATACATCGAGGGCTGCACCTGCAACTTTACCTTCTTTAATAGCAGTTGCGAGAGCTTCTTCATCAATGATGCCACCACGAGCGCAGTTAATAATTCTGGTGGTGGGTTTCATTTTTGCCAACAAATTGGCATTAATTAAATGAGTGGTTTCTGGAGTTTTGGGGATATGTAGGGTAATATAATCTGCCTGCTGCACTAATAAATCCATATCCACTAGTTGACAACCAAGCTGTTCAGCTCGTTCTGTGGAAATAAACGGATCATAAGCAAGCAATTTCATTCCCATTGCTTTAGCAACAGCAGCAACATGGGAACCAATTTTACCCAAACCGACAATCCCGATAGTTTTTTTGTAGACTTCAGCACCAACGAAGGTTTTGCGATCCCATTCGCCGCGTTTTACAGAAGCGTTTGCATCGGGAATATGACGAGACAAAGACAACATCATCGCCACTGCGTGTTCAGCAGCAGCGATTGTGTTTCCTTCTGGAGAGTTAACTACCACAATTCCTTGACGAGTCGCAGCAGCAACATCCACGTTATCTACACCGACGCCAGCGCGGCCAATAATTTTTAGCTGTGTCCCAGCTTCGATGATTTCTTTGGTGACGCGGGTTCCAGAACGAATCATCAGTGCATCGTATTCACCAATGATTTGTACTAACTCTTCTGCTTTTAAGCCTGTTTTGACATCAACAGTAGCGACTTGGGATAAGATGTCGATCCCTGCTTGGTCAATTGGATCGGAGACGAGAACCTTAGACATGATGGTTGGTTTTAAGCTAGAGGTAATGCGATCGCTGGAATATTAAGTTTAATGTTTATGTGTACCAGTTGAGCCAACAATACAAACAACGTTGATTTAGCAGTCCAGCTACACTTCTGCTTCAGCTTCCCTACTTTGCTTTTTGAGACTTGAGAGTAAACTTGACTTGCCTCTAACCCCATAAGTTTAAGTAGAGATGCAGAGATATATGTCAGACTCTCTCGCTAAATATAAACCATCAATGGTGCAAATACCTATATATTTATTAAATATTCCAAAAGTAGAGACGTGAAAAACAAGAACCCCAATTTTGCAAGAGTTGTCGAGGTTATTTGTCTACTACCTAACAAATTAATCGAAATTAATCTATCATTTTATCTATTTCCAGACCAGTAACATCACTAACTAATACTACTTGGTTAAGGTTTTTAGTACATAAAATTGGTATGTAGAGACGCGAAATTACCCTGTGGAATCTTGCTACGCGTCTCTACAAAAAATTGTGGGCTTAACACCAAGCGTATTGATGTATAGACCGTAAGTTTGCTGTCTATACTAACAATAGCATTACTGAATAATTCACTTTATCAAGTTTTAAAATATACGTATTTTTTCTATACCTGTTTTACTTCCATCGACAGCAGCATAGAGATACGGCTGTTAAATTCTGGTAAGTCATCAAAACCAAAACCCTTATTATTGAGGGTTTTGGTTTTCCTTGATGCCAAAATTATTAATTTCACGATTTCTAAATATACAGTTATGCCAGCAGATTTCGCAGGTAACAATTTAAATAATTCTCGAAATTTGAATGTTAATTATATCAACCAAAACTTTAGAGATTGGGTAGGAAAGAGTGATAAAAACGATTACTACAGTTTCAATCTCAGTAATCGTAGTAGCTTGAACTTAGTTGTAGATGGTTTGTCGGCTGATGCTAATTTACAACTGCTAAATAGTAGTGGTTATGTGATTTCAGCTTCTTATAATAGTAAAAAAAAGACAGAGTCCATCAGTGCAAATTTAGATGCTGGTAGCTACTATATTCGGGTTTACCGAGTCAATAAGAAGAAAAGTACTTACTACAACTTAAAACTTTCTGGCAACGAAGCGCCACAATCATTACAATTAAGCACTAGTAAAACCACTTATCAACAAAGCGAAACAGTTAATCTGAAAAACACCAGTATCTTTGATGGTAATGGTGCAGGTGACTTAGCGCGAGTAGCTTTTAGGTTGCAAAAAAATGGTGGTGAATGGCAAGATATCGGCGATACAGTGAATTTTATCGCCAATAGTAACGATAACCGCTACGCCAGTTTTGAATACAGTTTATCTGGTCTTGGTGTTGGCGACTATGTATTATCAGCAAAAGCCTACGATCAATCAGGTGCTAGTACAGACACTATACAAAACAGTTTTGGTATTGTACCTGTTTCCACTCAAGACTGGTTTGACTTGAATATTCAAGATGCAGGTATACGTGAAGCTGCAAGACAGCGCTTTACAGATAATGTCCTTGACCGCAACGATATGATTGCTATTTTTCGAGAAGCAAAAGATAGCAGTTTTGTTGATAGTAGCGAATTAACAGATTTGCGTACATTAGTTAATAATTCTTCTTTGTTCAGAATGCCAGATTATGTACGTGTTTTATCGAACAAAGTAGTTAATTCTGATCTTGCTAATCAAAGTTATCAAGGAAGTGTGCTAGGTAGTTTGTATGCAGGTAGCAGTGATATTCAACTTGAGAACTTAATTAGCAAGTGGTTTTTGGGTAGCGATCGCCCCACAAGTTCCTACAATTATCAATATGCTAATGGTTCTTTGTTTCAAAATGGCATTACTTATCAAGATATTAAACAAGGTAGTATTAATGACTGCTTTTTCCTCACAGGTTTAGCAGCAACTGCTTTTCGTTCACGTAGCATGATTGAGAATATGTTTATTGACAACGGTGATCAAACTTTCACCGTGCGTTTTTACAATTATGGAATTGCTGATTATGTGACGGTAGATAGATATTTACCTACCAATCAAGAAGGATATTTTGTTTACGGAAATAAAGGTAATTACTACGGAAATTTTGATAACGAGTTATGGCTAGCTTTGGCTGAGAAAGCTTACGCTCAACTTAACGAATCTGGGTGGATTTATCAAGATAATACCAATTCTTATAATGGCATTGGTAATGGTGGTTACGTCAGTGATGCACTCACAAATATCACAGGATTAAACACTTCTCTCGCCAATCTACTTAATTTTAACTCAATAGTGAATGCTTTCAATTCTAGGCAAATGATTGGTTTGAGTACAAAATCAGCAGTGATTGATGCAAATATTATTGCTAGTCATGCTTATGCATTAGTAGGTTACAATTCTTCAACTCAAATCTTTACACTATTTAATCCGTGGGGTATCGATAACGGCACTTCTAAACCGAGTATTATCGAATTGTCTTGGAATCAAATTGAAGCAAACTTTAGTTATTGGGATGGGACAACTAATAATATTGTTTAAAAAATAAGAAAATCAAGCATCAATCAAAAATTGTAGAGACGTTGCAGTGCAACGTCTTTTTATATTGGATAGGAAACCAACGATTTTTTATTTATACCCAAGCGATCGCTACATCATTTGAGTTGTGCAATATACAAAATTATTGTTTATATTTGCATTTCTTGAATTATCAAATCCAAACAAACTCATTTGTAAAACAATTAGCATTTTCGAGGATGATTATATAGTAATTATTGGCAAAGAGGGAGATAGTTTAATGCCATAAATCTTTTTAAAAGGAGAAAATACTTATGCCCAATCAAAGTAATAGTCAAAACTTGTTTGATGAACACGGGCTAAATATTACTCCTAAATACTCAGCAGATGATTTCAGTTCTCAAGATGATTATTATTTGCATTACAGTAATCGTAGTAGCTTTCAAACAACTGAAAATACTCTAGAATCAGATGTTAGTGATCAGCGACGAAAAAATAGTAAATCAAAAAATTCCGCATCATCTCAAGCAACCGCAGTAGACTTAGTAATACAAAATGCATTTGCTCCTAGTGTGGCAAATGCAGGTAGCACTATTCAAGTTTCTTATCAAGTAAAAAATAAAGGTAAAAATAGTGCTGGATTTAACTATACAGATTTTTATATTTCTAAAGACAAAAATATTAGTAGCGATGACTCTCTTTTAGGTTGGAACTGGCTTGGTAGTCTTGGATCTGGTAGTTCTACTTCTCAATCTCAAAATGTGAGTATAGATAGTAATCTTGCGCCCGGAAACTACTACATATTATACAGAGCCGATGCTTTAGATAATGTACTAGAAATTAGTAATACAAATAACGTTTTAGCACGGGAAATTACTATTACCAACACAGCAAGTGGAGGATATAATTCTACTTCTGGTTATGGCTTAATTAATGCTTCCGCAGCAGTGGCTAAAGCTACCAATCAAAATACCTTTGCTGATGTTCCTGACTTGGGTGGAAACAACTGGGGAGCTGATTTGGTAAAAGCACCAGAAACTTGGGCGCAGGGATATACAGGTAAAGGCGTGGTTGTGGCTGTTTTAGATACCGGAGTAGACTACAATCACCAAGACTTGAGTTCTAATATTTGGACAAATAGCAAAGAAATTGCTGGTAACGGCAAAGATGATGATGGCAATGGTTATATTGATGATTACTACGGTTGGAATTTTGACGGCAACAACAACAGTACTTTAGATGTCTATGGTCATGGTACTCACGTCTCTGGTACTATTGCTGGAGTGAACAATGGCTATGGTGTCACTGGTATTGCCTATGATTCTAAGATTATGCCAGTGAAAGTTTTAGATGACGAAGGCTCAGGTTCTAATAGTACGATCGCTAGTGGAATTTACTACGCTGTAGATAATGGTGCTGATGTAATTAACTTGAGTTTGGGTGGTGGACGTTTTAACGATACACTGCAAAAAGCAATTGAATATGCTAGCAACAAAGGTGTTATTGTGGTTATGGCAGCTGGTAACGATGGTGGTTCACAACCAGCCTATCCTGCTCGTTATGCAGACAAATATGGAATTGCGGTTGGTGCGGTAGATCAAAATAAAAATATTGCAGACTTCTCTAACCGTGCGGGAGCAAATCAACTTACTTACGTCACAGCACCCGGAGTCAATGTCTATTCTACACTTCCAGGTAACGAGTATGCCTTGTATAGTGGCACATCAATGGCAGCTCCCCATGTCGCGGGTGTAGTTGCTTTGATGCTGAGTGCTAACCCCAACCTAAGTGATGCTCAAATACGTCAAATCCTAGCAGAAACATCAGGAAATACCACAACGCAAGCTGCAAACTATAGCGAGAGTAGTACTTCTATAACTGAAAACAAAACTCATAGCTTAAGTTATGACACTAACATGAGTGCTATTTCTAGTTTTGATAATATTACTTCTACTTGGAGTCGTAGCTATATAAATAGGGATATTGTTACTTCTGCTAGTAATCCCAATTCCACAAATGAGAATCATAACAATACCTTGCCAAACTCATCTGCATGGACGCAATTTTGGCATGACTACAAGAACAGTGTAATTGGTGATAACAGCACTAGCACAAGTAATTATAATGATTCGGAAACAGAAAGCATAATTGAAAAACGTAAAGTTTTACCAGATAATTTGTCTGCGTCTATTATTAATATCACCTGAGCAACAAGATCCCCGACTTTTTGAAGAAGTCGGGGATCTGGCTTTGTCAATAGAAGATGTTGTTAAATAACTTGTGCAGACGGCTGCATTCACAATGTAGGTCGATGCATTCACAATGTAAGTCGATACATTCATAATGTAAGCCGATGCATTCACAATGTAAGCCGATGCATTCACAATGTAAGCCGATGCATTCACAATGTAAGCCGATGCATTCACAATGTAAGCTGATGCATTCACAATGTAAGCCGATGCATTCACTTAATGCCAGGATAATTGCTGAGGGTTGTCATCCCGCCCAGAACTAAAGTTCCGGGCTAATAGCTTAAGTCCACTTAAGTGGACTGAAATATGTAGTTTAGTCTATTAGTTCATATCTTGCATCAGCTTTTCATTCCGCCAATAAATAAATTTATTGGCTAATAGCTAAAGTCAGATAAATCTGACTAGGACGGTGTTTGAGTCCGTTTTAACTGACTTATGCTATTAGCCTCACCAATTACTTCTGAGGCGGGATATGGGGTTTGTGCAAGATATCAGTTAGTCTACTTCAGTAGAATTTAGCTATCAGCCTTGGAATTTCATTCCAAGGCGGTTTAGTAGCAAAGCGGGGATTTAGTCAGATGTAGAGAATAAAAGTGCAGTGTTCAAAATTTCTAACTTAACGTCCCACCAATTTATCTCGCAGATGCTTAATCTTATCCCGTAACTTCGCCGCCTCCTCAAATTCTAGTTTCTTCGCCGCTTCTTTCATTTGTGCTTCCAGTTGTGTGATCAACTGTGGAATATTTTCTAACGGTAGTTCATTTATATGTTGATCAACTGTTTCTATTTCTTGAGAATTTAATCTTCGAGAAACTTCCAAAAAAGACAAGATTGCATTACTAGATTTCTTCACGATTGGCTGCGGTGTAATTCCGTGCATCTTGTTATGTGCCATTTGAATACCCCGACGGCGTTCGGTTTCATCAATGGCTTTAATCATGCTATCGGTGAGATTATCTGCATACATAATCGCTTGTCCTCGAACGTGACGTGCTGCTCTCCCGATAGTTTGAATTAAGGAACGTTCTGCACGTAAAAAACCTTCTTTGTCTGCATCTAAAATTGCAACTAGAGAAACTTCTGGTAAATCCAAACCTTCCCGTAACAAGTTGACACCAACCAACACATCAAAATTAGCGTCGCGCAAGTTTTGGATAATTTCTATTCTTTCAATCGAGTTAATTTCAGAGTGCAAATACCGCACCCGAATACTATTTTCTTGCAGATAATCGGTTAAATCTTCTGCCATGCGTTTAGTTAAAGTCGTAATTAAGACTCGTTCATTACGGTCTACGCGGTCTTTAATTTCACCCAATAAATCATCAATTTGTCCTTCTGTAGGACGCACAATAATTTCTGGATCAAGAACGCCAGTTGGTCGAATTATTTGCTCGGCTATATGTCCCTCGGAAATTTCTAATTCCCAATTTCCTGGCGTCGCAGAAACAAAAACACACTGGTTAACTTTTGACCAAAATTCTTCTGCTTTTAAAGGTCGGTTATCCGCAGCGCTAGGTAAGCGAAAACCATGCTCAATCAAGACTTTTTTTCTAGCTTGATCGCCATTATACATACCCCGAATTTGAGGTACGGTAACGTGAGATTCATCAATAACTAACAACCAATCTTTGGGGAAATAATCAATTAAACATTCTGGTGGTTCACCAGCTTGTCTTCCTGCAAGGTGACGAGAATAGTTTTCCACACCGTTGGAATAACCGACTTCGCGCAACATTTCCAAATCATAGCGGGTACGCTGATCTATTCTTTGCGCTTCGAGTAATTTCCCGGCTGATTCTAACTCTGCTTTACGTTCTTTTAATTCTTGAGCGATCGCATCACATGCTTCTTCTAATCTTTCTTCTGGTGTCACAAAGTGACGCGCAGGATAGAGGTTCACTGCTTGTAAACTCTGGAGAATTTCACCCGTCACCGGATCAACGTAACGAATGGCGTCAACTTCATCACCGAAGAACTCGATGCGAATAATCCGATCTTCGTATGCTGGGCCAATTTCGAGGACATCACCCCGGACGCGAAACCGTCCCCGTCCCATTTCTATATCATTACGGCTATATTGAACTGAGGCTAAATCTCGCAAAATTTGTCTTTGATTAACTTCCATTCCTACTTGAAAGGGAATCGCAGCTTTGAGATATTCTGAGGGAATTCCCAAACCATAGATACAGCTAATCGACGCAACAACGATCACATCACGACGTTCAAAGAGCGATCGCGTTGCTGAGTGTCGCAACATATCTATCTCATCGTTGATAGAGGCTGTTTTTTCAATATAAGTATCGGTAACAGGAATGTACGCTTCTGGTTGATAATAGTCGTAGTAACTAACAAAGTACTCAACTGCGTTGTTAGGAAAGAATTCTCGCAACTCATTACAAAGCTGTGCTGCGAGGGTTTTATTGTGCGCCAGTACCAATGTCGGTTTACCGACCTTTTCAATCACTGATGCGACTGTAAATGTCTTCCCGGTTCCGGTTGCGCCTAGTAATGTCTGATAATGATTGTGATTTTGGATACTACTAACTAGCTGTGCGATCGCTTGTGGCTGATCGCCGGTTGGACTGAAGGGTGCTTGAAGACAAAATTTTGTCATGCAGTGTTGCTCTAAATACCCTAAATACCTATCTCATAGTAGCGAATAGAGACCGGCGATTGGGGGGACAAGGGGGACAAGGGGGACAAGGAAGATAAAGAAATACAAGAGAAAAATAACTAATGTCCTAATACCATTTCCATATGAAGATGCATAGAAAGAACCCCACCGCCTTCGGCACCTCCCCTTGGTAAGGGGAGGTTGGGAGGGGTTAAAATAATGTGCAGCTTCATATTTAATTGGTATAACACCGATTCCTGATCTCCTATCCCCTATCCCTAACCTATTGATTTTTACTTATGTGTAGTTTTTAAACAACCTTATAGATATACAATATTTTTTAAAGTTAAACTGAGATATATAGAAAAAACTTCACTTAGGTTGAATTTTTGTAAAAAATCCTTAACAATCTAGAGGTATTAGTTTATGGCTGTCAGCAGCAATGGTAAGGCAGTAAGTCCTAGCCAAAAGCGTGCCAAATTAAAGGGGGAAACTACAATGGAAGTTGAAAATAATAAACTTGAAAACTCAAATACAGAGCAAGCAAACTCGTCCGATAAATTAGAAGTAACTGATACACTTGCCATTGCTGGAACACGTCCCATTGCTGCTAGCGATTTGCAAGTAGCAGAAACAGTCTCGATTGCTGGTATACGTCCCATTGGCACAAGTAGCTTGGAAGTTGTAGAAACAATTAACATTATGGGTTTGCGTCCCATTGGCGCAAACACAATGCATGTAGTTGATACAATGAATTTGTCTGGAATTCGTCCTATTGCTTCTAGTTCTTTGATAGTTTCTGAAACCTATTCTGTAATGGGTAATCGTCCAGTAGCATCAAATACTGTTGATGATTCCGAATTTTTGATGGGTTATCTGGATTAGTGAAAAGAAGAATTAAATATAATTTAATTTATTAACCCGGTTTACTGAAAAGCCGGGTTTTTTATAGAAATCCGGTTTGGTTTATAAATTTAATCGTGAACACAGGGAACAGGGAACAGAAAGTTTACCTAGCTTCGCAAAAATCAAATAAGATTCCTATATAGCATTTCTAAATCATTAGCCCTTTGGGCAGGCTGCGCCAACATGAACAACAAGATCCCTGACTTCTTTTGTGAAGTCAGGGATCTTGTTTTCTCAATATTCACAACTCATTTATGATTGCTATATATGAAATTATTTTAGTTATTAGTTATTAGTTGTTAGTTTTTAGTTGATCCCTGATATTTATTTGTTGATACTCAAATAAGAAATAATATAACCAATATATTTGTCCTCTCTCTTTCTATAGAGTAACTAATATGTCTGTGGAAAGAAGGCTAAAGCCAAAATTATAGGTTAATTTGTAAACATCAAAGCTAAACAAATCAAACTTGTTCATCGATTTACGGTAACTTTGAAAATAAAGCTTATATAAAGGGGACTGATTTATGAGTTTAGAAGATAGGGCAAAAGCTACAGCTAAAAATGTAGAAGGCAAAGCTCAAGAAGCATTGGGAAATGTAACTGGAGATCCAGAAGATAAAGCAGAAGGTAAAACAAAGCAAGCAGAAAGCGAAGTACGTCACTCTGTAGAAGACGTCAAAGACAATATCAAGAAAAAGATTGACTAATCTCAAGTTCATAGCAGCAAAAATAAATTTATTCATTAGTTGCTGAGTAGAAAACTAATGAATAAAATACAGAATCAGCCGTCTTCCCTTGTGGAGGCGGCTTTACATATTTAAAATTCTATAAATTTTTAGCTAATGTACTAATTACAACTATTACAAAAAGTTAAATTATTAGCAATAAATATATTATTGTTTCTCTTAAAACCTTTAATTCCTAAGTTTTTGGAAAATCTATGTCTAGTTATTGACATTATTTATGGTGAAAACTACCATAAAATAAATAAGCATCCTAAAAAAAGGGGGGCGATCGCATGACGTGTTACCCAGGGGTATTGAACCAGGAATTAATTCCGCGTGCAGAAGATTACAGCCTACTGACAGACCTTTATCAGCTGACAATGGCAGCTTGTTACGCTGGTGAAGGCGTAGAACAACAACGGGCAAGCTTTGAGTTATCTGTTAGAAAATTACCAGAGGATTTTGGCTATTTAATCGCCATGGGGCTAGCTCAGGCGTTGGAATATTTAGAAAAATTTTGCTTTACTTCCACTCATATAGAAGCTTTGCGTTCGACGGGAATTTTTGCTCATGCACCACAACGCTTTTGGTCACTGCTAGAATCAGGAAGTTTTAGCGGGGATGTATGGGCAGTACCAGAAGGTACAGCAGTGTTTGCCAATCAACCACTTTTACGGGTAGAAGCACCTTTATGGCAAGCACAACTGGTGGAAACTTATCTACTTAATACCCTCAACTACCAGACATTAATTGCCACACGGGCTGCTAGAATGCGTGATGTTGCAGGTGAACGAGCAAATTTGCTGGAATTTGGTACCCGACGAGCGTTTAGTCCCCAAGGCGCGTTGTGGGCAGCAAGGGCAGCATTAGCAGCTGGTTTTGATGCTACATCAAATGTGTTGACAGCGCTACAACTGGGCGAGAAGCCAAGTGGTACGATGGCGCACGCTTTGATAATGGCACTAACAGCAACCGAAGGTAGCGAGGATCAAGCTTTCGCTGCATTTCAAGAATATTTTCCAGGTGCAACCTTGTTAATTGATACTTACGATACCATTGCTGCTGCTGAACGATTAGCTCTTAAAATCAACTCTGGAAAAATGAAATTGAATGGTGTGAGATTAGACTCTGGTGATTTAGTAGGATTATCAAAAAAAGTGCGATCGCTTCTACCAGGTGTATCAATAGTTGCGAGTGGTGACTTAGATGAGCAAGAAATTCTATCTTTAAAAAATGCAGGTGCTGAGATTGATAGCTATGGCGTGGGAACCAAACTCGTAACAGGAAAACCTGTAAATGGAGTCTATAAATTAGTAGAAATTAATGGCATTCCGGTAATGAAAGAATCGAGTGGTAAGATGACTTATCCGGGACGCAAACAAGTTTTTCGTTCTTCCGTAGCAGGTAAAGTGAAAATAGATTGTTTGGGATTAGCAGATGAAACTAATTTGGGAGAACTACCTTTATTGCAACTATTCATGCAAGCAGGAAAACGGATGCAATCACCAGAAAACTTAGCAACAATTCGTCACCGTACCGCCGCCTCCGTAGCAAGTTTACCCGAACAAACTCGATATTTAGAAAATCCCATATCAATACAAATGATATTATCTGAAAAATTACATAGATTGACAGAAGAAACCAAGAAAAAACCAGCATTGGTTAGTGGTTAGTAATCAATAAGCAATTACCAATTATCAATTACCAATTACCAAAAAATGAAAATAGCTTTATTTGGAACTAGTGCTGATCCACCAACGGCTGGACATCAAGCGATTATTAAATGGTTGTCACAGCATTATGATCGTGTAGTCATTTGGGCGGCTGATAATCCTTTTAAATCGCATCAAACACTTTTGCAGCATCGGGTAGCAATGTTACATCTACTCATAAATGATATATATTTACCACACCATAATATTAGTCTGGAACAAGAACTCAGCAGTTTCAGAACCTTAGAAACTTTGGATAAAGCCAAACAGCGTTGGGGAACAGAAACAGAATTTACTTTGGTGATAGGTTCAGATTTACTTTCTCAACTACCACGCTGGTATCGAGTTGAAGATTTATTACACCAAGTCCAACTTTTGGTTATACCACGACCGGGATATATCATAGATCAATCCAATTTACAGGCAGTGGAAGATCTCGGAGCAAAAATAGCGATCGCTGAGTTACATGCTCCAGATGTATCCTCTACAGCTTATCGTAACAGTGGAGATTCCGAAGCTCTCACGCCCCCTGTAATTGACTATATTAATCAACAGCATTTGTACAAATGCCAGGACGCATCCAGAAAAAGCTTGCAGATACGCTAAATCAACAACCTTTGGCTGATTTCAAAGTTGGTGTTGACAATGTAATTTTTTCAGTAGATACTGCTCAAAATCGACTCCTAGTACTATTAATCATGCGACAACAGGAACCCTATGTAAATTATTGGGGTCTTCCAGGTACTTTAGTACGTCGAGGCGAATCGTTAGAAGACGCAGCCTATCGCATTCTAGCTGAAAAAATCAAGGTCAAGAATCTTTATTTAGAGCAATTATATAGTTTTGGTGGACCTAGCCGTGACCCAAGAGAAGCAACTGATAGTTATGGGGTGCGTTATCTCAGTGTCAGTTACTTTGCTTTAGTGCGATATGAAGAAGCCGAATTAATTGCTGACAAAGTTGCTGGTATCGCTTGGTATCCAGTCAAACGAGTCCCACAATTAGCCTTTGACCATAATGAAATTTTGGCATACGGACACAGACGTTTAAAAAATAAATTGGAGTACAGTCCGGTCGCTTTTGAAGTTTTGCCAGAAACCTTTACTTTAAATGATTTATATCAGTTGTATACTACCGTTTTAGGAGAGAATTTTTCCGATTATTCTAATTTTCGGGCGCGTTTACTCAAGTTAGGCTTTTTATGTGATACAGGGATTAAAGTATCGCGAGGTGCAGGGCGTCCAGCTAGTTTATATCGATTTGATGCAGAAGCATTTGCCCCTTTTAAGGATAAACCATTGGTTTTTATTTAAGGCAGAAGGTTTAATTTTTGACTTCTAAACCAATAACCAATGACTAATGACTAATGACCATTGACTATTATGAAAATTGCGATCGCTCAACTCAATCCTACCATTGGTGATTTACCAAAAAATGCTCAAAAAATCCTTGAGGCTGCACAACAAGCAGTAGCAAAAGGCGTGCGTTTATTGTTAACACCGGAACTGTCTTTGTGTGGCTATCCTCCACGAGATTTATTATTAAATCCCAGTTTTATTGAAGCAATGGGTATTACCTTGCGACAATTAGCTAGAGATTTACCACCAAAATTAGCAGTATTAGTCGGAACTGTAGAAGAAAATTTCCAAGCAAAAAAAACTGGTGGTAAAAGTTTATTTAATAGCATTGCTTGGTTGGAAGCGGGTAAGGTCAAACAAATTTTTTACAAGCGCCTTTTACCTAGTTATGATGTCTTTGACGAACACCGCTATTTTGAACCAGGTTTGCAAGCGAATTATTTCACTCTCGATAATATCAATATTGGTGTCACTGTTTGCGAAGATTTGTGGAACGATGAAGAATTTTGGGGCAAACGTAGTTACACTGTCAACCCGATTGCTGATTTAGCAATTTTGGGTGTGGATTTGATTGTGAATTTGTCCGCTTCACCTTACACCCTCAGCAAACAAAGGTTTCGCGAAGCCATGCTAAGTCACAGTGCAGTACGTTTTCGCCAACCGATTATTTATGCTAACCAAGTGGGTGGTAATGATGATTTAATTTTTGATGGTAGAAGTTTTGCGTTAAATCGTCAGGGTGAAATTATTTGTCGATCGCGTGGATTTGAAACTGATTTATCAATTATTGAATTTGATCAAGAAGCACGGGATTTAAAGTTAGGTTTGATTGCGCCTAATTGTGAATGTGAGGAAGAAGAAATCTGGCAAGCTTTAGTTTTAGGTGTGCGAGATTATGTCCGTAAATGTGGTTTTAATAAAGTAGTTCTGGGTTTAAGTGGTGGAATTGATTCTTCTGTTGTGGCTGCGATCGCAACAGCAGCACTTGGTAAAGAAAATGTCCTCGGTGTTCTCATGCCTTCTCCCCACAGTTCTAAGCATTCCATCACTGATGCTTTGGCATTGGCAGCGAACCTTGGTATTAAAACTAATACATTGCCCATCGGTGATTTAATGCAAGTATATGACAAAACCTTTGCAGATTTATTTGCTGATCATGAGTTTGGACTAGCAGAAGAAAATATTCAATCTCGAATTCGGGGTAACTTATTGATGGCTATCTCGAATAAATTTGGTCATCTTCTCCTCTCAACAGGTAACAAATCAGAAATGGCTGTTGGTTACTGCACTCTTTACGGTGATATGAATGGTGGTTTAGCAGTCATAGCCGATGTTCCCAAAACCCGCATTTATGCACTATGTCTCTGGTTAAACCGCAACAGCAAAATTATTCCTCACAACGTCCTTACCAAAGCACCCAGCGCTGAACTTAAACCTGGTCAGGTTGACCAAGATTCTCTACCACCCTACGATATCCTTGACGATATCTTGCAACGCCTGATTCAAGATCACCAGTCACCCGCCCAAATTGTCAGCGCTGGACACGATGTAGCCATTGTTGATAAAGTGATCAAGATGGTAGCTAGGGCAGAATTCAAGCGGCGACAAGCACCCCCAGGATTAAAAATTACAGATCGCGCTTTTGGTACTGGTTGGAGAATGCCTATTGCTAGTAATTGGCTGGCTGTTAAAAATGTTTATCAGACTTTGGAACGAGTAAGATAGAGAACATCCCAAATGTTTAAAATCCCAGCAGACTGGAAGTCTGGGGCTATACAGACAAAACCTGCCTACGCAGGCTAGAATTAGTCCGCGCAGGGCGAACATCGCTCTTGTTTTTTCAAAAATTGGGATGCTCCCATAAGATACTTATCCCAGAGTTTAAAATTAGGGTGGACAAACAGTCCACCCATATCCATTTAATAAACTTCCTTTATACACCAAAAGAGATAAAAATTCTTTGTGTCTTGGGACCTTAGTGGTTCAAAAATTTTCACCACCAAGTCATACCATTTCACGTTAATCACGATACACATAAATTTTGTAGAGACGCGATATATCGCGTCTCTACAGGGTCTGTATTTGTATCAGATTTTTTGTGAAATGGTATCACAAAGGAACTTAGTAAATATTTTCAAGACAACATTATGTAAAAAAATCAGTATTTTGGAGTACTGCTTATTTTTTTGATTCAAGCCAATTTAGAAACTCGCTAATCTCACCACCTGAAGGGCGATCGCTAGCAAATTGTTGATATAGAAATCGTAGTTTAGCAACACTGAATTGCGATATTTTTTCATCAGCCCAAAATTCCAGTTCGCTTTTAGCATCATCTAATGCTTGTTCTTCTGTCGGTAGCCAAAATTTGAGGAATATCTTGCCTTCCTTATACAGGAAAATATCAAAGCCAAGCCTGTTTTCTAGTTCGTATATTTTTGCCTGACATTTACCTACCTGTAAAGTATGTAGTAACTTTTGCTTATATTGTATATGTAGCATTTTCACCCCTAAATACGTTTTTATGACTCAGAGTTAGATTGACATTTTTTACCAGTGAATTTCAGTGATACAAATCACTCTTATGGATAATTGACAAAAAGCTTTTACTCTGCTGGTAAAAATAGGGAAAATCGCCAAGTAATTAGGGCGACTGCACAGTAAGCGACTATTTAACACCTGCTTTTGCACGGTGGGCATTGCTCACTCCACAATTATAAATAAATAGTGTTAATAAAAGTTAACGCGATGCTAACAACGCATTATATGGAAGAAGTGGAATATTTGTGCGATCGCCCTGTGAACGATTATGGTAAGTCTATCTTAGAAGATATTTTTGTAGAACTAACTGGACATCAATTAAATTAATATTACACGCCTAATTCGCGTAGAGTAGCTTCCATTCTAGTAACGCTTTCATACTTACCCTGTTGTTCGTACAAATCACGCGCTTTTCTAAAAATAGCGATCGCTTCTTTGGCTTTACCTTGTTTTTTTAACATTGTCCCCCGTAACTCATAAACTTGGGGATTTTTGGGAGCAAGTTGCACTGCTTCTTCATAAGCCCATTGAGCACTATTATAGTCTCCCAATCGTACTAAAACAGTGCCTAAACCTATATAGGCATTGACATTACCACGGTTTATCTGTATTGATTTACGATAAGCGTTTTTCGCTCCGTTATTATCACCTAAGTTACCACTGATATAACCTAAAGCATATTGATAATCACTATTATTGGGATCAAGAGCAACAGCCCGACGATAAGCAGTTAATGCGGCGGAGAAATTTCCTTGTAAAGCATACAGATAACCTATGCCAGAATAGATAGAAGGGTTTTTTGGCTCTAGGTTTGCTGCTTGTTGGTATACAGCGATCGCACCACTATAATCGCCTGTCTCTACTAATCTGCGTCCTTGTTCTAACAGGTCTTTTACCTCTTGAGTGCTTTGGCGCTGTACTATTAATACCTGAGCCTGAGTCACTGAAGGCATTATTGTAGCAATGCTTCCTATTAAAAGAACACTAAATAACAATGAAGTTCCTTTGTACACAGCAAACAACCTGAAAGTTTGTGCCAATTGAACAGATTTTCTCTGATTGTTTGTCCATTAAAACAAAAATCTTTTCTTTTGCAAACTCCATATGCTTATTTTTTACCAAATATTCATAAGATTTCTCGTTTTTGCTTTTTTGGTCGATAGCTAATTTATAGCATCTGCTTTGATAATTATAAATATTAGCAGCAATCAATAGCCAATCATCGCAATACTTGAATTATTGGTTATAAATAATACAAAATTCTAATTTTAAACTCAAAATTCTAACTATTGGGGCATGACGAGCCAAATTGATAAAGCAGACAATAGAATTATCTTGAAAAGGGGTATAAGTAGGTATGTATGAATGAATGTAATAAAAATCATATTTTCATCTTACCTATAAGGATTTTAGGGTGAGGGACTAAGAGGTTGTTTGAAAAGTGGTCTATTGTGATTTTAAGCACCTGTATATTGCCCATAGCACTGCTTGAAAAGGGGGGAAACTGAACTAAAAAATCCCTCTTTTTAAGGGGGATTTAGGGGGATATACAACGTTTTACTACCGACAGCAGGACTTTTCAAACATCCTCTAAGAGTTTCCTGTTCCCTACCTCTACAAATGAATTTAATTTTGTGCAATTACTTATGATTTTAACTACAACTGACGTGATTCAAGGAGCAATTATCCAATCATATTTGGGTATTGTGACAGCCGAAGTCGTTTACGGAAGCAATTTTCTACGAGATTTCTTTGCAGGTTTGCGAGATATTATTGGTGGACGCACTGGTAGCTACGAGCGCTTATTTGAAGAAGGTCAACACAAAGCACTGGCAGAATTAGAGCAACGAGCATTACGTTTAGGTGCAGATGCAGTTATTGGTATTGAAATTGATACAGGTACAATCAATGTTGATCAGTCAGGAGTATTACTATTAATCACAGCTACAGGTACTGCTGTGAAGATGCGTTAGAAAAGTTACAGCCCAATTACTTTTCAAACAACCTCTAAAAAGTCACATCTGAAATTTCTAATCATATATATTCTCCATCTGTGATTGCCAAGCTATTTATTATGGAAAACTAGTATAGATACTTGATAACAGTTGTAGAAAGAAAAAACTATATATTAGTTTACATTTTTTAATCCAAATTAACGTATTTTGTCATCCAAATTTGCTGTCATTATTGTGATTTTTTATTACAAAAAAACACAAAATATCACACGCCTTACTGTTAACAAAACCTAATACTCAAGGTAGATATATTAACTCTTTCTGTTGATAGATATGAAAAAGTATAGATAAGAATTTAATTTGGAGATAACTAACAAAATATCAGAAGAAAAATTAAAAAATTAATCAGGAGAAATTAATTTATGTCTTACGTAAATCGTGGCACTGGTGAAGTTATTAATGAACCTGTTGGAGTGACTCCAGTAGTTGATTACCATGACCGCGTTCGTTGGGGGCCGATTATTTCTGGCTTACTAATTGCGATCGCCACTCAATTAATTTTAAGCGCGATTATTGGTGCGCTTGGAGCAGGTAGCATTGAAGCTTCAGGTAGACCAAGAACCATAGCGCCTAATATTGCTGGTAATGTTGGTATTTGGTCAACTATAGCTTTGTTAATCTCCCTTTTTACTGGTGGTTGGGTGACAACCCGCGCCTGTGGCCCTATGAACCGCAATACAGCTCTCCTCAACGGTGCGATTCTCTGGGCTACAACTTTAGCAGTTAGTTCTTGGTTACTGGCTAGTGGTGTATCAGGCGCTTTTGGTATTGCTGCTTATAATGCAGGAGAAGTGATTAACCAAATTCAGCAACCAGGTGGTGTAGCTGTACCACAAAACTTACCCAACCTTACCGCTCAACAAGCTCGTGAAGTTGCAGCAAATATACGTTCTGGCTTATGGTGGTTTGTTTTTGGCTCTTTACTAGGTTTAATTGCTGCTATGATTGGAGCGGTTGTTGGCGCTCGTAATCCTCGCAATCAGACAAGCTACAGGTAAGGTTAGTGGTTAGTAGTTAAGTTTTAAAGTTATACCATTTCCATACAAAGATGCATAGAAAGAACCCCACCCACCCCCCAGAGGGGTGGGTGGGGTTAAAATAATGTGCAGCTTTACAGAGAATTGGTATTAGTAAGTAGTAGTTAACTAATAACCAATAACTATTTACCATTTTAAATAAGCTGCTTCTACACCCTTTTCTCGCCTAAGTTTACCATCTTTTTCAAACCAGTCAATTACTTGCTCTGTTGTCAAATCTTCAATAGCAACATTGTACTCTTGGGCGATATGCTTCAAAAGTTTTAATGATGAAATAGTCAATCGCGATAAAAACTTTTCTGAGGAAGATAATAAAGCTGCATCTACTTTTGCTGACTCTTCCAAAGTTAGAAACTGTTCTGATGGTTGTTGAGATATTACCATAAGCATTACATGAAACTTTTCGTCTCTTACAACTTAACGTGGGGGACATTGTTGACGCAAAGGCTGTTTAGCTAAGTAATCTAACTCTATCTGCTGTAATAAACTTGTCCAAATATCAGAAACTTTGGTGTCCGATTGGCTACAGGCGCGTAACTCCACTACTGTTGAGAGTAAATCAAACCATAAACCTTGTTCAGCGTAGACAGAAAGACGTTCTCTTGAAGTTGATCGCTTTAATCTGTTAGCTACATTATTCTTGATAGCAACTCGCTGCACCCAGCCGTGTACACTAATTACAGAGCGGGGAGAAGGGTCTTGTATATCGCAAACTATCGAGACAGACCACTGATAGGTTTGATTGATTGTCAAAGGCTGAACTTGATCATTATTAGGTAAAGTTAAACTTGTGATAGTAGCTTTACTGCTGGGTTTAAAATTAGTTTGATATACCAAATTACGTGGACGCAACTTTTCATCTACTGTGTGGAGAGAAAATAGCATCGTTTGAGCCGTATTGTCAGGTATATACCAGAAAAACTTGGGATACGCAGCAGTTGTCAATCCTAGATTAGTTGATGGTAACAATAAGACTAAAAGTGGTTGCTCGCCAAAAATACAGCCACCTCTACGTGTACTACCATTTTCCCGACGTCCGGGAAGACTCTTGGTTGGAACCTTGACTTGGACACTTCCACTTTGCTGATTGCGGTTGTTAACCTGATTTGGTTTACTTGAAGTTTGTGGTTTAGCAATTGTCTGTGTGAAAGCTACCGAAGGTAAACCACACAGAAGTAATTTTAAAAGCAAAGACAGGCTTATTTTGAGATAATTTGGGCGATACATTCAAGTTAAAAATTTACAACTGTCTCACCGAAGACCGTATCCACCCACACTCAGACGTAATTAACTTATCCTCGTTCCTAATCCACAGTTTACCATAAGTAATCCTGCTGGTTTGTAATGAGCGCTAAAGCGCTCAATTAAGCACGCTTGGTGCTGACTACAAACTAAGCAGCGATTAAACCATTGTGCCTCAGCAAGGCTTCAGTACTAGGTTCGCGACCCCGAAAAGATTTAAACACTTCCATAGGATGTTTGCTACCACCGAGTGCTAAAACCGTATCACGGTAGCGTTTACCTGTAGTTTTTACAGCTTGTTCGTCTTCTAAACCAACTTCTTCAAAAGCAGCAAAAGCATCTGCACTCAGTACTTCTGCCCATTTATAGCTGTAATAACCTGCGGCGTATCCACCTCCGAAAATATGTCCAAAAGCACACAAGAATGAATCTTCTGGTAACGGAGGTATGACAGTAGTTGTTTTGGCAATACGATCGCGTACATTTTTAGGAGTTTCACCACCACCAGGATGGTAACGGTGATGTAGTTCGATATCCAACAGGCTAAAGTGGAGTTGACGCAACGTCGCGCTACCACTCATGTAATTTTTGGCTGCTAATAGCTTTTGATAATAATGTTCTGGCAAAAGTTCGCCTGTTTCGTAATGCCTAGCCATGCCAAATAAAGTAGCTCTGTCATAGCACCAGTTTTCCATAAACTGGCTAGGTAATTCCACCGCATCCCATTCGACATTATTAATACCCGCTGCTGAAGTATAATCTACCTTCGTCAGCATGTGATGTAAACCATGACCGAACTCATGGAATAAAGTCTCTACTTCCGAGAAAGTCATCAGACTAGGCTTACCATCAACAGGTGGTGTCTGGTTACACACCAAATATGCCACAGGTAAGCGAGTCTGACTTACACCATTTTCCGTGACTTTACCCCGATTAATACAGATATCCATCCAAGCACCACCGCGCTTTTCCGCAGGACGACTGTAGGGATCTAAATAAAAATAGGCGATCGCTTTACCCGTTTCATCAGCAATTTGGAAATATCGCACATCCTCATGCCAAACTGGTGCTTGACCATCAGCAGAAGTCACACTCACACTAAATAGTCTTTTCACCAATCCAAACAAGCCATTCAACACTTGGGGAAGAGGAAAATAGGGACGCAATTCTTCGGCGGTAAAAGCAAACTTTTCTTCTCGCTGACGTTCAGCCCAAAACGCCATATCCCAATGTTTTAAATCATTGGTTTGAGCAACTCCCTTACTTGCAGCAAAAGCTTTTAATTCTTCTAACTCCTTGACAGCAGCATCATAGCTAGCACCGCGCAGTTCCTCCAACAGCTTTTCTACAGCCTCGACATTAGGAGCCATTTTACTTGCTAAACTAACTTCTGCATAAGTCTTGTAGTCAAGTAACTCTGCTAATTCTTGACGCAATTTTAAAATGCGCTCAATGATGGGATTATTATCCAACTCTCCCTCAGCAGCACGGCTGACATAAGCTTTGTAAAGCACCTCCCGCAAATCCCCGCGAGTGCTGTATTGCATAAAAGGATAGTAACTGGGAAAATCCAAAGTGATGCGCCAAGGGCCATTTTCAGGAGTAGCATTTTGTGATCCCGCATCTCGTGCAGCTTGTGCGGCTAAACTCAGTAAACTAGGCGGTAAACCGTCTACTTCTTCTTTCTTTGTCAGCGTCAAGCTAAAAGCTTTAGTTGCATCCAAAACATGATTAGAGAATTTAGTAGAGAGTTCCGCTAACTCCATTTGGATATTATTAAAGCGATCGCGTACTTCACCTTGTAAACCCACGCCAGAAAGTTCTGCATCACGGATCGCAGCTTGGACAATGCGCTGTTGGGCCGAGTCAAAACCATTCCAAGCATCACTCGCACCAACGGCTTTAAAAGCATTGTAAATTGGTTGACTTTGACCAAGCTTATTAGAAAACTGCACCACATGAGGCTGCACAGTTTCAAAAGCTTCCCGCAGTTGGGGGCTATTTTTCACACCCATTAAATGGTTGACAACACCCCAACTCCAACTCAGACGTTCTGTGATTTTTTCTAAAGGTTCTACTAAACCACTCCAACTAAGCTCAACATCAGCTTCCAAGTTGGTTAATTCTTGTTCTAATTCTGCCAGTAACTGATTAAACGCTGGCACCACATGTTCTGGTTTAATGTTTGCAAAGTCAGGCAAACCAGAACCTTTTAATAAAGGATTATCTGTAATAATGGCGTTTACACTCATGGTTTTACGTGAACACCCGCTCTATATGGGTTAATTGTGATTTTCTTTCTTCATCTTCTAATGTAGCGATTTTACGTCTTAGTCATTAGCCAATAGTAAGTAGACCTCTTGCAAAAATATTTTTACCCCACCCTAACCCTAAGCGTTTACGGCTACGGTGTACACACAAGTTATCGAATTGCTACCAGTTCTCGAATTACCCCTCCCTAACCCTCCCCTTGCAAAGGCTACGGTGTACACACAAATCTAGGTTGAGCGCATCTGTACCGCCTCGGAATAAATTCCGAGTCTCATAGCGCAAGTCCTCTGAAGAGGACTCAAAAAAAAGTTTGTTCCAGTCCACTTGAGTGGACTTTCGCTATGAGCCTGGAACTTTAGTTCTAGGCGGGATACTCAAACACTGTCCTAGTCAGATTTATCTGACTTTAGCTATTAGCCTATAAATTTATTTATTGGCGGGATGAAAAGCTGACGCAAGATATCAAGTACCCTAAAGTGTCTACCCTCTACATCCTTATAACCTGATTTGTGCCTCCTACTTAAAACTCTGCTGCTAATGCAGCAACACACCGTTCACAAATCAACGGATGTGCTGCATTTTCTCCCACATGAGTAGAGTAATTCCAGCAGCGATCGCATTTTTCCCCTTCTGCTTCTAGTACACCAATTCTCCACTTATCAGCTTGCAAGTTATACTTTGAACCTTGCAGTTTTTCTGGTGTATCCGCTAATTCCACTTGGGAGGTAATGAATAAGTAGCGGAGTTCGTCTACACTGTTGCTGTTACTAGCCTCTAGTGATTTGATGGCACTCAATAATTGTGCATCACTGATGTAAAGCAAAATTTTCGCTTCTAGGGAGGAACCAATCATTTTTTCCACCCTAGCTTGTTCCAACACCTTATTGACATCAAGGCGAATATCACGCAGTTGTTGCCAAAAAGCTGCTAGTTCTGGATTATGCCAGTTTTGCTGCAACTGTACCCAACCAGATTCAAACACTGATTTATGGGGAGTTTTGTAGGGAAGATATTGCCAGATATCCTCAGCTAAGTGAGATAATACAGGTGCGATCGCCTTAGCTAAATTTTCCAGTGCATACCAATACACTGTCTGACAACTGCGACGGCGCAAAGCATTATTGTTACTGATGTACAACCTATCTTTGGCGATATCCATATAAAAATTGGATAAATCCACCACGCAGAAGTTCTGCACTGTTTGGAAAAAGCGGAAGAATTGGAAGCTATCAAAAGCTTCTGTCACTTCTTGGAAAACTTCCGTCATCCGGTGCAGCATGTATTTATCTAGCTGCGGTAATTGCTCATAGGGTACAGCATCTGTTTCTGGGTCAAAATCATGTAAATTACCCAGTAGATTTTTGGCCGTGTTACGAATTTTGTTACGGATATCAACCAGTTGTTTGATGATATTGCTACCCAAGCGCTGATCAGAAGTGTAATCTACCGATGACACCCACAATCGCAATACATCAGCACCGTAAGCAGGATCTTTTTTCTGGTCTTTACCTCCCTCAATTACCATATTTGGATCAACGACATTTCCCAGGGACTTACTCATTTTCCGCCCTTGTTCGTCGAGGGTAAAGCCATGTGTCAACACGGTTTTATATGGCGCACAGTTGTTAACCGCGACACTAGTAAGCAAACTCGATTGGAACCAACCCCGATGCTGGTCTGAGCCTTCTAAGTATACATCCGCAGGATAGCGTAATTCTGGACGCTGTTTGAGTACAGCTGCCCAAGATGAGCCAGAATCAAACCACACGTCCATCGTATCTGTACCTTTACGGTAGGTGCGCCCATTATTGTGATATGGTTCTGGTAGCAATTCCTCAACTGATAATTCCCACCAAGCATCAGAACCTTTTTCGGCAATAATTGCTTGCACGTGGGCGATGGTTTCCTCGTTTAGCAATGGTTCACCGTTGGCTTCGTCGTAAAATACCGGAATTGGTACACCCCAACTGCGCTGACGGGAGATACACCAGTCAGAACGATCTGCAACCATCGGTGTGATTCTATTTTCACCTTGGGCGGGAATCCATTTTGCAGAAGCGATCGCTTTGAGTGCTTCTTCGCGGAATCCTTCTACTGAAGCAAACCACTGTTCTGTGGCGCGGAAAATTGTTGGTTTCTTTGTCCGCCAGTCATAGGGGTATTTATGCAGGTAAGGTTCCTCTTTCAACAAAGAACCAGCAGCGCTCAAAGCATCAATTACCGCCTGGTTTCCATCACCAAGCACGTTCAATCCAGCAAATTGTCCTGCTTCGTCGGTAAAGTTACCATTGTCATCAACTGGCGCTAAGACAGGTAGACCATAACGCTGACCGACAATGTAGTCTTCTTGACCGTGACCAGGTGCAGTGTGGACTAAGCCAGTACCAGACTCAGTGGTTACATAATCGCCACCAATTACAATTGGGCTTTCACGGTCATATAAAGGATGACGATAGGTGGAATGTTCTAAATCTTTCCCTTGAATTGTGGTTTTTACTGTTAACGGAGTTTCCAGTGTGGCAGAAAGGCGTTCTACTAAATCCGCAGCAACAATTAAGTATTTAAACCCTGAATTTTCCTGAAGTCCAGTCACTTCTACGACTGCGTAATTTAGTTCCGGGTTCAATGCTACAGCTAAGTTACCAGGAATTGTCCATGGTGTCGTTGTCCAAATTGCTACACTTAATTTTGGTAGAAATTCTGATAGTTTAGATTTACTCGCCTCCGATAAACTCGTCACCCCAAAAGCAGCGTAGATACTGCGAGAAGTGTGACCCTCTGGATATTCTAATTCTGCTTCTGCCAAAGCTGTTTGAGAACTGGGACTCCAGTGTACTGGTTTCAAACCACGATAAATGTAACCTTTTAACACCATTTCTCCGAATACACCAATTTGTGCGGCTTCGTATTCTGGCGTCAATGTTAAATATGGATGTTCCCAATCACCCCAAACACCGTAGCGTTTGAAACTATTGCGCTGTTCGTTGACAGCATTTAAAGCAAATTCTTTCGCTTTTCGTCGTAGTTGTAAAGGTGTCAAGTTTTGCCGTTCGGCGGCTTTCATGTTTTGTAAAACTTTTAACTCAATTGGCAAACCGTGACAGTCCCAACCAGGTACATAACGAACTTTACGACCACGTAAAAGTTGGTAGCGATTAATAATATCTTTGAGAATTTTATTTAAAGCATGACCAATATGCAGAGAGCCGTTTGCATAGGGAGGCCCATCATGCAGTATAAATAATTCGCCGGGATTGTTTTGAGATAGGCGATCGTAGACTTTATTTTCTGCCCAAAATTTTTGAATTTCGGGTTCGCGCTTGCTAGCGTTTGCCCGCATATCAAATTTAGTTTTGGGTAAGTTTACAGTATCTTTATAACTTCCAGTTTCTGTCACAGTTTCATGCCTGAATTAGCAGCAAATGATGTTCCAATAATTATAGAATCCACATGCCCAGAACGGCTATTTTCCCCCGTCTTCTCTAACGCCTTGGTGGCGACTACAGAGCCAATTGCGATCGCAGCAGTAGTGAAAGGTTCCATGTGCTACTTTGCTGATGTGCATTCTACTTAATTTATGAATACACGAGTTTGCTCTGCAATTACGCAATTTCAATCAAAATTTTTGATTTCGTTAGGACACAAGTTGCTGTCGTTAGGACACAAGTTGCTGTCGTTAGGACACAAGTTGCTGTCGTTAGGACACTAAGTTGTGTCGTTACAACACTAAGTTGTGTCGTTAGAACATTAGACCTCTTGCAAAAATATTTTTACCCCACCCTAACCCTAAGCGTAAACGGGGAGGGAACTAAATCTTCCCCCCGTTCACGGGGGGATTGAGGGGGGTTCATTCGACTTTTGCAAGAGGTCTGTTAAACATACTACATAGAAACTAAAATTTCTAGCCAAAAACTGAAAAGTAAAACTCCGCTCATACTTTCACAAATTGGCTTTTCCCAGACTTTCTTGTTATCTACTCTAGAATTCCACAATTAACCGATAGCTTAAATACTTATATAGCGCTTCTCGGTTGTGTGCAATACGCTGCGCCCAGACGTTACATGTAACGTCTTTACATTGTTCATGGCGGTGTATTTGATTCAAATGAGAACCCCTATAGTCAATAAATACTTTTGACGATTTTAGCTTCAAAATGATGAATCGCAAGATATATTAATCATGAATAGCGCTACCAATAATGAACCTGTCTATATATTTCGCCTAACTCCAGAGATATCTTTGATTTGGACTGTGTTAGGTACATTGCTATTGATAATATCAGGAGCTGCGGTGAGTTGGTTTTATCAAACAATTCACGGACAATCATTAAATTTCAGTATTGAAAGTTCACCTCTATCTATCCGGTCAGTAATTTTCATATTTGCAAGTTTGCTGCTATGACCTTCGGAACTATCGTTGTCCATGAATTGGTACATGGAATTACTTTTGCTGCTTTTGGTGGTTCACCGCGTTATGGTTTTAAGATTAAGTATTTGTTACCTTTAGCGTATGCCACTTCACCAGGAGATCGTTTCAAGCGTAATAAATATATTCTCATTGCACTGGCACCGCTAGTAGTAATAGATGTGGTGTGTTTGATATTGTTAGCAATTTTTCCTCAAGCTTATTGGTTAGCTTGGGTCATAGTATTTAACACAGCAGGTGCAATTGGCGATATTTGGATGGTGGCGCAACTTTTACGCTGTCCGCAGTCAATCAAAATTGAAGATCGTGCAGAAGGTATGGCAATTTATGCTCCATCTAGTGTGAGTTTACAGAAACTTCCTTTTCGTAGAACTGAACAACGTAGACCTCATTATTTAACAATAACTTGGTTAAATACCAGTTTAAAAGTTTTTCTATTATTAGTTTGTTTAGGATTTTTGCTGATACCAATTATGAAAATTTTGGAAGTCCCTTCTTTCGTAGTTGGTACAGAAATACTCTGGTTTTTCCGTTGGTATAACACCAAACAAGGGTTTGGTATTGTCATCCAATGGGGTAATTTATTTATATTATTAATCGCGTTATTTTTAATAGGATTATTATTTTACAGGTTTCGGAAAAAGAGTTAGATATCAAATTTTTTAAATAAGCGGAGATGCGACCTTGCTCGCATCTCCATCATGATCGCGAACGTAGCTTTGTCCCAATACGGTTCGATTAAGGATTTTTCGTCATAATTTTGGGATTGTACCAGACGCGATATATCGCGTCTGGTACTGGATTTAAATGTTAATCAATTTGTCTTATCCGAACCGTATTGAGCTTTGTCCAGTTTATTGAACTAACCAGCCTGATTATTGGGTGGTGTTTGCTCAGTTTGGGCTTCTGCTGGTGGCGCAAGTTCAGCATCAGGAGCAATTTCTTCAACAGGAATATTTTCTAATTTTTCTGTCACTTCTTCTGCTTGAGCAGCAGCTTCTTTAGCAGCTTCTACCAATTCAGGTGATGGAGGATGGGGTGGAATTGCTTCTGCTGTTTCGGTTGTGGCTTCAGTATCAGTAGTCACAGATGTATCTGTAGGTTTTTCTAAAGTTGTGCTTGTTTCTGATGTTGGTTCATCTGTGACAGTACGATTATCGACAATTTCAACCGTTGATTTTTCTGTAGGTTGAGGGATTTCTGGTGTCTTTTTGCTCACAGTCTCTTGAACACGATTTTTTGCACCAGAGAAAATCCCACCGATACTACTCTGTATCTGCCCTAAGCGTTGGGGAAGCGATAATTTAGTAACCTGTTGCTGAATCGTATTTTGCACTACTTCGGTACTAGGTACAGGAGTTTGTTGTGCAGAAGGTGCTAATTGACGACGTAATGAAAGTGTTTGCCAACCAAACCAAACTAAGAGCGCCACACTAGCAATATGACCTAGTAAAAGACCTCCGGTAATACGTGGTGCAAACACCCATAACATCAACGCGTAAAACAGTCCTACACCACTCCAGATAAAATCATTTTTACGGTGAATTTCTGGGAAAAAGAAAGCTGCTAAGTAAATAGCTATACTACCAAGACCGACTGTCAGTGCTAGGACATTTGCCAGCATTTCGTATTTCTCCTTAACTACGTCATGATTAGAGATTGGGGATCGGGGATTGGGGATCGGGGATCGGGGATTGGGGATTGGTTATTAATCTTTTACCATTGACTGTTGACTATTGACCATTGACCATTGACCATTGACTGTTGACTATTGACCATTAACTAATTTTGCAAGAGAAGTGTTGATTTCGATACAAATTAAAATTAATTATCTGTGTAAGTTGTGCATTTCTACTCGGTCGCTGAACTTTTAATGTCTTCTTTAGGGGAGAAGCGAAAATCTCGGACTACCCTTAAAGATAAAAGATCACGAAGAGTTAGCCAAAAAATCTATGACACTACAAAGCTTTGGTGTGATTGGCTTGGCCGTCATGGGGGAAAACATCGCTCTCAACGTTGAGCGTAATGGCTTCCCTATTGCCGTTTACAATCGCTCACGCGAAAAAACCGACAAGTTCATGGCGGAGCGCGCTCAGGGCAGAAACGCTAAAGCTGCTTTTACCCTGGAAGAGTTTGTCGCTTCTCTAGAACGTCCCAGAAGAATCCTAATCATGGTACAGGCTGGCAAACCTGTGGATGCAGTGATTGGCCAGCTCAAACCTTTGCTTGATGAAGGTGACATCATTATCGATGGCGGTAATTCTTGGTTTGAAGATACAGATAGACGCACTCAAGAACTGGAACCTGCCGGATTCCGGTACATTGGTATGGGTGTAAGTGGTGGTGAAGAAGGGGCGCTCAATGGTCCTTCTTTGATGCCAGGAGGTACTGAAAGCTCTTATCAGTATCTATCGCCGATCTTCAATAAAATTGCCGCTCAAGTTGATGATGGTCCTTGTGTTACCTATATTGGGCCTGGTGGTTCTGGCCACTACGTAAAAATGGTACACAACGGCATTGAGTATGGCGATATGCAGCTCATTGCTGAAGCCTATGATTTGCTAAAAAATGCTGGTGGATTGGATCACAATCAACTGCACGAAGTATTTACAGAGTGGAATACCACTGACGAACTCAATTCGTTTTTGATTGAGATCACCTCCAACATTTTCCCCTACATCGACCCAGATACAAATTTGCCTTTGGTCGAATTGATTGTAGATTCGGCTGGACAAAAAGGTACTGGACGTTGGACTGTGCAGACAGCGTTGGAGTTGGGGGTTTCCATACCGACAATCACCGCAGCAGTAAATGCTCGGATTATTTCTTCCTACAAACAAGAGCGTGTAGCAGCATCCAAGGTACTTACAGGGCCTACTGGCAAATATAGCGGCGCAACCAAAGATTTTGTCAACATGGTGCGTGATGCCCTGTATTGCTCAAAAATCTGTTCTTACGCTCAAGGGATGGCGTTGCTATCCAAAGCTTCACAAACATACAACTGGAATTTGAAGCTGAGTGAATTGGCGCGAATTTGGAAAGGTGGCTGTATTATTCGTGCTGGATTCCTAAACAAGATTAAGAAGGCTTTTAACGAAGACCCAGCATTACCTAACCTATTGTTAGCGCCAGAATTTAAGCAAACAATTCTCGATAGACAGGCTGCTTGGCGGGAAGTATTAGCAACTGCTGCTAAATTGGGAATTCCCGTACCAGCATTTAGTGCATCTTTAGATTACTTTGACAGCTATCGTCGCGATCGCTTGCCACAAAATCTCACTCAAGCTCAACGCGACTACTTCGGCGCACATACCTATGAGCGCATTGACAAACCAGGTTCTTTCCACACGGAATGGGTTCCAATTACTGAAGCATCCCATTAAATCTTCATCAAGTTATAAACTGGGAAGATACAAAGTGGCCCTGAATTTCAGGGCTACTTTTTTAGTAGACATCGCTAAAATATCATTGAAAAATCTAGCTATAAGCCTTGAAAACTATACCTGTTATTTTGACTTTTCTGTCAATGCGTAAGTCCTAAAATATAAACTGTAACCAAATGATCAATGGCATGAAATTCCAACTGTTGTTAGCCTCTTTGTTTTCCCACATCAAAGGACGCCATTGGTGGCTGGGTGTGCTTTTATGGATTGCATTATGTCTACCAGCCCAAGCGTCTGTGATCCTGCGAGTAGCTATTGAACGGGATGTCAAGCAGGTTAAAGTTGGCAGTTCTACAACTGCGGTTGTCAAGGATAGTAGCGGGCGTACTCTGGGACAACTACCAGCAATGAATGCTTATTATGCCCAAGCGGTTCCTGGTGGAATAGCCTTAGATAAGTGGCGTTCTGGTTTATTTTGGATTGAACCAAAGGGTAAGGAGGGATTTGTTTATATAGGCGATCGCTGGTATCGAGGTAGAACTTTAGTTGTCCCCACAGATAAAGGTGTCACTGCTGTCAACTGGGTAGATTTAGAAGAATATCTCTACAGTGTTTTGGGTGGTGAAATGGATAGTCGTTGGCCTTTAGAAGCCCTCAAAGCCCAAGCGATCGCAGCTCGTACCTATGCTCTTTATGAGCGATCAAGACAGCGCAATAATCCCATTTATGATTTGGGTGCAAGTCCAGATCGTTGGCAGATTTATAAAGGTGTGATTAGCGAATCTCGCCCTACTTATGCGGCTGTTGATGGTACCGCCGGACAAATACTAACTTACAAGAACCAAATTATCCTCTCGGTTTTTCATGCTTGTTCAGGTGGACACACCGAAAACGTCGAAGATGTTTGGTCAAGCAAAGAACCATACCTACGTGCGGTTCCCGACTTTGATCAAAATATCCGCGAATGCTACTGGATGAGAACTTTTAGCCCTACGGAAATTAGCAGCAAATTTCCCCAAATCGGTAACGCCAAGCAAATAATTATTGAACAGCGATCGCCTTTTAACAGTGTGAAAACCCTGAAAATAGTTGGCGACAAAGGCGAAAAGATACTCAGAGGCGAAGAAGTGCGTACAGCTTTAAAACTAAAAAGTACCCGCTTTAGCATCTCCAACGGTAACGGTGGTTTCACACTCCAAGGACTAGGTTTTGGTCATGCTATTGGCATGAGTCAATGGGGCGCTTACAATTTGGCTTTACAGGGAGCCAACCACCTGCAAATTTTAGGATATTACTACAAAGGTGTAGCTCTCACACCAATTAAGGTGAAATAGGGGATTAAGGATCGGGCATAAATCAGTTAACAGTAAACAGTTAACAGTTTAATTTGATAACTGATCACTGTTAACTGATTAGTTGTCCCTCTTGTCCCTTTGTCCCTAATATCTACACCAAATCAGGAAAAACCTCTTGCACGGCGGGATGCACCAAGCGATGATTTTGCACGTTTACACCTTTGGCTAATGCAGGGTTATTTTTTAGCGCTTCCATTCCCTGATTTGCTAATTGCACCACGTATGGTAAAGTACTGTTATTAAGTGCCTGAGTTGCCGTCCAAGGAACTGCCCCTGGCATGTTAGGGACACCATAGTGCAATACACCTTCTTCAATATAGACAGGGTTGGTGTGAGATGTAGTCTGCACAGTTTCTATACAGCCACCTTGGTCAACTGCTACATCAACGATTACTGATCCTGGTCGCATTTGTTTGACTAATTCACGAGACACTAAAACGGGCGCTCTTCGTCCTAGTACTAGAACAGCACCGATTAATAGGTCTGCTTCTCGAACTGCTGCTTCAATATGAGCAGAGTTGCTGTAAAGTAATTCTATTCGTGAACCAAAAAGAGTTTCCAAGTAGCTCAGGCGTTCTACATTCACATCTAGAATTTGAACCCTAGCCCCCATACCGATAGCAATTTTGGCGGCTTCTGTGCCAACTACACCGCCACCTAAAATTACTACTCTACCTGGTTGAACACCAGGTACTCCACCTAAAAGGACACCTCTACCCCCTTGTTGCCGTTCTAAGAATCTTGCTCCGAACTGCACCGACAAACGCCCAGCAATCACACTCATTGGCGTCAGTAGGGGTAGTCTGTTTGTACCTGGTTGTTCTACTGTTTCATAGGCGATCGCACAAACGCCACTATTAATTAAATTCTCAGTTAAATTTCGATCAGCAGCTAAGTGCAAATAAGTAAATAAAACCTGCTCTTTTTGCAAAAAATTATACTCTATTGCCAGTGGCTCTTTGACTTTTACCACTAACTCCCGATTCCAAGCAGCTTCAGATGTTGGGACGATTTCCGCACCTGAATTTTTGTAGTCATCATCCGTAAATCCTGCACCTGCGCCAGCTTGAGTTTCTACAAATATATTGTGACCGCTTTCTTTTAGTACCCTGACACTAGAGGGACTTAACCCAACTCGAAACTCCTGGTCTTTAGTTTCTTTGGGAATACCTATATCCATTCACTGCCCCTAATTAATTTTTGTGTAGCTTTAGTTTGTCAGTCTTGTCCTTAGTATGTTGAATCCAATAATACGAATTCGCCTGAGTTTGCCCTGATATCACCAATTTAACATTGACTTCAGTTGAGGAAAGGGGATTGGGGAGCAGGGATTGAGGAAGGGAATAGGGATCGGGGATCGGGACAACAAGTTATGAATTTTGAATTTTGAATTGCTGTGTCCTTGTTGTATTCCTTGTTTCCCCTAAACGGACTTGACGATTTCCTGAGTATTCCTAAAATATATTAAGAATAGTAAAAAAATGTAAAACAGTTGTCGAGTGATATCGCTCAATGTGCAATACCACAAAAGTGTAGTTACCGAACATTTCCCAACAAAGAGGTTTTTTCAAATGATGACACAACCACAACCAAGCGTAACCCCTAAGCTGGAAGAGCCAAAATTTGGATTTAGTGAATATGCCGAACGCTTAAATGGTCGAGCTGCAATGATCGGCTTTATCCTGATGGTGTTGATTGAATACTTCACCGATAAGGGTGTGCTAACATGGCTCGGTCTCAAGTAAATCACAAAAAACTGCGAGTTTACGACTTGTAAGTCAGTGAAATTGATAAACAAGATCCCCAACTTTTGTGAGAAGTCGGGGATCTATTTATATTTATCTTAAATATTTATCAGTATTATAAACGTTCGGAAAACCGCCCAAAAGTAGCCTATCGCAATACTTTGGTTGAATAAATAAATATAATATTATGATGTAAATGTAGGCTCTAGTTTAGGGCGCTCAATGTAGGTGAAAAACTCTCAGTAAATTTACGCGAAAGGTGAACTGAAATTAACCAAGCTGTGATGAATGCTGTAAATGCTGTATTGCCTCGTTTTTTAAAGTCAGCCTACCGAAAAGAACCGCTAATCAGCGTATTGATTACGATGGGAGTGGTAGACGCGCTGATCGGTGGATTTGATGATGAGTGGTCTTTATTCGTGTTTGGTTTAGGAACAGCAGGAGTAACGCTTTTATTAAAATTGTGGCTACGTCAACAGCGTCGTCCTCTACCTGTTGAAGAGTCTGTGGTACAACATTACTTACCTTCGCGCTCTTCTAGTCAGACTTTACCAATGCTGAGTATTGCAAAGAAAAAACCACCCCATTAGGGTTGGAGTTTTAATTTTTATACTTAAGATTAGAAAATTCACGGAGTATCGCCAAAATTCTGGTTTTCACTCTTGTGGAGTGATTTTTATTGACCTACAAAAGAAACTGAGTATCAAGCGATCGCCCGTAGTTCTAATCTAGAAATATATGAATAATAGTTATAGTAAAATATTTGACAAAATTGCAAATATCAAATTCAAGATCCCTTTAATGACAGTGTGAGGGCAGGGTGGTTTCATACGAAAAAAGAAAAATATGGAAGTCTGTATTTCTCGTTTTGAAGCATAGATTTTTACCCCTCTCCAAACCTCTCCCCTTATTAAGGGGAGAGGCTTTAAAAGAAGATTTTAATTTTTCTCTGCTTGTATGAAACCACCCTGCTTTAATGACAGTGTTAGGGGTAGCAAGTGCTGTGGCAACTTCCCAACTGGCAAGAACGGCTTAGAAAATTTGTTGATGAATTAACCAAAGACTTTGACAAACAGTAAGGTATAGGTAACTTTGTTCAAAAATTAACTTACAGTTTAAAACCCTCACTAACCACTGACTAATTACACTTTGCTGAAAAATGAAATTTTCTCTTCATATTTAGGTAAATTAAATTACGCAATTTACCTGGAAATAGATACAACATTGACATTAAATTTTAATTAGGGGTAGAAATTAAAATTTTGATTTTCCCTCAACACAATTTAGTTATTTTTTGCTCGCTAGCCCCTACTTCAAATTGGGGAAATTAAATAGGTTATACAAAGTCAAGAAACGATTTTTGACTTTGGAATGCGCGACTTTGGAATTTAAATAAGGAGCCTGTGATGCATCATCCATTTGACTTAAACATTTATGAGTTGGAAAATATTGGTTTGTATTTTGAAGAACTCAGCCATGACCAGAGCGAAAAAGTATCGGGTGGATATAATGTTTTTGCGATTGAGCCTGTTGTAGTTTTTGGGTTATTAGGTATTGGTGAAGGTTCAGATGAAGGTAATCAAGACTCTGGTAGTACTACAACCAGAAAAAATTACACATCTCCAGATGGACGTACTAAGAGTACTGAAGTGGTGACAAATTCCTGGCGTTCAAATTTAGTTACTAGCTAAAAAAACTGGGAGCATCCCAATTTAAAAAAAATCCTCTGGGACGAGGGACGCTAACACCAATGGAGAGGAAATAAGACCAATTCGAGGACGCAAATCCAAGATGCGGCATTCCTCTGTGAACTTGGAAGCCCACACTGTACCATCAGGTCAGTGTGGGTAGTTCACTCTCTAACTACCAACCACCTTACATCAACGTTCTTAGACGCTGTACTAATTGCGGTGCTTGTAAAACACCCTCAATTCGGTCTACTGGCTGACCCTGCTTAAACAATACTAGAGTTGGTAGAGCCTCAATTTTATACTGAGTAGCTAATTGTTTGTATTTCTCTGTGTCAATTTTGACGATTCTGATTTGACCTTGGAGTTGGGCATTAACTTGCTCTAAAATCGGAGTCATCATCTGGCAAGGGCCACACCAGTCAGCATAAAAATCTACTAATACAGGTACATCAGAACCAGATAGCATCTCTTCAAAGCTATTGAATTGCTTTTTTGTAGACATGTGATACGCACCAGTTTTTTATAGTTTGATTTTAATAGTAGTTGCTAGCAGCCTAGATGATTGTAAAGCATGTTTGCAATACTGGGGATCGGGGATGAGGGATTGGGAAGAAACTTGTTAAATAATTCCTCCTTGTCCTCCTTGTCCTCCTTGTCCTCCTTGTCCTCCTTGTCCCCGATCCCCGATCCCCAATTCCCACTAAGATAGTTAGCGCAATATCTCAATGTAAATAACAGGAAAAACGATGGAACTTTTGCCAGAAAATTTACAAACTTTACAAGGTAAAGTAGCGATTGTTACAGGTGCTTCACGAGGAATTGGAAGAGCGATCGCACAGGAATTGGCGAAAGTAGGTGCTAGCGTTGTTGTCAACTATGCCAGTTCTAGTCAAGCGGCTAATGAGTTAGTATCAGAAATTATTCAAGCGGGTGGAAGTGCGATCGCGCTTGCGGCTGATGTGAGTAAGGAAGATCAAGTTGATGCTTTAATAAATGCTGCGATCGAAAAGTTCAATCGTATTGATATCTTGGTCAATAACGCTGGTATCACACGTGATACACTTTTACTCCGAATGAAGCCAAAAGATTGGCAAGCAGTAATTGATCTCAATTTAACTGGTGTATTTTTATGTACTCGTGCCGCCAGTAAAATCATGCTAAAACAGCGATCAGGACGGATCATCAATATTACTTCTGTTGCTGGACTTATGGGCAATCCCGGACAAGCTAACTACAGCGCTGCCAAAGCAGGTGTAATTGGTTTTACCAAAACTGTTGCTAAAGAATTGGCATCTCGTGGTATTACAGTTAACGCCGTCGCCCCTGGCTTTATCGCCACAGACATGACTAGCGAGCTTGATGCTGAAGGTATTCTCAAATATATTCCTCTAGGTCGCTATGGTCAACCAGAAGAAGTTGCTGGGATGGTACGTTTCCTTGCTGCTGATCCCGCAGCTGGATACATCACAGGACAAGTATTGAACGTAGATGGTGGAATGGTGATGGCTTAGAGAAGGCAAAAGTAAAAAGTTAAAAGTTAAAAGATTATTTCTTTTGACTTTTGACTTTTGACTTTTGACTTTCATGTTGCCTTTATCCTCTGCCAAACAGTGAAACCTAACAAAGTGATAATACTGAGAGTAGTGGCAAGTATAACTACCAAACTCATGCCTCGTATTGTCATCGCCAGCCAGTTACAAACTAAAGCAATTGACCAGAGAGTCAGAGCTGCATGGCGCTGAGATAAGCCCCAAGCTAGCAAGCGATGATGCAAATGGTCTTTTCCTGGAGTACTAAGAGGATTTTTACCTGCCAATAGTCGCCGCACAAATACTTGAGTAGTGTCTAGCACAGGCAAAAGCAAAAACAAAACAGGCGGTACTAAAGAAAAGATTGTAGTGGCTTGTAGGTCGCCTACAATAGCAGTTGCGGCTAGCACATAGCCAAAAAAGTATGCTCCGGCATCACCCATAATGATGTGCGACGGATGAAAGTTATGGCGTAAAAAACCTAGTGCTGCTCCTGCTAAGGCTGCTAAAACTAGTGTCGCTGCTGCCCAGTTAGGAAACTGTGCTGAAACTGCCAGTAAACTCATAGCAGTAATAAAGCTAACTCCTCCCGCCAAACCATCCATACCATCCATTAAATTAATGGCATTAGTAATTGCTACCACCCAAAACACCGTTAGCAATGTTGAGAGTAGCGAGTCAATGGGAGTACCAAAAGTAACTTGAATGCTAATGCCATTCCCAACTAACAGTAGCGCCGTCAGAATTTGTACTAACAGGCGAACTGAGGGAGGTAAGCCGAATTGGTCGTCGATAAAGCCTACCAGGACTAATATCGAACCTCCCAAAAGAATGGTTAAAACCTGAGCTAGTACGCCTTGAAGTTCAATTGGTCTTAACAGGCTTGCTAAGATCAAAGCCGCTATTACTCCCGCGTAGATCGCCAGACCCCCTGCATTAGGCAAAGGTTCTCGGTTCAAACGCCGTGCATTGGGTTGATCCGCCCAACCAACTCGCAAGGCAAATTTACGTACCGCCGGAATTAAACGCCACGTCACAACCCACGCTAAGAGAAATGTAAACACTACTGCTAACCAGCCGGAACCGCTAGGTTCAGCAATACCAAGCGCCTCAAGGAAGCTGTATATATTCATCTATCGCTTCCACCATTAATGCCAGTATCCAACATCAGCATCAAGTGTATAACAATCATTTTTTTTTCTCACTACAAATATGAGGGTATATGGATGTGTCTTATTTTGCTTTCAGTAGCATTTATTGAGGCAATAGGAGGAAATTTGGATTTTTATGGGTGGATTCCCCTACATCCATCAACCGATATCCTCCTATAGCCTAGTTAAAGATTAATAAACTCAACAGCTTATGGCTTGTTGACTAGCAATTTTAGATTTTGGATTGAGGTCAATCTAAAATCCAAAATCTAAAATCCAAAATTGACTGACTTAGCACTCTTGCCTTGTGAGTGCTAAATTGTCTAATGGAAGAACTCACAAATTAAACCAAACTAAAAAATATGGCCAAAATTATTGCATTTGATGAAGATTCCCGACGTGCCTTAGAAAGGGGCATCAATACTCTTGCTGATGCAGTGAAAATCACCCTGGGGCCAAAGGGTCGCAACGTTCTTTTAGAAAAAAAGTTTGGTACACCCCAAATTGTGAATGATGGGATCACTGTTGCAAAAGAAATTGAACTAGAAGATCCTCTCGAAAACACAGGTGCAAAACTCATCCAAGAAGTTGCTTCTAAAACCAAAGAAGTCGCTGGCGATGGTACAACCACAGCAACGGTGCTGGCACAAACGATGATCCGGGAAGGCTTGAAAAACGTAGCAGCTGGAGCAAATCCAGTCGCAACAAGACACGGTATTGAAAAAACCGTTGAAAAGCTGGTAAAGGAAATTGCTACAGTCGCCAAGCCAGTAGAAGGAAGTGCGATCGCCCAAGTCGCAACTGTTTCCGCAGGTAACGACGAAGAAATCGGTGCCATGATTGCCGAAGCCATGGAAAAAGTCACCAAAGATGGTGTAATTACCGTGGAAGAATCTAAATCCCTAATTACTGAATTAGAAGTAGTTGAGGGTATGCAGATTGACCGGGGTTACATTTCCCCCTACTTTATCACCGACAACGAGCGGATGACGGTGGAATTTGAAAATGCCCGTATTCTGATCACCGATAAAAAAATTAGCAACATTCAAGACTTAGTACCTGTTTTAGAAAAAGTTGCCCGTTTGGGTCAACCCCTATTGATTATTGCTGAAGATGTAGAAGGTGAAGCTTTGGCAACTTTGGTAGTCAACAAGGCGCGGGGTGTGCTGTCAGCTGCTGCTATTAAAGCACCTGGATTTGGCGATCGCCGCAAAGCAATGTTGCAAGATATTGCTATTCTCACTGGTGGACAATTAATTTCCGAAGAAATCGGTTTAAGCTTAGATATCGTTTCTTTGGAAATGCTGGGAACCGCCCAGAAAATTGCCATTGACAAAGACAACACAACCATCGTTGCTGGTAGCGAACACTCAGGCGACGTGCAGAAGCGTATTGCTCAAATTCGTAAGCAGTTGGAAGAAACTGATTCGGATTATGACAAGGAAAAACTGCAAGAACGCATCGCCAAGCTGGCTGGTGGTGTGGCTGTAATTAAAGTTGGTGCAGCCACAGAAACTGAACTCAAAGACCGTAAATTGCGGATTGAAGATGCTCTCAATGCCACCAAAGCTGCTGTAGAAGAGGGTATAGTCCCTGGTGGTGGTACGATGTTGATTCATCTATCCACAAAAATCGCCGAAATTAAAAACAGCCTCAACGACGAAGAAAAAATTGGTGCTGATATTGTTGAGCGATCGCTAGATGCACCCCTACGTCAAATAGCAGACAACGCTGGTGTCGAAGGTGCTGTCATTGTTGAAAAAGTCCGTACTACAGAATTCAACGTCGGCTACAATGCTGCTACTGGTGAATTTCAAGACATGATTGCCGCAGGTATTCTTGACCCTGCTAAAGTCGTGCGTTATGCCTTACAAAACGCAGCTTCTATTGCTTCTATGGTCTTAACCACCGAAGCCGTTGTTGCTGAAAAACCTGAGAAGAAACCCGCCGGTGGCGCTCCCGATATGGGCGGTATGGGCGGTATGGGTGGTATGGGCGGTATGGGTGGTATGGGCGGTATGGGTATGGGCGGTATGGGTATGGGTATGATGTAGTCTCATACTGTCTGTCTATATCTACAAATTTTGAAGCAGTTTGTCTTAGCTAAGGCAAACTGTTTTTTCATTTTTATTTAGTAATCTTAGTAATTAGTGGTTATTAGGGGCGTATAGCTGTATGCCCGTACAGTGGTTAGTGGTAATGATCAATAACTATTAACTCTTGACCCTTGACCCTTGACCGTTAACTATACTAACTATTTGGGTAAAAGAGCATGGCTAAAAAAAAGCATCACTCAAATTCAATAGTAACTGAAGGAGATCACGAAGATTTCTATCATTATCCTGGAACTTTACCAGGGACTATTATTGTTGATGCAGACGCACCACCACCAAAGATTGTATTAATCGATTATAGTTCCACTGAAGCAATTAGCAAAGAAGTAGAAACACCAGAAGAGTGTGCTGCTTATCTAGATACTAAGTCGGTAACTTGGGTAGATGTGCGTGGTTTAGGTAGTGAAGATATTTTACAAAGATTGGGGCAGGTTTTTGAGTTACATCCCTTGGTGTTAGAAGATGTTGTTAATGTGCCAGAACGCCCAAAGGTAGAAGATTATGAAGACCAATTAGTAATCATTGCGCGTATGGTTATGCCTAAAAAAAAATCTCATGGTTTCCACAGTGAACAGGTCAGTTTTGTATTAGGAAAACATTACTTGTTGACAGTTCAAGAAGAACCAAAACGAGATTGTTTTGAACCAGTGCGATCGCGCATTTTTAAAAACAAGGGTATTATCTGCAAAAATGGTACAGATTATTTAGCTTATGCTCTTTTAGATGCAATTATTGATGGCTTTTTTCCTGTGTTGGAAAAATTTGGTGAACGTATTGAAGATTTAGAGGATGAAGTCATTGCTCAACCTACACCAAAAACATTAAAGAAAATCTATAAAGTTAAACGAGAATTATTACAACTACGTCGCGCGATTTGGCCCCAACGCAATGCACTTCATAAGCTGATTCAAGACGATAGCGAGATGATAAGTCATGAAGTTCGTATTTACCTGCGAGACTGTTATGATCATGCGGTGCAAGTAATAGATATGGTAGAAACCTATCGAGAATTAGCTTCGGGCTTAATGGATGTTTACCTTTCGGCAGTCAGTAATAGAATGAATGAAATCATGAAATTGCTAACTGTGATTTCAGCAATTTTTATTCCTCTAACTTTTATTGCTGGCGTTTATGGAATGAACTTTAATACAGAAAAATCACCATATAATATGCCTGAGTTGAACTGGTATTGGGGGTATCCAGCTTGTTTATTAGTGATGGCAGTGATAGCCGTTATCTTACTATACATTTTTTGGCGCAGGGGTTGGCTAGAAAATAGTTCGAGGTTAGACCGTTAAATCAGTTAACAGTTGACAGTTAACAGTTATCAGTAAATTACTGTAGAATCAATAACTGATAAATGTTTGGCAAATAATTGCCGATGAAATATTTTACAGGAGCTTATATATATGGTCGCTAGGAATGAGGGGAATTTAATTTTTTTAACGCTATATATTATTGGCGTCACTTATACGTTTACGAAGATGATTGAGTCCATCGACGACAAAATTAAGTTTATTTATGAGAAAAAGATTGTTGATGAGCAACTCAAAGAAAAAAATCTCCAAGATGATATCGGCATATCTTTTAGACTTAGTCCCTCATATTTCATTGATGAATTGAAGGAATTATCTGTAAGTATTGAGAATAAATCACAAAACCTAGCTTTGTATGTAGACTGGGACAATTGCTCTTTAGTAGTTGAATATAGCAAACAATCGCGGCGAGTAATTCGCAAATCCCCAGATTTGACGCGTGACCTTGCTGTACCGCAAAGTCCTAGCTTAATTGCTCCTACCAAAACTCTTTCAGCAGCAGTGGCCGCTGAGGATGTTTTTAAATTGGATGAATTAACAAAAACATACCAAGTTAATACACCTTTGATTAATATCAGTGCGCTAGAAAAAAGTCCTGTTAAAGCCCAAAGAAAATTATTTCAAGCTTTTATAGATAGAAAACAAGAATTAAAATTTTCCTTGCAGTTAGTATTGAGGATCTCCGAATTGCGGGTTGGTTTAGTTCCAGGTGAAAATAAACCTGCTATGTGTATTGTCGATTGTCCTTTTACAATCAAAAAACTGCCTTGGTATTACGCAATGCCTTGGAATAAAAGGCGTTAATTTCTTGAGAGATTAGGGATTCAACGCTAGAAGTAACAGAACAAAGTCATTCAATACTAAACTAAATATTGGGAGAGAGTAGGCGTAGGCGGTTGCAGATTAGTCAATACGTGGCTAGTTTGAGGAAAGTCCGGGCTTCCGAAAGACCAAACTTGCTGGGTAACGCCCAGTGCGAGCGATCGCGAGGATAGTGCCACAGAAAAATACCGCCTTCTTTCAGTAAACAGTGAACAGTTGTCAGTGAACAGTAAATAACTGATAACTGATAACTGATAACTGAAAAGGGTAAGGGTGCAAAGGTGCGGTAAGAGCGCACCAGCAACATCGAGAGGTGTTGGCTCGGTAAACCCCGGTTGGAAGCAAGGCAAAATGGAACTATGGTTGGTCTTTTACCAGTTCCACAACAAGAGCCGCTAGAGGCGTCTGGTAACAGTCGTCCCAGATAGATAACCGCCCTCTTGATTTTAAGAGAACAGAACCCGGCTTACTACCAACTTTCTTCCAAAATGGAATGATAGCAATCACAAGCTACATTCCATTCTTTTTTTGTACGGTTTTAATTTTATTGTTTTTCGAGTTTATCTAATGCTTCTTGAATAGCTTGCCTCATAAATTCAGCCTTCAATCGAGGAGGAACTTCGATAAGTGGCTGAGGTTCTTCCCAAACAAAAGGTACTTTCAGATAAGTTTGCTTATGCACAGAGTTACGTCTAATATGAGTTGAAAACACGACAATATTTATGTTTTAGAAATCGACCACCGATATACACAAATAGAAATCCTTACACATAAGGATTCCTTTATTAATCCCAAATATTTATAGGATTGTAGGGATGTCTACGCCCATACACGTTTACTTTATTTACCTGAAAAACGCTATAAATAGTTTCTGAGTTGTAAATCAAGTTTCTGAGTCGTAAATTAAATTTCTGAGTTGTAAATCAAGTTTCTGAGTTGTAAATCAAGTTTCTGAGTTGTAAATCAAGTTTCTGAGTTGTAAATTAAGTTTCTGAGTTGTAAATCAAGTTTCTGAGTTGTAAATCAAGTTTCCACATAAAAGGTCACGTTTCCACTATGACCCAAAAACCGAAGTTCTCCCTGTACAGCATATTGATTGAGGGCAGCTTCCGCAATATGTTCGTAAGCGTTAATCTCTATCATTCTTGATATTTTCCCTACTAGGAGCATAAATCTTGTAGTAAAGCAAAGGTCTTTCGTTAACTATGGCTCTTTTTGTCCGAGACATACCTATTGTCTCCAAGACGCGAATTGAGCGATCGTTTGGCTCATCAACATCTGCAACTATATATTTAATACCCAAGTTGGCAAATGCATAATCAAGCACAGCTAAAGTAGCTTCGGTTGCGTAGCCACGTCCCCACAACTGGGGTCGGACACCAAAAATTAAACTAGGTAATTCTTCAGTCTGGAGTAAACCTGCAAACCCGGCTATCTGGTCGCTGTGATTGTCAAAAAATAACCAAATTCCGTAACCGTGATTGCTGAAGCTAGCAATACTGGCTTCAATAAAGGTTTGGGCTTCTTCACAGGAAATTTGGCGGTCATCGAAGAGAAATCGCCGAATATCTGCTTCACACCATAAATTGTGTAGAGAGTCAAGATCCTCAAGTTGACATGGTCTTAGGTGTAGGCGATCGCTATGTAGCAAGTTCATGAAAATTGCAGATGATAACTAGATTCATCCGGTTGCCAAGCTGTTCGTGTCAAAGCATAATACACTACATCTAAATTATAGAAATGAGCATCTTTTTCATACTTTAATCCGGCTTTTTCCATCACACGCCGGGAAGCAGTATGTTCTGGTGCTGTTATGGCAACAATTTTATCTAATTTGACCTCTTCAAAACCATACCTCAAACTGGCTTTTGTTGCTTCTGTGGCGATACCTTGATACCAGTAAGCTTGATCCAAACGATAAAGAACTTCTACTTCGGGACTGTTTGGTAAAAAATTTAATCCGCAATGACCAATCAATTTATTTGTAGCTTTGTCTACTACAGCCCAAACTCCAAAGCCGTGTAGTTTCCAATGCTGAATAAAAAATTCTAAAATCTGTTGTGTGACATCTTTGACTTGATCTTTAGGAATAGGCCCTCTGGGGGAATATTTCATTACTTCTGGATTGCTCAAAATTACCGCTATTTCATCGATATCATCAAGAGTGTAGGGTCGGAGGTGCAATCGCGTGGTTTCAATCTTTAGCATGGTGATGAGTAGGAACGCGAACACTATATTAAAAAAATTTGCTTATAGTATTGTAAAAATTAATATAATTTTCCTATTATGAGCATCTCTATACCTCGAAAGAAATCTCACTCAGAATACCGTCAACGTGAAAACGACTGGCGGTTATTTTTGCGATTAGCACCCTATGGTCGTCGGCATGTGCGATCGCTTGCATTATCAATAGTATTACTTGTACCAGTAGCTTTGGCTAATGCTGTCCAACCATTATTGATTGGACAGATTATTTCTCTGATTCGTAAAGAACCGAGTACCTATGAATTTCTACGCAATCTTCCCTTTTGGTCGGCTTTACACCTTTTGGAAGGAGTGTTCGTCGTCACGGTAATTATTCGACTGATATTTACAGGTTTTCAAGGTTATTTAGTACAGAAGGTAGGGCAACAAATCACTGCTGATATTCGCCAAGATTTATTTCATCATGTTACTTCTTTAGCAGTGCGCTTTTTTGATCGCACACCTGTAGGCAAATTAATCACTAGACTGACCAGCGATGTGGAAGTGTTAGGAGATGTGTTTGCGACTGGGGCAATTGGCATTGTATCTGATTTGTTTTCCATGCTGGTGATTCTCGGTTTTATGTTTTCGCTCCAGTGGAAACTCGCTTTGATGCTGCTGTTGATGTTGATACCTGTATCAGCTTTAATCATTTATTTTCAACAACAGTACCGCAAAGCTAATTACAAATCTAGAGAAGAACTTTCAATATTAAATTCCCAACTACAAGAAAATATTGTTGGTATTAATGTTGTGCAACTCTTCCGCCGAGAAAAATTTAATGCTGAGTTGTTTCGCAAAAGCAATAAACGTTATGTCAAAGAAGTAGATAAAACTATCTTTCATGACACGGCTGTATCTGCAACATTAGAATGGATTTCCTTGGTGGCGATCGCAGCTGTTTTGTGGACTGGTGGTTATTTTCTTTTGCAAAAAAACTTGACTTTTGGAATTTTATCTTCTTTTGTATTGTATGCTGAAAAATTATTTCAGCCTCTACAACAATTTGCCGAAAAGTTTACGGTCATCCAATCAGGTTTCACTGCCATCGAACGTGTTTCTGATATTTTAGATGAACCCATAGAAATCCGCGATCGCGCTAATCCCAGAGTATCAGTTTTGGATGTTCAATTTGGATATATTGACGAAATAGTCGATCATCTCGACTCTGAAACCGAAAATCCCAAACCACAATTAGGAGAAATCAAATTTGAACATGTTTGGTTTGGTTATAAAGAAGATGATTACGTGATTAAAGATTTAAATTTCACAATTCATCCTGGCGAGAAAATCGCCTTAGTCGGCCCCACTGGTGCTGGTAAAACTACTATCATCCGTCTTTTGTGTCGTCTCTACGAACCCAGCCAAGGACGCATTTTAGTTGATGGTATAGATATCAGAGAATTACTCCAAGCCGAACTACGCCGCTACATGGCAGTTATTTTACAAGAAGGTTTTTTATTTGCTGGCGATGTAAAAAGCAATATCACCTTGGCTGATGGTTATTCCTTTGAGGAAGTACGACAAGCAGCAGAGAAAACCAACATTGCCCAATTTATCGAAGAACTTCCCCAAGGGTATGATACTCAATTGCGAGAGAGAGGTACAAACCTTTCTAGCGGTCAAAAGCAACTATTAGCCTTCGCCCGTGCAGCTATTCGCAACCCCCAAATTCTAGTCTTGGATGAAGCCACTGCTAGCCTAGATGTAGGAACAGAAGCATTAATTCAACAAGCTTTAAACCAGCTATTGATCGGACGAACTGCAATTGTGATCGCTCACCGCCTATCCACAATTCGCAACGTAGATCGGATTTTTGTACTCAAACGCGGAGAATTAATCGAACAGGGAAATCACGAACAGTTAATACAATTAGGAGGACTTTATGCTACCTTACACAACTTACAAATGTTAGGAACTTAATTGTAGTGTAAGCAGGGTGGTTTCATACGAAAAAAGAAAAATATGGAAGTCTGTATTTATCGTTTTGAAGCATAGATTTTTACCCCTCTCCAAACCTCTCCCCTTATTAAGACTGCGGTGTACACAGAAGTCTTATAAAGTTGCCTAGTAGCGTTTTGATCCCCCCTAACCCCCCTTAAAAAAGGGGGAACTAGAATCAAAGTCCCCCTTTTTTAAGGGGGATTTAGGGGGATCAGAGGATTTATGTGTACACCGCAGCCTTATTAAGAGGAGAGGCTTTAAAAGAAGATTTTAATTTTTCTCTGCTTGTATGAAACCACCCTGATTACCCCTTATCCCCTCCAGGGGACCCCTACCTTCCCCAATCCCCAATCCCCGATCCTATGCTTGACCTGACGAAACTGACACGACAAATGCAGGGTTTGAGTCAGCATCTTACACAAGAAGCTGCTGCTAGTCGCCAACGTTTAGAATTAGCTCAACAACATTTTCTCAAAGCTTGCGATCGCCAAGAAGAGTTTGTACAGAAACAGGAAAAATGGCGCGATCGCATTCCGTTTATGAATGCTACTCCTGTTGAACCACTCAACAGTTGTATTGAAATCCCTGTTCCGCCAAAAGTTCATACTGTGATCGCTACTGATGGTTCCCAAATTAGCCCTAACCATCATGAAATAGCCTACTGCTATCTGCTCAATATTGGCAGAGTTGTTTTACATTACGGTCAAAATAAACACCCAATTCTAGATAGTTTGCCGGAGATATTTTATCGCCCAGAGGATTTATATATTTCGCGTCAATGGGGAATTAAAACTGAAGAATGGATGAGTTTTTGCCGTACTGCTAGCGAAGCAACAGTCTTAGCAGAATTAGCGCGTAGTGTAGTAGAAGAGCTTAGAGCAAAGAACAATACCAATCCCCAATCGCCAAAAATCCCCACCCTCGCCATGGTGGATGGTTCGTTAATCTACTGGTTTTTAGAACAATTACCTTTTGATGCACGCGATCATATCTTACCTCCAATTCTGCAAGCTTGGCGGCAAATGCGAGATGCTCAAATTCCTCTAATGGGTTATCTGAGTGCATCTCGCAGCATTGAAGCAATGAACTTTTTGCGACTTGTGGCTTGTCCCCATCCTGTGCCTGATTGTATGAGTTTTTGCCCAAATCAAATGGAAAAAGTTGCTTGTAAATTGTTTGAGTCACTACGCGATACAACAGTTTGGACAACGCAACTCAAACCAGGACAACGCGGACCTTTGTGGCGCAGTAATGCTCGTATTCTAGACTTATACGAAGATTTGCAAATTTATTTTTGTTATGTCCATGTAGGAGCCGAAATCGCTCGGATAGAAATACCTGTGTGGGTAGTTGAAAATACATCTTTATTTGATGAAGCACTGGGATTAATGTTGGCACAAGTGCAAAAAGGATATGGCTACCCTGTAGCAATAGCTGAAGCACACAATCAAGCAGTAGTACGTGGTGGAGATAAAGCACGTTTCTTTGCTTTGTTAGAACGACAAATGATTAAAGCTGGTATAAGAAATGTGGGAACTTCTTATAAAGAAGCAAGGAAAAGGGGGAGTATTGCCTAACTCAAAATACAGCCAAAATAAAATATTACAATCCAAAATCTATAGACGCTTCTGCGGCTACCTTTGGAAGCCACTTCGTGTCTACCCGCAGGGTAATCCAAAATCCAAAATTCAAAATGGTATGACCTATGCAAAATCTAGGTACATCACAAATAACAGGGCTAAACTTAGAATTGTTTCATGTTCAAACTAGTAGATCATTCGCAATACCAACACCTCCGGCTGTAATTCGTATTGGTAAACCGAATGAAAAAATCAATCCAGATATAGATGTTACTTTTTTACCAGACGCTAATGTAGTTTCTCGCCTACACGCAGAAATTCATATAGAAGGTAATAGCTACTATATTGAGGATTTAGGAAGCTCTAACGGCACATATCTTAATAATACAAAGTTAGAGCCACAAACTCGCTATTCCCTCAATTTAGGAGATAAAATTAACCTGGCTCAAGGGGAAAAAATTACTTTTATATTTCAAAATCAACAACCAAATCAAACAAATAATATTTCTATTTCCAATCCCACAGCGTTTCAGCCCCAGAATACTAACATAAGTCAAAAAAACAAGGTTGATCGAACTAGCAAAGTCTTAGGTGCATCCCTCATTATTGCTGGAATTGTAATTTTAGCTTCTAGTACTCAAATTGGAATTTTCGTAAGGCTTCCCGGTGTATTGCTGTGCGTCGCAGGAGTTGGCATACTACTTTGGGGACGCTTTAATCCGATTTTTGGATTGCTTTTGATCTTGGGTGGAATAGGAGTTATTGTGTTTACTGGTGGTGTTTTCGCTTCAGTGAATTTTTTGGCTTTTCTAGTAGCATCTGCTTTATTAGCTGTGGGATATTTACTTTTTAGTACTGGAAAAGTAGGGAAGTACAATTTACAAACCCTCAAAGGCTTGATCAAGCAAAAACGTCAATAAAGCAGTTAATCGCCCTCCTTTCCTTATCCCCTGTTTCTGGGAGCATCCCAATTTTTTTAATATATCGCGCTTGGGTTTAAACCCAAAAAGCTCAGAATCGTCAAAGACTAAGCAAACAGATCCCAAATTATCTATTCCTTAGCATTATTCAGAAGCCGGAGGTACAACAGGTGCAGATTGTTGTTTGAAACGACGTAGTGATTGTCTCAACTGAGTCTGATTACCAGATGATCCCGATGATGTATTTATCTGTCTGCGACGACGCGTAGATTGTGCTGCTGGGGTGGGATTATTAGGTGCAACTTGCTGTTGTCGCTGTCTAGGTTTTGGGGTAGTTTGGTTTATACTCTGTGAAGGAGTTTGCACACGCTGACGGCGTAAGCGACGAGTAGGTGTTGCTGTTTGGTTTGATGTTGTTTGGTTTGAATTTGTTTGATTTGAAGAAGATGGTGTAGATGTATTCTGTTGTTTTCTAGTTCTGACTTCTGGGGGAACATCAACAATAGTTCCTGAAGTCAACCGTCTTCTACGTCGTGATGTTTGTTGTGGTGTGCTGGCGGAATTAGAAGTTGCTTGTTGATTTGTTTGTTGTTCTTCTCTTTGTCTTTGACGTTTTTTGACATTACGGTAACGACGCGAACCTTGTAGGGCGTATTCAGTGGCGATCGCTACTCCTTGTCTACCACTGTCTGAAGGTTTTAATTTCCAGTTACGGGCTTGGTTGAGATGTGCTTCATCTAGTTTGCGATTTCCACTGGATTTAATAATCCGCACATTTGTAACATTACCTTTTTTATCAGTATCAACAGCTACTTCAACTCGTCCTTCTATACCTCTACGTCTGGCATCTTCAGGGTATTTGGAATTACACTCACGGCAAGCCGCACGACCATTTCCTGAACTTGTTTGCAGCTTGGGAGGAGTTGGTGCTGTGGCTACATTTTCCCGTTGGCTTTGTTGCGAACCAGTTCCCGTATTTGTTGGATTTCCGGAAGTGTTTCCCGTTCTAGTGCTTGTCGCAGTACCTGTACTGGTTGGATTTCCAGAGGTATTTCCTGTTCTAGTATTTGTTGTAGTACCTGTACTTGTTGCAACAGAAGAGTTTTCAATATTGTTGCTAGTTAAAACTCTATTTTCTTGACTGTTTCTAGAGTCTCTTACTCCGCTTAAAAGCTGTCGCAAATTTTCATTGCTTGGCTTTGTATTATTCTGCACTGGTGCTGGTGCGGGTGAAGTAGTAGTTGCAATGGTAGGATTCGGTCGCGAATTTGGTGTATTCTCTGGTTGCTGGACAACAGGCTTTTGAGCTTCGGTAGTAACTGTTGGCTGTGTAGCAAGAGGTTTTGGTTGTTCTTTAACAGGTTCAACAGGTGTAGGTTGTGGTATCGGTTGTTTCTCAACTTTTACCAATGGTTGAGGGGGTTTTGGTACAGGTAGGATTTCGGTATTATTGGTAGAGTCAGTAGTCGCTTTTGCACTCAGAACACTAGTGTTGTCTATAGATTTTTCTATGGGTTTGTCTTTGGCAGTTTCTTTTTTGGTTTCTTCTGGTGGTTTTGGCGTTTCCAGGGTTGCAGGTTCAACAATTGTAAATTCTATTGGTTCTTCTTCAGAAGGCAGTTTGTTGAAAAGATTGCCAATGCCAGAAGCTAATATCCCAATATGCAACGTTAGCGAGCCAATCAAGCTAAAGGCCAAAAGAGACTTTAGAGCTTTGGCTTCTTTTTCTCGCTGCTGTACTGCAATGCTGGAAAAGCTCATAATATTGCAATTAATTACTACCTAAGTAGTTAGGTTAGAATGCTTAGAAGCAAAAGTCAAGCAATAATATGAGGAAATTTTTAGTTAACTCTTCATGGAAGATGACGATACGTAAAACTTCATTTAGCAAGCTTTTGAGTCTACAAGAGCGTTGCAGTTATAATCAATTTTTATCTCAAGAAGAGCTAATTAAGTTTGATAGGGAGTTTTTACTCATTGGAAAGACTATTGATAAGTTATATCATTTACTGCTAGTCTAACTGTGATATTATTCATCTTTCAAGAAAGTATTACATGGTAATTAATCAGTTATTTTCGACAGGTGGCGTGGTTATGTGGCCCCTGCTTGCATTTAGTGTGGTGGCGATCGCATTGATTATTGAACGGGTGCTTTTCTGGTATCGCATCAACACTCGTCAAAATAAAGTAGTACGAGAAGTATTAAATCTCTATCGTGTAGAGAACGTTGTTAGTGCAATAGATAAACTGAAAAAAAATGCCGACTTACCCATCGCGCGGATTTTTCTCTCGGCGTTGCAATTAGAAGAACCCACACCGGAAGAATTCCGTCTGGCTTTAGAAAGTGAAGCTCAAGCAGAAATTCCTGTCCTCAAGCGTTTCCAAAACATTTTCGAGACAATCATCGGTCTTGCACCACTGTTGGGTTTGCTGGGAACTGTATTGGGATTGATTGTCTCGTTTGCAGCACTGGATATTGGTGATGTGGGAGGTACAAAAACCGCAGGTGTCACCGCAGGTATTAGTGAAGCGCTTGTGTCTACAGCATCAGGATTGGTTGTAGCTATCTTTACATTACTTTTCGCTAATACGTTCCGAGGTCTGTACCAGCGTCAAATAGCTTCGATTCAAGAATACGGTGGACAATTAGAATTACTGTATCGTCGTCGTTACGAGAGAGGAGGAAGAAGTTATGCGCCCACTAGATGAACCAGATTTACCACCGCAGATTAATATCGTACCGATGATAGATGTGATTTTTGCAATTTTGACATTTTTTATTATGTCAACATTGTATTTAACTCGTTCGGAGGGTTTACCAGTCAGTTTACCCAAGGCAGCAACAGCCAAGCAACAGCAAATTCCGACTAAAATTACTGTGACGCTAGATAAAGATGGACAAGTCAGCTTGAACCGTAAACCCACTACCGTTGATGCATTAGAAGGACAAGTACGTACTTTGGTGGGTTCTAATCCAGAAGCTTTGGTAATTATTAGTGCTGATGAAAAAGTTGGTCACGGTCAAGTTGTGACGGTAATGGATAAGGTACGACAAGTTAAGGGAGCTAAGTTGGCTATTGCGACTCAAAAACCATAGTAGTGGTTTGGGTTACATTAGACTTATGGTGGGAAAGATCAAAAATGGATGACACGTTTGGTAGTCCTCAAGAATGGCTGACTGTATTTGCCTATGTGGGATTTACAGTCTTTATTCTTTGGCGTGTTTTGGTGACACAGAAAAAATGAGACATGTGATTATGTGAGGCGATCGCACTCTAGCTAACGCTGCCATGATAACCAACTAGAGACGATTTTCTTAACTAAAGGAGTCAAACGGGTACGATTGTAAGCATCGGCGGCTTTGCGGATAGCTTCTGCTTGGGTAGGATAGGGATGAATTGTTTTGGCGATCGCTCCCATTCCCAAATTATTGGTCATTGCTAAGGTAATCTCGTTGATCATCTCTCCAGCATGACGAGCCACAATGGTTGCACCTAATATTTTATCAGTGCCTTTTTTGACGTGAAATTTGACAAACCCTTCTGCTTCACCGTCGATAATTGCTCGGTCTACTTCATTTAATGTGATGTAGTAATTGTCAATTTCTATACCCTTTTCTTTTGCTTGTTCAGGATACATACCAACATGGGCAACCTCTGGATCAGTATAGGTACACCAAGGCATGATCAGCGAACTCAGTTTTTTGCGTCCCACTCCCAAGACTGAAAATAGCGCATTTTGAACCACCATTCTTGCTGCTGCATCAGCAGCGTGGGTAAATTTCCATGCCATACAAACATCTCCCACCGCATATATACGGGGGTTAGTTGTTTGCAGGTAATCGTTGATCATGACTCCCTTATTTGTGTCATATTGGACACCTACAGAGTTCAAGTTTAAATCTTCCACGTTAGGCGATCGCCCGACTCCTACGAGAATTTCATCTACATGCACCTGTTTGTCTTTCTGGTTGGCTTCATAGTGGATAACTTTATCTGTGTCTTGGCGTTCAACTTTGTAAATATTCGCCCCTAAAACTAACTGAATACCTTCTCTGACAAAAGTTTTTTGGATAATTGTTGCTGCATCTGCATCTTCGCGCCCCAACAACTGCGAACCTTTTTGCAGCACAATAACTTCTGAGCCTAAACGACGGAAAGTTTGAGCTAATTCGCAACCAATATAACCTCCGCCAATGACAGCAAGACGATTTGGTCTGCATGTCAGAGAAAATACGTTTTCGTTAGTTAAATATTGAACTTCTTCTAAGCCTGCAATTGATAATTTTTTAGGACTAGAACCAGTGGCAATAACTGCTTTTTTAAATCGTAAAGTTTTATTTGCTACTTCTACAGTATCACGACCGGAAAAATATGCATTGCCAAAAAATACATCTACTCCAAATTCTTGCTGAAACCGCTTGGCGGAATCGTGAGGACTAATAGCTGTACGAATTCGCCGCAATCGTTCCATCACGGCTGGGAAATCAATGTCAATGTAGTGGAAAGTATCAATACCAAATTTTCCAGCATGTTTGATGTCTGCAACTAAGCGCGCCGAACGAATCATGGTTTTCGACGGTACGCAACCAACATTGGTACAGTCTCCACCCATCAGGCGCTTTTCTACCAAAGCTACCTTTGCACCTAACAAAGCAGCACCCGCAGCTGTCACTAATCCAGCAGTACCCGCACCAATTACCACCAAGTTGTAACAAGGTGCGGGTTCAGGGTTACTCCAATCTGGCGGGTGGAGGTTTTCGATCAACTCCTGATTATAGCGATCCATAGGTGGAACACTTATGGGTTGATCTGTAGGTGGAAATACTGCTTGGCTCATGACTGGCCACTTAATAAGTAATATTGTTTATCCTAAAACTCTAGTGATTATTTTTCATCTAGCTAACGACGGTTTTGCTGTATCTCGTTTAACTTTGTTCTAATTGTCTCTACGCGGTTGCGATTCACACCCAAATCGCTTTGACCCAGTCGTGAAGCTGAACGAACATGGATAATATTGTCATTACGGTCTAAATAGAATTCAACGTCATCTACGAATCCCATCAAGGCACTTTTAAACTCAGCATACAAATAATCATCACTTTCGTTGATGATAGTTGTTCTTGGGAGGGACTGAATGATACTTTTGATATCTGCTAGTGCTTGTTCTGGACTGGAAGTATAAGTTAATGGCGCTATCTTGTGAACTGCGTCTGTACTCTGGCTACAAACACAATTTGGGCTATTTGGACAAGGTGCTAATGTGCGATCGCGAACACCTAAGTTTGATGGTCGTTTACCTGCAAAAATCATTGTTAATCCTAATAATTAAATTAAATAAATACATTAGTTAGTATTTTACTTGCAAATGCACCTTGTTTAAACTTTTAGTTTCGTAGCACAAATCCTCTTTATACGACTCAAATCAATCAAACATTCTGCTAATCGTATAAAGAAGTCAGATCCCCGAATTCGTAAAAGTTGTTGGGGATCTTGTTGTTCACGAATGATTTAGAATTGCTATATCTAATCGCTAATGGGAGCATCTCAATTTTTTCAATATACCGCTAAAGATCTCATTTTTTAGCTAATAGCACAAGTAGAAATCAAGTAGTCTGCTGAAGCAGACTTGAGTTATGAAACTGCGATTGAAATTGCAGGCGGATTTTTTTAACCTTTGAGATGCTCCAATTGAATCAGTTTACATGGCAATATTCACTATCAACCAGTAAAGAACAAGCACGAGAACAACACTGATCCATAAAATGGCTTTGTTTTGAAATAAGTTGATTAGACGGTTCATAAGCAGTGATTTCGAGAATTAATGAATTGATGAATTGATGATCAATGTCTGATCGACAAACAGATAAATCAGACTTTTATATGCTTTGATGACGAATTAAGAATGACTCTAAAACAGAGATAAAAACTTTCATCTATCTTGCTTTTAGTAATTTATTACAGGGCAGAATTAGGAATTGAAGCTATAAACTCCTCACTTTAATAATTCTAAATACACACAAGCATTCGTCAAAATCAAATTTACTTTGATTTAATAGAGCGAAGGGAATTTACATTTTGATCTGGTATTAATTTTATTCTAGCTATTTCAACAGAATTTTGCAGCACCAACAAAAGGAAAACATAGAAACTCAGATGCTACCTCTAACTACAACCTCATACCAATTAATACCAACTTGAAACAAGAATGCAATACACAAATAAAACTTCTCCTCCTTACCTACGGGTTCGAGGAGCTAATACATGGCTGGAGGTTCCACGCTAGGTAATTTCTGCCTTTTAGATGAGTTTAATTATTCTGTTGTCACTCTTACGAGAGATGACAAATTAATTGATGAATAACTTAGGCTGTAAATAACTTCTTTTTCATACCTGAAAGCAAATATATCCTCACTAAGGGTAGACAAAATTTTACTTTATAGAAATATAAACTTTGTATTAATCCCTGGCTCGACTAGTGTTTAAAATAGGCTCTCAAATTCAATGAGTTGCTTTAAAACACATATTAGAAACAATGTAGCCGCTTTTTAATTGTGATCTTTCTTTTCAGGAGTCTATTATGCGAATCGCTCAGGTTGCTCCACTGTGGGAAAGAGTACCACCTCCAGGTTACGGTGGAACTGAGTTAGTAGTGGGTTTATTAACCGATGAGTTAGTCAGACGTGGACACGAAGTCACACTATTTGCATCGGGAGATTCTCTCACTTTAGCAAAGCTAGTATCAGTTCATCCTCGTGCTTTACGACTTGATAAAAGTATCAAAGAGTATGGCGTCTATGAGATGTTGGAATTGAGTCGAGTGTATGAGTCAGCAGATGAGTTTGATATCATTCACTCTCATATGGGTTGTAATGCATTACCCTACGTTAATTTAGTCAAGACACCTACTGTACATACGTTGCATGGGATTTTTACACCTGACAACGAAAAATTATTTGTACATGCTAAAAATCAACCCTACGTGAGTATTTCTAATTCACAGCGTGAACCGAGGTTAGGGTTGAATTATGCAGCAACAGTTTATAACGGAATTGATGTCAGCAGCCATCAATTTCATGCTCAACCAGAAGAATCACCCTACTTGGCATTTTTGGGTAGGATATCACCAGAAAAAGGAACGCACATAGCAATACAAATTGCTAAAGAAGCTGGTTGGCGTTTAAAAATGGCAGGCAAAATAGATGTAGTTGATCAAGAATATTTTGAAAAAGAAGTTAAACCTCTCATTGATGGTAAGCAAATAGAATACTTGGGTGAAGCAAATCATGTTCAGAAAAATGCTCTGATGGGTGGTGCGGTAGCAACTTTATTTACTATTACTTGGCGAGAACCATTTGGTTTAGTAATGGTAGAATCAATGGCAGCAGGAACACCCGTGATTGCGATGAATATGGGTTCAGTTCCAGAAGTAGTTGTTCACGGGAAAACTGGTTTTCTCTGTAATAGTATTGCAGAATGCGTCGATGCTGTGAGGAAGCTGGAACAGCTTGATCGCTATGGGTGTCGTGAGCATGTCGAGAATAATTTCAGCGTACAAAAAATGGTGGATGGCTATGAAGCTGTTTATCAAGAAATTGTTGGACAACGACTTGCTCAAAACGCAAAACTTATGCACTTAGATGACTTCAAACATAAGCCGCAATTTAGTGCATTAAGTCGTTTTGCTCAGTTGCGTTCAAAAATGTAAATAAGCAGCAAAACATAAAAGGTTAGATTTTTAACTCTAACCTTTTCTTGACTTATTTAACTCTAAAATAAGGATAATTTATGCTCCAGTTGGCTCAATATATCCTTGTAAATTCTCTGGTTCAAACTGGCGTAAAATGCGAGTTGCTTGACGAGTCAATTCCTCAGTACCTTTGACTATAATTAAATACTTTCCTTGATTTAAACGGTTACGGTAAGGTAAAGCATCCCCACTACCCACAGTTAAACCAACTCCGCCACCAACTAAGTATGCACCTAAAGCACCAGCAGCAGTTCCTAAAAGTCCACCGATGATATGATTGCCAAAGCTACCAATCGGAAATATTTCAATACCTGTCAAAACATTGAAAGCATAACCTGCTATAAAACCAAAGGGAATTAGCCAAACTCCTAGACGATTTGCTCCCTTTTTCGCTTGAACGTTTGGGTTGATTAACCCATATTCATCAGCACTTTTGTAGCCTTTACCTAAAATATCAATTTGATTGACAGGTAAACCTTCTTTTTCCAGAGCAGAGTAAGCTTCTTCTACCTGTATTCTATCTGATAAAACTGCAATAAGATAATTCATGATTTTTTCCCAACGCAAAAGCTGACTTGAAAACAAGGAACGCTTAACAGGTAGTGTATTAAGTTTTTTAAGCGCAGAGTGTAAGCTATACCAACAAAAATAAAATAGAATTCCTATAACTAAATAAATTTTATGAATGTCATGGCTATAAATTCTTTTAGGTAGACGAGGTTTCGTTATACCTATATATATAAATTAAGCAAGATAATCATAAAATACTTCAACCTTGAGAAGGAAGCTTGAAGCTAAAATCTAAGTCTAAAGACTAAAAATATTCTTGAAATTGAACACAATATTACAAGACTATTTTACCTGCATATTTACCTTTTTATTTTTTCATTAGCTTTTCGCAGGTGATAATAATGACTACAATAAAGTGATATACTTCACCTTTGGAGTTCTAGCTGTGGGTTTATTTGATGATTTGAGTCGGTTTCTGGAAAATCGTTTAGAGGAATTCTTGCGAAGTAATCCGCATCTGGAATTAGAAGCTTTGTTAGAACAGCTGCGGGAGCAAGAGGAAGATACTTTAAAGTTGATTGCAGATCTACAATTACAAGAGAAGCGATCGCAAGACGAAATTTTGTCCACAGCACAAGAAATTCAAAGATGGCATATTCGCGTCCAAAAGGCAAAAAATGGTGGTAGAGAGGATTTAGCAGCAAAAGCACAAGAGAGAGAAGCTGCACTTTTGCGTCAAGGAAATCAGCAGTGGGGACAAATGCAAGGAGTCAAAGAACGCGTTACCCAAGCACAGGATCTACTCAAGAAAGTTCAACAACGACGTCAAGAAGTACAAGCAAAAGCTGCGGAAGCACAAAGCGCACGAGCTCAAGCGCAAGCACAGCAGCGTGTTGAAAGTGCTGGTTGGTCAAATCAAAGCCGTAGTTATTCTAGCGGGAATGATCCTTTAGAAGAAACATTCCGCCGTTGGGAAACTGAAGCTGAGTTGGAACAGATGAAGCGGAAGATGGGAAAATAGTTATTTGTTATTTGTCATTGGTCATTTGTCATTTGTGAATAACTCTTGACTTTTGATACTTAAACACTTGACACTTGAGTCTTAACTATTGAATCTTGACCAATGACATTTCCCGTTTATTTTTATCTGGGTTCATTGCGGATTCACCCACATATTTTATTTGAATCCATCGCTTATACTGTGGCGTTACGTTTAGTGTTGCGTAATGTCCGCAAGGATATTATTACACCACCACAACGCACTTCTATTATTGTGGGCGGGATGTTGGGTGCGCTTGTGGGTGCAAAGGCGTTAGTTTTACTGCAACATATTGATTTATTGTGGCAAAATTCTCAGCTATTTTTATTGCTCTTATTGCAAGGGAAAACAGTTGTTGGAGCTTTATTAGGTGCTGTGATTGGAGTAGAAATTACCAAAAAAATTATTGGTGTGAAGCGTTCTACTGGTGATGTATTTGTCTATCCATTAATATTAGGAACGGCGATTGGTAGGATTGGTTGCTTTTTAACTGGATTGAGCGATCGCACTTATGGAATTGCCACAAAATTACCTTGGGGTGTAGATTTTGGTGATGGTATTATCCGTCATCCCACCCAATTATATGAAATCATATTTTTAATCATCTTAATTATATTTATACGCCTTCGCAGTCGCTATCAATACCAAGAAGGTGATTTATTTAAATTTTATTTAGTTTGTTATTTAATTTTTAGATTTTTGATAGATTTTATAAAGCCCGACTTTCATATTTTCTTAGGAATGAGTGCGATTCAAATTGCTTGTTTGTGCGCTATTATTTATTACAATCGCTCTATTCCTGAGATGTTGCAATTGAAATCGTGAGGCATGGAGCATAGTAAATTGTTAGATTTTTTATCTAGCCTACAGTTGTTATTTGTGGGTTTTATCCCTGCTGCAATCTTAGGGATTTTACTGGGAAGTGCAATTGGTACAAATCCCTTACTTTATCAACTATGTAAGCGATTGCTACAAATTCCCTACAGTATTCCTCCCATAGCACTTGTACCACTCGCTTTCATCTTTTTTAAAGAAGTAGAAGTAGCAGCAAGTATGGTTGTTTTTTTTAGTGCTATCTGGTCAGTGATGATTAACACAGCTACGGGTATGCGAAAAAGTCGTCTCCAAGACAATAATTTTCGTGTAGCAATCAGTTATATATTCGATGCTTTAAGAACCGGTCTTTGGATAGCTTGGTTCACTGTGATTGCAATTGAAATGTTGACAGTCGGAAAAGGATTGGGGTTTTTGATTTGGAATGGTTACAGAGGAGGTAACTATAATAATATTATTGAGGGTGTAATTTATATTGGCGCTATTGGCTTTTTCTTGGATCAACTATTAGATATTACAGGTAATATTCTGGCACAACTTGTCTCGGAAGGGAAAAAGTCTTAATTTGGATTTTTCACCTTGGTGTCTTAGTATCTTAGTGGTTAAAAAATCAACTTTTGAAACACTAAGACACTAATACCATTTCTTTATGAAGCTGTACAGAAAATTGGTATAAGACACAAATAAAAGTACATTACACCTTAAAAATGGACTATTAATTAATTACTTTCAATGCTGCTTGAACTCGAATTGTGGAAAACCACTTATCGTCTGTTCTCCAGAGTTCCAAAACATCATGATTTTGTATCGGCTCAATAATTCGGGGTAGGCAGTGATTCAAGCTGCCACGACCAGCCTAATGGAATGAGAGAAGATTTCTCCCGAATAACTTGGGCAAGAGAGGGGATTGCTCGAATTTGAGAAATACGG